>Ga0208244_101455_pt1 | contig 12471 bp, 17 predicted proteins | sample SubbioCR12Aug_5A_FD_184828 | JGI IMG/M metagenome (GOLD analysis project Ga0208244, IMG submission 184828) | Serpentinite rock and fluid subsurface biosphere microbial communities from McLaughlin Reserve, California, USA - CR12Aug_5A (SPAdes) | ecosystem: Environmental > Terrestrial > Deep... | reverse complement strand
TTGTTAATGAGCGGCGGGTCGAAGGTCGGAGCGTTCAAAAAGGTTTCACCACGACCAGGATGCAGATGGCCAGGAGCGCCAGCACCGGCACCTCGTTGAAAAAGCGGAACCAGACATGGGAGTGCCGGTTTCCCCCGGCGACGAATTCCTTGAGCAACCAACCGCAATACAGGTGATAGACCACCAGCCCGGTGACCAGCGCGATCTTGGCATGCAGCCAGCCACCGGAAAAACCGTAGCCGAGCCACAGCCACAGCCACAGGCCGGTGCTGACGGCGAGGATGCCGATCGGCGTGACAAAGCGGTAGAGCTTCCGCGCCATGAGCAGCAGGCGCTCCTTCTCCGCGCCGTTGCCCTGAACCATGGCCAGATTGACGAAGATGCGCGGCAGGTAGAACAGCCCGGCGAACCAGCTGACGACAAAGAAGATATGGAAGGCTTTCATCCAGAGCATGAGCATGCTGTTTATCCTTTAATTCCGGCATCCACCGTCGGGTAACGCAGCCGCAATTTTAGTTCACGCTTCATGCGTGTGTTGTCCAGTCGCCGTGATTCGCCCATGAATGAAAGCAACAGGGGGGAGAGCCGGGCGCGGACTTCCGCCCGGCTGGCGCGCGGCGGCCGGGGCAGTCCGAAGGCGTCGGCCAGCTTGTCGAACCAGTCGCCCATCAACAGGGCCGAGTCGTCGCAGACGTTGTAGGCGCGGCAGGCCTGGCCGCGTTCCAGCGCGATGACGCAGGCGCGGGCCAGGTCTTCGGCGTGAATGTGGTTGGTGTAACTGTCTTCCGCCGTGACCAGCACGGGATCGCCGCGGCGCAGGCGTTCGAGCGGCAGGCGGTCGGCGGCATAGATGCCGGGCGCGCGCAGCAGGCTGACCCGCGTCCCGCTACGCCGGCCAAAGCCGCGCAAGTGGTTTTCGGCGGCGACGCGCCGCCTGGCTCGGGCCGAGTGCGCCGCCAGCGGCCGCGTTTCTGGCACATAAGCGCCAGCGCAGTTGCCATACACCCCGCTGGTGCTGATGTAGGCAATGCGCTGTGGTAAGCTCCGCGACCTTGTCAGCGCCGCCAGCAGGTGGCGTGTGCGCGGGTCGCCGTCCCCCGCGCCGGGCGGCGGGGCGCTGTGCAGCACCGCGTGCGCCAACCCCGCCAGACGACGCAGGGTAGCGGGTTGGTCGAGGTCGCCGCACACTTGCCTGACACCCATGATGCGCAGGGCAGGGTCGAATTCACGCACCAGCGCGAACACCCGCCAGCGGCGCGTCAAGGCGGGCAGCGCGCGGCGCACGACGTCGCCGCAACCCACGATCAACAGTCTTCTTGCAGGATTTCTCACCGGACGATTATCGCATGGCCTATCAAGTCACTCATCAAGTCACCCTGCGGCCCAGCGGGCACAGTTTCAGCGTCGCGAACGATGCCACCATTCTTGAGGCCGGGCTCGATGCCGGCTTCACTCTCCCCTACGGCTGCAAGGATGGCGCCTGCGGCACCTGCAAGGGCCGCGTACTGAGCGGGCAGGTGGATCTGGGCGCGGCGCAGGAAGGCGCACTGTCCGCTGCGGAGCGCGCGGCCGGCATGGCGCTGTTTTGTTGTGCCAGGCCCTTGTCCGACCTGTGCATCGAAGTGCGCGAAATTGACGCCGCGCGCGACATTCCGGTCAGGAAACTGCCCTGTCGGGTGCACCAACTGACGCGTCTGGCCGACGACGTGATGATGATCCGGCTCAAGCTGTCGGCCAATGAGCGGCTGCAATTCCTGGCCGGCCAGTACATCGAATTTCTGCTCAAGGACGGCCAGCGCCGCGCCTTTTCGCTGGCCAATGCACCGCATGACGACGCGTTTCTCGAAATTCATGTGCGGCGCATTCCCGGCGGCAACTTCACCGAGCGCGTCTTCACGCAGATGAAAGAGAAGGACATCCTGCGCATCGAAGGCCCGCTCGGCAGCTTTTTCCTGCGCGAGAACTCCAGCAAACCGATCATCCTGCTGGCGGGCGGGACGGGTATCGCCCCGATCAAGGGGCTGGTCGAGCACGCGCTGCATATCGGCGTCCGTCGCCCGATGCAGCTCTACTACGGCGCGAAGGACCGCGCCGGTCTTTATCTCGGCGGGCTCGCCGAACAGTGGGCGGCCAAACACCCGCACATCACCTATATCCCCGTGTTGTCGGAACCGGCAGTCGATGATGCCTGGACCGGCCGCACCGGCCTGGTGCACGAAGCGGTGCTGGCCGATCACGCGGATCTTGCAGCCTATCAGGCCTATGCCTGTGGCGCGCCGGCGATGTGCGAGGCGGCGAAGCACGATTTCACCGCGCGTGGTCTGCCGCCGGATGAATTTTTTGCCGACGTGTTTTCCTACGCCCCGAGGAAGTAACACCCGCCCCCTTCGCCCCCCTCTCGGGGGGTTCTTAACGGCTCGCTGCGCTCGCGCATTACGGGGCGCATCTCTTGGCAGCGGTGCGGGTTGCGCCTGGCGGCGCGTGCCGTCTCGCCTTGGGGCGGCCCGGCGGCGAGACTGCGGGGGGTTTCTCCCCTCGCCCCTTGCGGGAGAGGGGTGGGGGAGAGGGGTGGCCACCAGAAAGCCCTTATCCCGTATTCCGGGATAAGGGCGGCCCGGCGGCGAGACTGCGGGGTTTTGCTAAGCAGATTTTTCCGCTTTATCGGCCTTCTCGGCTTTGCCGGGTTTGCCTTCCCCTCCCGCTAACGCCGCCACCCCTACCGCCGCGCGAACCTTGTTTTCGATTTCGCGGGCGAGTTCGGGGCGCTCGCGCAGGAACTCGCGCGTCTTGTCCTTGCCCTGGCCGATTTTCTCGCCATTGTAGGAATACCAGGCGCCCGACTTCTCGACGATCTTGTGCTCGACGCCGAGTTCGACGACCTCGCCCTCGCGCGAGATGCCCTCGCCGTAGAGGATATCGAAGCGCGCCTCGCGGAAGGGCGGCGCCACCTTGTTCTTGACGACCTTGACCTTGGTCTCGTTGCCGACCACCTCGTCGCCGTTCTTGATGGCGCCAGTGCGGCGGATGTCCATGCGCACCGAGGCGTAGAACTTGAGCGCGTTGCCGCCGGTGGTGGTTTCGGGGTTGCCGAACATCACGCCGATCTTCATGCGGATCTGGTTGATGAAGATCACCAGGGTGTTGGTGCGCTTGATGTTGGAGGTGAGCTTGCGCAGCGCCTGGCTCATCAGGCGCGCCTGCAGGCCGGGCAACTGGTCGCCCATTTCGCCTTCGATCTCGGCCCGGGGCGTCAGCGCCGCCACCGAGTCGATGACGATGCAATCGACGCCGCCCGAGCGCACCAGCATGTCGGTGATTTCAAGGCCCTGCTCGCCGGTGTCCGGCTGGGAGATCAACAGGTCGGGCACATTGACGCCGAGCTTGGCGGCATAACCCGGATCGAGCGCGTTTTCGGCGTCGATATAGGCCGCAACGCCGCCGGCCTTCTGAATTTCGGCGACGATGTGCAGACACAACGTGGTTTTGCCGGACGATTCCGGGCCGTAGATTTCCACCACGCGGCCGCGCGGCAGGCCGCCGATGCCCAGCGCAATGTCCAGTCCCAACGAACCGGTCGAGACGGTCTGGATGTCGTCGCTGGCCAGGCCCTCGCCCATCTTCATGATGGAGCCCTTGCCGAACTGCTTCTCGATCTGCGCCAGCGCGGCTTGCAGCGCCTTGGTTTTGTTGTCGTCCATGTTGTGCCTTTCTGAAAGTGGTTCTGATTAAGTGATCCGTTCCAGCAGGCCGGAAAGCGCATGAATCACGGATTGCCGCCGAATCGACTCTCGGTCGCCGCTAAAAAGTCGGCGCTGGCAGGACGGCATCATCTTTCCATCCTGAGCTTTGATGCACCAGCCAAGGCAGACGGTGCCCACCGGCTTGTCCCTTGATCCGCCCGTGGGGCCGGCAATGCCGGTAATCGCCAGGGCAATCGACGCACGCGAGTTCGCCAGCGCGCCCTGCGCCATTTCGCCCGCCGTTTCCAGGCTGACCGCACCGAATTGATTGATGGTGTCCATACGAACACCAAGCATATCCGTTTTCGCGGCGTTTGTGTAAGTAACGAAGCCGCGCTCGAACCAGGCCGAACTGCCCGCCGTGTGCGTGATCACCTGCGCCGCCCAGCCGCCGGTGCAGGATTCGGCGGTCGCCACCAGCAGACCGCGTGCGCGGCAGGCCGTGCCCAGTGCTTCCGACAGGGCAATGAGCTCCGGTTCCATTAATTCAGACGATCCATGATGAGCTTGAAAACCGCCAGCGTCAGCACCGTGTAAGCGGCGGCGATGGCATCGTCCATCATCACGCCGAGGCCGTTCTTGACCTGTTTGTCGAAATAATCCGCCGGGGCCGGCTTGATGATGTCGTAGAAGCGGAACCAGAAAAATGCCGCCACTTGCCAGTACCAATCCGTCGGTGTCAGCATGAGCACGGCCCAGAACGGCACGATCTCGTCCCAGACGATGCTGCCATGGTCGGTTACACCGAGTGCGCGGCCGGTGATCTGGCAGGCGGTGACGCCGAGCACAAAGGCCAGCAGCAAAAAGACGGCAAAGGCGAAATCGTCGGGCAGCAGCCCGCGCAAAAAGGGATAGGTGATCCAGGCAAACAGGGTGCCCGCAGTGCCGGAGGCCCACGGCGACAGTCCGCTGCCGAAACCGCAGGCCACGAGATGGGCCGGGTGGCGCAGCAGGAAGGACAGCGGCGGGGCGGGGGATTTTGCTTTGACTTTGATCATGAGAAATGGTCGTAGCCGCGCCGCCATATGTCAATCGGCTGGCCGGCCGGGTCAAGAACCCTGAGTCCGGCGCCGGTTTCGATCCTGCCGATACAGTTCAGCGGCAGCGCCAGGTTTGCCGCCAGCGCTTCGACTTCGGCATGACGCGCCGGCGGCGCGGTGAAGACAAGCTCGTAGTCGTCGCCGCCGGATAGATAGCACTCCCTATCAAAAGTCGGCGCTGGCAGGACGGCGGGTTGCAGGGTCGCGGCGACGCCAGACGCTTCGAGAATGTGTCCGAGATCGGCCAGCAGCCCGTCGGAAACGTCGATGGCCGCCGTTGCCAGCCCGCGCAGGGCCAGCCCCAGCGCCACGCGCGGTTCTGGGCGGTGCAGGGCGGCGAGGCAGTCGGTGAGCGCTGGCTCACCCGGCACGGCGCGGCCTTGCAGATGAGCCAGCCCCAGCGCGGCGCGGCCGGGGTGGCCGGAAACCCAGATTTCGTCACCGACTTTTGCCCCGGAGCGCAGCAGCGCGACGCCCGTCGGCACCTCGCCAAAGATCGTCACGCAGAAGTTGCGCGGCCCTTTGGTGGTGTCGCCGCCGATGACGTCGATGCCGAAAGAATCCGCACAGGCAAAGAAGCCGTGCGCGAATCTTTCGATCCACGCTTCATCCGCCTCGGGCAAGGCGGCGGCCAGCAGCGCCCAGAGCGGTTGTGCACCCATCGCGGCCATGTCCGAGACATTCACCGCCAGCGTCTTCCAGCCGAGGTCTTCGGGATCGGCATCCGCCAGGAAGTGCGTGCCCGCCACCAGCATGTCGGTGGACACCACCAACTCGCAGCCGGGGGTCGGCCGCACGATGGCGCCGTCATCGCCGACGCCCTGCACGGTGTGACGGGTGGCGCGGCGGAAATAGCGGTCGATCAGGGCAAACTCGGAGGGCACAAGAAGATTACTTGTCGGTTTTCGACTTCTTGGGTGGCTTGATTGCGGCCGAGTTGAAGGCCACGATTCTCTGCCAGTCGATTGCTCCATCCGCGGCACAGAAGTCACGAATAAACTCGGCGGCAAAACGATTGGCAACCTTGGCGTATTCCTTGCCAAAAGCTTCATTTCTTTCCTTGGCCCGATGGCCGAGCGGCTCGACAATTTCCTGATACATCAGTTCATTGCCCGAGATGAGTTCCCAGAAGGATTGTCCACAAAGCTTCTGATAATCCCCCTTTTCCGGTTTGCTGTCGCGACCGTAGCAGCAGCCATTGACGGCAATCAGATGCTGCTTATTGCCAACGATCTTGCGTGCCTGCCGGAAATATTCGCGCATCTTTTTTATTTGACTGGCATTGCCCCAGTTGGGGCCGGACTTGATGGAAACTAGGTAGCGGACACCATCACGATCAAATTCGAGGTCTATGCCCTCGGTGGCAGATTTCCGGCCAGCATAGGTTTTCTGGCAAACATGGATTGCAAGGGTTTCGAGAAAGTCACCGAAGACCGTTTCCTCCTGTGAGGAAAGGTGTGCGTCGAGCAGTTGCTTGACTAGTTCCCCAGCGGTTTCGATATGCTTGGCTTTGAAGAGGTAAGGATTCTTGCGGCCAAGCACTTTCTCAAACTTTAGCCCGGCGAGGCTTTCCAGACGCTTCTGGTGGAAGCTTGGGATGTTTTTTTCGATGAACTCGGTCAGTTGTTTCCTGGTTAGTAACGGCATAGCGGGCGCGCTCCTCCAAGAGTTGATATTGATTGCCAAGCACGGTTTCGCGTGCCATTTCGCAATATTCTAAAAGGATATCGATCCCGACTGCATTACGCCCCAGCGATTTGGCAACTTCGAGTGTTGTCCCTGACCCGGCAAACGGATCCAGCACCCAATCACCCTCATCGGTAAAGAGTTTGATAAACCATTCCGGCAATGCGCGTGGGAATGCGGCACTATGGTTTTTGTTGCCGCATTCGGTTGCCAAATGCAGAACATTGGTTGGATAGGCCATCGTCCGTTCTGCCCAGTTTGCGATGTTTTTGCCAAAGCCGCTGCCAACTTGCGAGTCGAAGCGGACCACATCATTTTTCCCCAAGGACTTCAAGCGTGTATCCGCCCAGTCACCCATGGGAACCATGACGGTTTCCTGATTCATTTTGAATTTGCGTGACTTGGTGAAATGCAGGCAGCGTTCCCAGGCGTCCCGGAAGCGATTCGGCCATTTACCCGGATAGCAGTTGCGTTTGTGCCAAATATATTCTTCGGTCCATAACCATCCCTGCTGGCGCAAAGCCAAAATCAGTTCGATCACATAGGTATGGCGTTCGCCGTTCTCGGCTTTTTCCTTTATGTTGAGTACGAAAGAGCCAGTAGGCTTAAGAACGCGCAGGAATTCGGCCGAGCGAAGCGCAAACCAATCGACATATTGTTCGGGTTTGACTCCCCCGTATGTATGTTTGCGGCGGTCCGCATAAGGCGGCGAAGTAACGATCAGATCGAAAAAGTCGTCCGGATAGCGACGCAGTTCATCGACGCAATCGCCTTGGACAATATTGGTTTTAACGGTCATCGCGACGACATCACCTTCCCGTTTCGTGCGGCCGCAATTGCGGCGCCAGCTTGTCGATGACGCCATTGACGAACTTGTGGCCGTCGGTGCCGCCGTAGGATTTGGTCAGCTCGATGGCCTCGTTGATGACGACCCGGTAGGGCGTTTCGGGATGGTGTTTCAACTCGCAGGCGGCAATCAGCAGGATGCCGCGCTCGATCGGCGAGACTTCCGCCCAGGGGCGTTCGATGTGCGGTGCGAGTAGCGCCTGCAGGGCATCGGCATCCGTGAGGACGCCATCGAGCAGGCTGTCGTAGAGCGCGCGATTGACCCGATCGAAACCGGTGGCGGATTCCGCCTGGGTGATGATGGCTGCCGAATCCTGGCCGCCGACGAGATGTTGATAGAGCCCCTGCACGACGAATTCACGCGCGCGATGGCGTGGTGACGCCGGCTTGCTCGGTTTGCCCGGCTTGTCTGTTGCGGCGGCGCTCACTTCACGGCTTTCAGCAGATTGGCCATTTCAACGGCGCACTGCGCGGCTTCCATGCCTTTCTGGTGCATGCGCACCAGCGCCTGGTCGTCGTTCTCGACGGTCAGCACGGCGTTGGCGATGGGAATGCCGGTGGTCAGTTGCACGTCGGTGACGCCGCGCGCCGATTCGTTCGAGACAATCTCGAAATGATAGGTCTCGCCGCGAATCACGCAGCCCAGCGCCACCAGCGCATTGAACTTGCCGCTTTGCGCCATGGTTTGCAGGGTCAGCGGGATTTCCAATGCGCCTGGCACATTGACCAGGGTAACGGCGGTCGAGGCCACGCCGAGACGGCGCAGTTCCTGGCAGCAACCCGAGAGCAGGCCCTCGCCCACTTCACGGTTGAAGCGCGCCATGACGATGCCGATGGAGAGGCCGGCGCCGCTTTGGTCAGCTTCGATCTCGGAAAGGTCGGTGCAGCGTGCGCCGGGCACGGGGGCGGCGGAGTTCGGGGTAAAGCTCATGACGCAACTCCTTCGGGAGAGAGGTAGCCGCACACTTCGAGGCCAAAGCCGGCCATGCTCGGGATCTTGCGCGGACTGGCCAGCAGCTTCATCTTGCCGACGCCCAGTTCGCGCAGAATCTGCGCGCCGATGCCGTAAAGACGCGGGTCCCATTTCCGTGCCGGACGCTCTGCGTCGATCTGCAAGGCATCGAGCAGGTCGGCGCCGGACTCATTGCGATGCAGCAGCACGACCACGCCGCAGTCGGCCTTGGCGATGGCCTGCATCGCCTGATCAACGGTGAAGGTATGACGGTGGCTCTTGCAGTCGAGGAAGTCGAGCACCGAGACCGGTTCATGGACGCGGACTAAAGTTTCAAGCTCTGGACGAATCTCGCCGCGCGTCAGGGTCAGATGCACGTCGCTGCTGGTCTGGTCGCGGAAGGCGCGCAGGCGGAAACTGCCGTGCGTGCAGACCACTTCCTTGTCGGCCACGCATTCGACGAGTTTCTCGTTTTCCGAACGGTAGTGGATCAGGTCGAGGATGGTGCCGATCTTCAGTCCATGCTCCTTGGCGAATTCCAGCAGGTCGGGCAGGCGCGCCATCGTGCCGTCGTCCTTGAGGATTTCGCAGATCACCGCCGCCGGCTCGCAACCCGCTATCTGGGCCAGGTCGCAGCCTGCCTCGGTGTGGCCGGCACGCACCAGCACGCCGCCCTTTTGCGCCATCAGCGGAAAGATGTGACCGGGCTGCACGATGTCGGTGGGCTTGGCATGTTTCGCCACGGCCGCCTGCACGGTGCGCGAACGGTCCTGCGCTGAAATGCCGGTGGTGACACCCGCGGCCGCCTCGATCGACATCGTGAAGGCCGTGCCGTGCTGCGCCTTGTTGTCGCGCACCATCAAGGGCAGGTCGAGTTGCAGGCAGCGACTCTCGGTGAGCGTCAGGCAGATCAGGCCCCGGCCATGCTTGGCCATGAAGTTGATCGCCTCGGGCGTCACATGTTCGGCCGCCAGGACGAGGTCGCCCTCATTTTCGCGATCCTCCTCATCAACGAGAATCACCATGCGGCCGGCGCGCATGTCGGCAACAATATCTTGTACGGGGCTGATGGTCATGAAGCGGGACTCTTGAATGGGGTGGGGGCGGCGATTTTACGCCGCTTCTGGATTCAGCATCCGCTCGACGTAGCGCGCGATCAGGTCGACTTCCAGATTGACCCGCGCCCCGGCGGTCAGGCGCTTCAGGGTCGTTACCTCGACGGTGTGAGGAATCAGGTTGATCGAGAATTCCCGGCCCTTGACCCGGTTGGTCGTCAGCGAGACGCCATCGACGGTGATCGAGCCCTTGCGCGCGATGTATTTCGCCAGCTTCTTGGGCGCCTGGATGACGAGTTCATGCGATTCGCCGATCGGCTCGAACTTCACCACCGTGCCAACGCCATCGACATGCCCCGAGACGAGGTGCCCGCCGATGAAATCCACCAGGCGCATCGCCTTTTCGAGATTGACCTCGCCATGCAGCACATCGAGGCCGACGGTGCAGTCGAGGGTCTCCTTCGAGACATCGACCAGATAGCCACCTCTTTTCTTGGCGATCACGGTCAGGCAGACGCCGCCGTGGGCGATGGAATCCCCCAGCGCGACGTCCTTGAGGTTCAGGCCGGGCGCGGCGACAGTGAGGCGCAGACCCTGTTCCAGAGGTTGCAGATTGGTGATTTTTCCGGTGGTGGCGACGATGCCTGTGAACATGGGGGCTCCTTCAGTTCATGAAAAATGGGGGGGAGAGCGTGACCAGCTTGGTCATCTACGCCTCGAGAGTGTCGGTATCGAGCGACTCGACCTTGCGCCAGCCGCTGCTCGCCACGCACATATCCTTTGCCGAAAAGGCAACATCCTCTTTTCGTCCAAACCGTTGTCAGGCGGCCGCTGCCAAGTGGAAATGCACCTCGACATCATCGAACGGCACAAAAATTTTTTCATCAGCCGTGCGCTCGATCAGTCCAAGGTCGACCATGCGGACAACATCCGTATGGACGTTTGAATAGTTGCGCTCTGCCGCTTTGGCCAAGGCATAAACGGTACAGACGCCAGCTTTGCGCAAGGTATCGAGCAAATCCAATCGGGCTGGTGTCAGCTCCGAAAACAGTAGGCGTGCGGAATCGAAAGCTAAGTGGAAATCCTCATTACCGCCAGCGGCAATATCTGCCCGAACTGCGTCAAAAATATTGTTGCGACGGCTTACCTCGATAATCGCTTTCATTTCCAATTCTCCACGTCCAGCCTAAAATCCGCGAGCAGACGAGCAAGGTCGCTGAATTGATAGAGTGTTTCGCTCTCTCCAACATGCCGATGGTCGCCTTTGCCGCGTTCGTTGTCGTACCGTACAACGCAATCGCCACCGACCACATAAGCAAGCCGATACTTGAAGAAATGCTTGCACGGCGGAAGCGGATTTGAAAGCTGCCAAATCACAACCTCGACGAACGAGCCATCCGAGCGCAATTCCTTCCGTCGCGTGATTGGACGCGCTTTCATGTGTTGCATTGTAGCAATATGTTGTGACAACGCAATTTCATCTTTTCAAAAGTCGGCGCTGGCGGGACGGCGACAAGTCAAATCGCCAGCAGCACCTGTTCGGCCACGGCGCGCACCTCCTTCTTGCGGCCATGTCCTGGGTGCAGCTTGGATTCGATCTCGATCAGCCCCGCCCGCTCGAGTTCGTCGATGTCGCGCTTCACGGCACTGCGGTCGCGGTGCAGGCGTGCCGACAACTCGGTGATCGAGCCGGGGCAATTCCTGACTTCGCGGAACAGCGCGAGCTTGGCGGTAGTGATCAGGCGAGCCATGTCCGCGGGATCTTCAAAGGTAATGACGCGCTCATGCGGGATGGGCTTGCCCTGGTCAGCCAGCCGGGCAATCACCTTGCCCTTGTAATGGCGATGGTGAAAGCCATGCGCATTGTCGAGGGTGCTACTGCGGAAAAACACCGTTTCCCCATTTCTCGGAGAGCGGAATCTCGGAGATCGGAATGGCCTCGACCCAGAGTATTACGATATAGGGTTTTGTTCCTGGATAGATGACGGCGATGCGTTCGAGCCCCAGTTCAAGGGTTCTCGACATTGGCATTCACGCGATTGCCCTGCCATTATCAGATACAAGTCCCGATGCCATTATGAAAAACGTAGCGCAACAAAAAATTCTGTTGTAGCTGCAACGAGATGCGGAAAAATAGCCCATACAAATATTGGAAGTTGATTTACGGCAAAAACGTAAATACCCTAATTACGGAGTTCAAAACTGTAAGTTTAATTAATTTGGCATTGGCTGTTATGGCATTGAGTATTTGTGGCTGCGAAAAACCGGTTGCGCAAAATACTTCGACCGAGGCTGCCACAGTCAAGATGACGCTGGAGCAAGTGCAAAAACTGCTTATTGAAGCTGATGCTGAACTCGACAGAAAGAATTTTGAAAGGACGGTCGAGATTACGATACGCATTAGCAAATCCGACCCGGGAAATACCGAGTCCTATGTGATCGAGTCGCAGGCGAAAAGTATGTCTGGCGATGTGGCGGCGGCCCTGGATGCGCTGGATCGGGCGTTCAAAAGTGGACTCAAGGACATCGATCGGGTGATGAAGGAGCCCCGACTCGATCCCCTTCGCGTCACGCCAGAGTTTCAGGAATTGTTGCGCAAATATGGCTTTACGTCAGCGGTCACGGTCGGAACGGAAGTAATCAAGGCCGGAAATGTGAGCATCAAAGAAGAAGGCGGCATGCAGATCATTAAAGCTGGCGATGTGCTGGTGCGCGTGCCCAAAGACTAATCAAACCAAACCGTCAAGGACAAACCATGAAGACTAAACCACTCGTCGTCGCAACGATGCTGACCTTTGCGCTGTCGTCCGGATCCTTTGCCAAGGAGCTCGAACTGGTTGGGCGCGGCACTGTGCTAGCAACTGGCGATCCGCAATCTATTAAAGCGATGGCACTGAAAGCGGCTAAACGCGAGGCGGTGGTGGCTGGGCTGAATCGGTTGATTGGCCCGGAAGCATCTTCCGACCCCAAGGTGGCCGCCAAAATTTCGGCTATTTCCGACCAGATTAAGGACAGTCTGATCGTTGATAGCAAGGGATCAAAAATGCCTCTTTTGAATTTCGAGTGGGTAATGGTGCGTGACGCTGGTAGCCCGAGGCCGGGGGTCAAGGGCGGGCTGCGGGGGTATCGCAGCCCGGCGCAGCGCACCCTTG
>Ga0208244_101454_pt1 | contig 12499 bp, 11 predicted proteins | sample SubbioCR12Aug_5A_FD_184828 | JGI IMG/M metagenome (GOLD analysis project Ga0208244, IMG submission 184828) | Serpentinite rock and fluid subsurface biosphere microbial communities from McLaughlin Reserve, California, USA - CR12Aug_5A (SPAdes) | ecosystem: Environmental > Terrestrial > Deep... | reverse complement strand
AGGCCCGCCACGTCGGGGGACGTGGCGGGTCGTGCTTTCTAAAGGGGGTTCCTTAAATGTCTGTAATGGCAGTTGTTTAGGGTTGATTCAACGCAGGCACTTGTGCTACATTCCCATCAACCGTTTGAACCAAGGAGGATACGTCATGAAAAAGAATGTCGCAATGTTTGGCCTTCTGGCCGGTTTTTCGTGCGTGGTGGCCGCTCAGGCAAACGAACTTGCGGATGCGCCGCGTTGGTATGTGAACCCCGGGGTCGGAATCATCTTCCCGGAAGGGAACCAGCCGATTGACGAGGGGCTGAATCTGCCGATCCGTCTGGGTTACGACCTTTCTGAGCACTGGTCCATGGAAGGTGAGTTCGCTTGGGCACCGAACATGACGAACAACGAGCGTTGGACGCAGAAGAAGCAGCGTTTCTACGGCTTGGGCCTCGACGCGCTGTATCACTTTGACCGTTACAACCGGTTTGACCCGTTCCTGTCGGCTGGCTGGGCGGTCTATATGACCGAGGAGCCCGTCTTCGCCGAGGGGCACCGGTCGACGTTGACTGGGCCGCGTGTCGGCATCGGCGCGATGTACCACCTGACAGACAACGTCTCGCTGCGTGCGGACGGTCGAGTGCTGATGGCGATGGACAAGACCTACGAGACGTATTACACGTTGGACGCGGGCGTCGTCTACCGGTTCGGCGGCGGCAGCGGCAAGGCGGACTCCGGCTTCGGGGCTCCTGCGGTGCCTGCGGGCGCGAAGGATTCGGACGGCGACGGGCTGACCGACGAGGAGGAGGCGAAGCTCGGGACAGATCCCTTTAAGAAAGACACGGACGGCGATGGGTTGACGGACTACGAGGAGGTCAAAATCTATAAGACCGATCCGCTGAATCCGGACACGGACTTCGACGGGCTTTCGGACGGGGACGAGGTGAAGAAGTACAAGACCGATCCGCTGAAGCGCGACACCGACAACGGCGGCGTTTCGGACGGGCACGAGGTGTTGGTGGACGGCACGAACCCGCTCGACCCGACGGATGATCTGATGTTGTTCGAGCTGTACATCCAGTTCGACTATGACACGACGATCATCAAGCCGGAGTACTTCAAGGACATTGACCAGATCGTCCGCGTGCTCTCCCGCAATCCTCAGGCGACGGCGCTGATCGAGGGTCATGCCGACCGCCGGACGCGTTCCAGCGAGAAATACAATCAGGACCTCTCCGAACGCCGTGCGCAGGCGCTGGTCTCCTATATGGTCGGCAAAGGCATCGCCGCCAATCGGCTGAAGCCGGTCGGCTACGGGTATAGCCGCCCGAAAGTCCAGCCGGATTTGGTGAACGGGAATCCTGAGAACCGCCGCGTCGAGATCTACATCCGCGGGGCGGGGACCAACGCCGACAAGGCGAAGTATCTGCAGAACTGAGCGGCGGAGCGGTTCAGAAAGATGCAAAAAGAGGCCGCAAAAGAACATAGGTTTCTTTTGCGGCCTTCCACTGCGGAGCCCCGATGAAGATTATTGAACGCTATGTGTTGCAGTCGTTTCTGTCCGCTTTCTTCTTGTCGTGGCTTGTGTTGTCGTTTGTGCTGACGATCGGTCTTTTGGTCAAGATCACGCAGTATATTATCGAGGGGTTGCCTGCGCATTCCATCGGGCTGTTCATGCTCGTCGGGTTTCCCGGGACGTTGACGCTGACGGTGCCGATCGCGCTGCTGGTCAGCGCGTTGCTGGTGTTCAGCAGGCTGTCTGCCGACAGCGAGATCGCGGCGATGCGCGCGTGCGGGATCAACCTGATGCGGATCATGAAATGGCCGATTCTGGTTGGGGTGGCCTGCGCGGCGTTGGGCATCTATGTGAACAACGAGATTGTGCCGCGAAGCCATGAGGTGGGCCGCAATATGCGGTCGCTGATCAGCGTCGAGGTGGGCTTGGATCTGCTGGAACCGGGACGCATGATCGATGATTTCCCCGACCTGAAGATTTATTTTCAGCGGAAAGAGGGGAACTGGCTGCACGACCTGTTGATCTTCGACAGCCGAGACAGCCAAGGGACGCGCGAGATCCGTGCCGAAAAGGCGTTGGTGTCGACGAACGGATCGGATGTCGTGCTGGACATGTACAAGGTGCGCGTTGATCCGATCGAAGTGGGGCGTCCCGGTGTGGCGGTGGCGGATCGTTTTCAGCACGTGATCCCGGAGGCGATGCGGCGGCGCAGTTTCATGCGCAAGGAGAAGGATTTCCGGTATTGGGAGTTGCATCAGGCGATCAAGGACATCCGTTCGAATGTCAGGGGATACACGCGTGACATGCGCCGCATGTTGTTGAGTGTCCATCGGACGGAGTATCACACCCGTTTTGTCTATGCTTTCGCCTCAATCTGTTTTGTGATGATCGGTGTGCCACTGGGGATCAAGACCCATCGGAAGGAGTCCACGATCGGCATGGCGGTGAGCCTTGTGGTTTCGATGGTCTTTTATTTGTTTGTGATTCTCGCGCAATCGCTGGACAAAACGTACCTCGCGGTGCCGTATATTCTGGTCTGGATACCCGTGGCGGCGTGCGGAGCCCTTGCGGCGTATTTGATCCCGAGAAACCTTTAGAACACAAGCTGAGAGAAAAGGAGATGGTGAGATGTCGATGATTCATCCGACGGCTATTGTCGATGCGAAGGCGCAGTTGGACGCTGACGTTGAGGTGGGCCCTTACGCGGTGATCGGGCCGGACGTGAAGATCGGTTCCGGGACCGTGGTGCAGGCCCATGCGTATGTGGGCGGACACACGACGATCGGCAAGCGGTGCCAGGTCTTCCCGTTCGCGTGTGTCGGCACAAAGTCGCAGGACTTGAAATATCAGGACGGGGACATCACGTTTGTGGAAGTGGGCGACGAGACGGTGCTGCGCGAGTTCTCAACCGTCCATCTCGGGACAAAGCCCGGCGAGGTGACCCGCGTGGGGAACCGTTGCCTGATTATGGCGTACTGCCATATCGCCCACGGGTGTCAGGTCGGGAACGAGGTGATCATGTCCAACGTCGCCACGCTGGCCGGCGAGGTCACGGTGGAGGACTTCGCGATTATCGGCGGCATGTGCGGCATTCACCAGTTCTGCCGGATCGGCACGTACGCGATGATCGGTGGCGCCGCGAAAATCCGTCAGGATTGCCCGCCATATATGATCGCGGAGAGTTACACCGGCGACACGCGCGTGTTGGGGCCGAACATCGTCGGATTGCAGCGCCGCGGGTTCTCCTCGGAAGTCCGGTCGGCGTTGAAAGAGGCGTACCGGCTGATCTACCGCGAGGGGCTGAACCGGTCGCAGGCGCTTGAGCGCGTGAAGTACGAGGTTGCCGACCTGCCCGAAATCCGGACGCTGGTCGATTTCTATCAGAGCAGCAAGCGCGGCGTGCACTAACCGTCTGCGGGAAACACGCCGTCGGACAGTTGTCCGGTGCGGGCCTTCAGGTCGCGCCATGCGTCGAGGTACACGCGCAGGAAGGCGTTCTCCGGTTTCAGGAGGCGCTCTTCCAGGAGTGTCCTGACGCGCTGCTGTTCCAGAACGTAGCCTCCCGGCGTGAGGCAGCCGGAAAAGCAGGCCATGCGCAGCCACACGAGGTAGGTGGTCAGGGCGTCGAAGCAGTTGTACTCGACGATCTTCCGGCGTTGGCCGCTGTACCAGAGGCCGCAGACGTCGTCGCCGGTGGTGTCGAGCTTTCCGGGGATGCCCGAGAGCGTCGCGATCTCATTGAGGGAGACGGCGTAATTCTTGCCGTAGCCGCTGACCAGATCCATCAGGTCGATGTCTTGGCTTTCCCACGGTTTGGCGTCGAGACGTTCGCACAGGGTTTTGAGCGTGAGCCCGTGAACCATGGCGCGTTGGGTGAGGATGCGCAGGTCGGAGTTGCGGGAGTTGAAGCCGACCAGTTGCGGGTGGCGGGCCGCCAAGCCGTCGGCAAGGAACCGTTTCAGGATGTAGGGCTCGTCCTGATCCGGGTCTTCGGGGGTTTCCGGCAGCGCCTGCAGGAAGAGCTGGACTTCGCCGTTTCCCAGCACGCGGCGGATCACGGTAGCGACAGAGACGACGCGGCAGAGAAGCGTGCGCAGGAAGGGCATCGGGTTTTCGGCGGTGGCACCGCCTTGTTCCCACATGACGCGCAAAACCTCGTGCTCCGGCAACTCCTCCGGCAGGTGGTAGAGCAGCCTGCCCGCCTGCAGGTCGGGAACCCATTCGCAGTCGAACGCCCAGACTTCATTCGGGATGGTCTTGATCATTTGCCGCCGTCCTTCCGTTCGCCCAGAAGATAGGGCTGTTCGATCTCCAGCATGCCTTCAAACGAGGCGTCGATGCGGAACCGCACGTGGGTGATCTGGAGCGCCAGCGGGATGCTGACATCGCGCTCCGCCCCCGGTGGCGAGAGCTTGCGCTTCGAGCCGTGCAGCTCGAACTGCTTGGTGTGTTGCTGGCGCGGGATGCCGTCCGGCCCAGTGGTGTAGGTGACGAGCTGGTAGAAGACCGTGCCGCTGAAGTTGTCCAGCCTGCGTATCCGTCCGCGCAGCCGCACGGCCCGGAGGTTGGTGCCGGCGAGATTGATCAGGGGGGATTCGAGCTGGGCTCGGCCTGGCCCCGTGTTGTTGATGCAGAGGGTGGCGGCGCCGTCGCGCAGACCGTTGCTGAATGACTGTCGCGCTTTGTTCTCGAAGGCGTAGCGCCAGCCCTCGATGCGTCCGCCTTTGGTGAAGGTATCGGGGAGGCCCGGCAAGAGATTCTTGTCCTGTGGCGTGATGGGGTAGGCGATCAGCGTCGGCAGGTCGAAATCCGGGACCGTGACGCTCAGCGACTCGGCGCGGGCGGCGGGACGGATGAAGATGACTGCTGCGGCGATCAGTCCGATGGCAAGGGTGGCACCGACGGCCAGCCACGCGGGACGGGAGGGCTTGAGAACGGGGCGGCGCTCTGGCGGCGAGGGGGAAGGGATCAGCACTGTGGGCGTCCGCGCCGGCGTGAGAGGGGGGAGCGCCTGCGTCTTCGCGAAAGAGGGCGTCTCGCGGAGCGCGGGGCGCTGCTGTTGCTGTTCCTTTTCGCGGAGCCACGGGGCGTCGTCGAGGCCGGTGCCGTGCATGGCCTGACGGTAACCGGCGTAGTCGAAGGGCAGTTGGCGGAAGAGGACGGTCTTGGTGTCGGTGTCGTACAGGCAGTAGGAGGAGCGGCAGTCACCCACGCGAGGATAGCCGACGCTACCGGGATTGACGATATAACGCTTGCCGTCCTCCAGCTCGAAGTCGCAGGGTGCGAGGAAATGCGGGATGCCGCTGGAGCCGATGACGTAGATGCCGGGGAGGTGCGAGTGCCCCACGAAAAGAATCTGCTCGCTGGTGGCCTGCCACGACGGGAGGGCGTCTTCCGGCTCGATGATGTAGCGGAAGGCGGAAGGGTCGGAGAAATCGCTGTGGGCGCAGCGGAAGCCGGGTTCGGCGTGCGTGGGCGGCAGTTGCCGGAGCCACTTGAGCGCGGCGGAAGAGAGGCGTTCGCGGTGGCGTTTGACGGCGGCGGCGGCTTCCGGTGAGAAGGTCTCGGTGGAGAGAAGCCCGCACACGGCGGCGTCGTGGTTGCCGAGGAGCGTGACATCGACCACGCTGTAGACCGACTCCAGAACCTCGACAGGGTTGGGGCCGTAGCCGGTCACGTCGCCGAGGCAGATGATCTTGTCGGCCTTGAGGTCGGCGGTGTCGGTGAGGACGTTCTTCCAGGCGGGCAGGTTGGCGTGCAGGTCTGAGACGATCGCGTAACGCATAAAGTCCAATCCCCGGTTTGGGGTTTCAGGATGCGTCCATTGTAGAGGGGCGGCGAGCGGTTCATCAAGACGTAATGGAAAAAGAAAAGCGGCAGGTGTTTTACCTGCCGCCTTTCGGGAAGCGTCCGCCCGCGTTAGCCGGCGATGATCGCCTCGTTGGGGCACTCGCCCGCGCACGCGCCGCAGTCGATGCACTTGTCGGCGTCGATCGTGTAGATCGGGGCGCCTTCGCTGATCGCTTCCACCGGGCAGGCGTCTTTGCAGAGGCCGCAAGCCACGCATTGTTCAGTAATCTTGTAAGCCATGATCTTCTCCTTAGGTGTTGTTCCGCACCCGTTGCGGCTCAGCAGGGGTCCGGTGTTCTTCAAAGCGTTTGAATGCCGTTATGTTAGCCGATGCGTCGGCAGGGCGCAAACAAAAACAGGGCGTTAAAGCAGCAGGCGGAAGGGCGTCATCCCAGAGAGGGAGAAGCCGTGCCGGGCGTAGAAACGTTGCGCGTCGGTGTTGACGATGTCGGTGAGGAGGGTGATGCGGCGGTAGCCCGCGTGCCGCGCGAAGCAGACCGCGTGATCGAGCAGCGCCGAGCCGATGCCGTTGTTGCGGTAGGCGGGCCGGACGACGAGGTCTTCCATCAGGAGGACGTCGCCCCCGCAGGCGGTGCTCACGAGGGTCTGGACTGTCACCATGCCGGCGAGGGTCGCGCCGTCGCGGCAGACGAAGACGCGCCCGCGTTGGGGGTTGCCCACGAGCAGGCGGAGCGCCTTCTCCTGTTTGGCGGTGTCGGGACTGAACTCCTGTTCCTGCTCGAAAAGGATCGCGAGCAGCTCGCACAACTGCGGGACGTCGGGGAATGTCGCTTCTTCGGTCATCATGTTCATGCGTGGGCCTCGGGGCGGAGTGTCGCGGCGTCATGCCGCCGTTCTGTTGTTGCGATGAAAACAGCAGGTCTTATGCCACGGCCTCGGCGTGTTGTTTCAGCGGTTTTCGGGCGGCAGGGAGACACGGGCGGGGACTTTTCGGCGCGCCGGACGACAAACTTGTCGCGGGGTCTTCCAGAGATGGCGTTTCGCTCAATCGCGGCGGAGGTGCGCCATTGACATGCCCCGGTGAAGCGGGTACGTTATCCGCAACCTGCGAGGACGGTGCGGCGTGTTGTTTTCCGTGCCGGATTCAGGCGGGGAAGGAGAGGGAATATGCGCGGCTTTTTTGGGGTTTTGTGGGCGGTGTTGGCGGTCTCGTGCGCGTGGGCGGGAGAGGTGGCGCTCAACGGCTGTTACGCGCGGTGGGACGAGGGGCGGCTGACGGTCGGCAATGCGTTGTTCGAGCGGGCATGGGTGCCGGGCGAGGCGGGGCTTGTGCCCGTGTCGTTCGTGCTGAAAAACCCGGACACCGAGTGGCTCGCGGGGTCGGCACGGCAGGCGAAGGCGGCGGGCGTTCTGGAGGTGGCGGCTGCCACCGGGCGGCGCAGCGCGGTCGGCGTGGAGGGCGTGCGGCTGGAGGTGGCGTGCAAGGGCAAGAAAACGCAGCGGGTGACGCTGTGGGTCTTCCCTGCGGCAGGCGGCGTGCTGGCGGAAGGCGCGGAGGTGGCGGCAGGGGGCGTCGGGGCCAAGGAGGCGCAGGCGAGCGGCATCGAGGCGGAGCCGCAGCAGCAGAAGGTGGCAGAGGCGGTGGCAGGCGCCGAGACGCTGGCGCTGGAGCCGCTGCACCTGCGGGTGACGCAGGTGGCGCTGATGGATCAGACCGACAACCACAACGAGCTGGTCTTCGAGCGCGAATGGCTGCTGATGCGCAACGAGGCGCGTTTCGACATCCAAGGCTGCGTGCTGATCGCGGAGAACGTGATCGACGGCACGGGGCTGGCGTTCCTCAAGCTGGCGCCGCTGCCGCACGCGCGGCAGGATCGGGGCGCGGTGGATTTCAGCGTCAACCCCGGCGGTCGCGCGGTCGCGGCGTTCTTCAACGGTTATCCGGTGGCGGTGCTCGGCTTCCGCGGCGGGCGCGCGGGGCGGACGCGGGCGCTGCATGCGTTCCAGCGTTGCCTGCGCGAGGTCCGGCCGGGACGCGACGGGCTGTTCCTGGGCAACACGTGGGGCGACCGCTCGCGCGACGCGCGGATCAACGAGGCGTTCCTGCTCAAGGAGGTCGATGCCGGCGCGGCGTTGGGCGTGGATGTGGTGCAGATCGACGACGGGTGGCAGAAGGGGCGCTCGGCGAATTCGGTGGCGGCGCGCGGCAAGGGCGTGTGGAACGGCTACTGGGCGGCGGATCCGAACTTCTGGGACGCGGACCCGGAGCGCTTCCCCGGCGGGCTGGAGCGGGTGGTGCGGGCGGCGCGCGAGCGGGGGATGAACTTCGGGCTCTGGTTCGGACCGGATTCGAGCGACGACGCGGCGAACTGGCAGCGCGACGCGGACCACCTGCTGGCGTTCCACCGCGGGATGGGCGTGAACTACTTCAAGATCGACTCGATGAAGACGCACAGCGCGGAGGCGCTGCGGAGGCAGCGGGCGATGTTCGACCGGATGCTGGAGGGGTCGGGCGGCGCGATGGTTTTTGATCTCGACGTGACGGCGGAGATACGTCCGGGGTATTTCGGGCTGCCGGATATCGGGCCGCTCTTCGTGGAGAACCGCTACACCGACTTTCACCGCTACTGGCCGCATCAGACGCTGCGCAACCTGTGGATGCTGTCGCACACGGTCGATCCGCTGCGGCTGCGCATGGAGGTGCTCAACAACACGCGCAACGCCGACAAGTACCGGGGCGACCCGCTCGCGCCCGCGCTGTATAAGCCCGATACGCTTTTCGCGACCGCGATGATGGCGAGCCCGCTGGGGTGGTTCGAGGTCTCCAACCTGCCGCCGGAATACGTGGCGCAGATGCGTCCGCTGGTGGCGGCGTGGAAGGCCGAGCGCGCGCGGATGCACGGCGGCGCGATCATGCCGGTCGGCGCGGCGCCGGACGGCGTGGCGTGGACGGGGTTCGTGTCGGCGGCGGCGGACGGTAAGGGGGGCTATGCGCTGCTTTTCCGCGAGCTGAACCCGCAGGCGGCGTACACGCTCGATCTGACGGGGCTTGTGGCAGGCGCGACGCGCGCGGTGGTTCTCGGCGGGCGCGGCACGGCAGAGGTGGCGGGCGCGGCGCTGACGGTCAACGTGCCCGAGACGCTCGATTTCGTGTGGGTGCGGCTGGAGTAGGTGGCGAAGACACAGGAGGCGTTTCCTTTTTTCGGATGCGGTTTGGGGGTGCGTTGCGGTCTGGGTCAAGGTGGGGTTGACTTATGTACATGATATGTCTACCATATGGACATGACAACGGTAAACACAGCGACGCTGAAGCAGCAGCTCAGCCACTACCTTGGACTGGCGCGCCAGGGCAAGGAGGTGCTGATCACCAGCCACAAGCGCGTGGTCGCGCGGCTTCTGGCTGACGAGGACGGCGCGGGGAGGCTTCCGCTCATCAAGCCGACCCGCCCCGCCTGTGAACTCAAAGAGGTGGGAGGGTTCGGGCTGGACACAGACCCCGTGGGGCAGCTCCTAAACGAAAGAAGGAAACGATGAACGTTTATCTCGACTCGACGCTGGTGATCCGTCAGCTTATCGGCACGGGTAGCCCTTGGGAGGGGTGGGGGACTTGGACGGAGGCGTATGCCAGCACGCTGTTGCGCGCGGAATGCTGCCGGACGGCCAACCTGCTGCGGCTGGAGGGCAAGCTGGATGACGCGCAGCGGGCCCGCCTCGGCGGCTGGATCGAGCGCGTCTGCGAAAGCGTGACGCTTGTGCCTGTAACGGAGAGCGTGCTCCGGCGCGCGGGGGATGCCTTCCCGACGGCCGTGGGCACCATTCAGGCGATTCATCTTGCCACGATGCTGGAGCTGCAGGCGGTTCACGGCGTGACCTGCCTGCTTGCGACGGCAGACGGCGAGCTGTTGCGGGCGGCGCAGAGCATGGGGTTCTCGGATGCGGTCACCGCGAAGCCTGGGCCGGTGCCGGTGGAGCCGTCGGCGCAGGAAGCGCCCGCTGCGGCACCTGCCGCCGTTGTGCCGTGAGGCACGGGACGGGACAACCTGACCTATGCATCTGTTCTATCAGTTTCTCCTTCAGGGAGCCGTCGGCTTCGGCATCGGCGCGGGCACCAACGATCTGGCGATCCGCTGGGTGTTCTGGGCGCTCTTCGCCAAGAAAAAGCAGGCGATCGCCGAGGCAGTCCAGAAGGTCGTCAGCAACGAGCTGATGAGTCCGGAAAAGATTGCTGTCCGTCTGGGCTCGCCGGAGGTAGCGGAGAGCCTGCGCGAGGCGCTGCTCGGCGCGGTCAACGAGGCGGCGTCTCGCCCGTGGCCTTCGCTGGACGTGCTGGCCGGCGGATACGCGGGTCTGCGGCTTGACGCGCTCCGGGCGCAGTTGTCCGCGCTGGCGGCAGAGGTGGTGACATCGCGTCTGGCGGAGGCCTCGTTCCGCGACGAAGTGCTGCGCCCGTTCCTTGAGGAGCAGTGGGGCCGCGTCGCGTCCCGTCGTCCGGCGGATCTGATGCCTGCGCTGGAGCGCGACGTGTTGGCGGGGCTGCCCGGCAGGCTTGCGGGAATCGTGCTCGCGCCTGAGCACCGCGGGCGTCTCTGCGAGGTGATCGCGGACGGGCTGCGCGCGTGGATGGCCGACTATCCGACACCCGCCTCGTTCCTCGGCGCGGCGAACGCGGCGGAGCTTGTGGCGCAGGTCGGCTCGCGCACGCGCCTGCTGGGCGATGAGCTTGCCGGGCTGCTGGCGACGGCGCCTGCGCAGGAAGCCTTGTGCGCCGCGATACGCGGGGCCGTGCAGTCGCGGCTCAGCGGGCAGGGTGCGATCGGCGCACTGCTGAGCGGGCTTTCGGGCGCGGCGGTGGTCGAGGCGCAGCTCGCGAAGTTCTGCGAGACGCTGCCGGGATCGGTCCGGGAGCAGTTCGCGGAAGACACGGCTGCGGGGCGGATGCGCGGTCTGGTGGAGGCGGCGGCGGGCAAGCTGTTGGCGTGCACATGGGGGCAGCTCTTGGACGTCGGGACGCCTGGGGGCATCGAGCGGCAGGTGAGGGCGTTGCTGGAGTCGGATGCGGTGCGCGGCATGGTGCGGCACGGGTTCGAGAGCGTCACGGTCTCGGTGTTGGGGGGGCTTCAGCGCGGCACCTTCGCGGAGGCGTCCAGGCTGTTGGCGGCGGACGGCGACGTCTCGGCGTATCTCGACTGGGCGGCGGAGACGCTGCACAAGGCGTTGCGGACGGCGGACGTGCGCCCGCAGATCGGGCGGCAGGTGGAGCAGGCGGTGCGGCAGCTCTGCGCGAGGCCGATCGGACGGGCGGGGCTCCTTCTGCCACCGGACGCGGCCCGGAGGATCGCCGCGCTGCTGGCGGAGCAGGTCGTGGCTTTCGCGAACGCGAACATCGCGCAACTGGCGGAGCGCACGCGCATCTGGGACATCATCTCCGAGTCGATCATCGTGTACGACGACAAGAAGATGGAGCAGATTGCCCGGAGCGTGGCGAACAGCGAGTTGCGCTGGGTCACGGTCTTGGGCGGCGTGATCGGGTTTGTGGTCGGCATCGCGCAAGGGGTGCTGCTGCTGATCCTGAACCGCTGAAGGGAAACGGCGAGGCGTTCGCGAGCGCCGCTCGTTGTAAAACGCCTCCGCCGCGCGGAGTATTCCCGCCAGAACCGCCGCAGAAACCGTCCAACACCTTTATGACACTCTCCGGCAGGAGTGGTGCGATACGTCGCGAGACGGCGACCACACGATCCCAAGACCTGCCCTTCACGATGTTGCCCCTAGAGGGATACGCATACTGCCCCTCTAGGGATATGACCATTATCCCTCCAGGGATACACCCCTTATCCCTCTAGGGGCAACATCCACATCCCTAGAGGGGCAACATCACGGACAGCCTGTCACAGTACCGCAGTGACAGGCGGCCCGCGCCGCGACCACCCGCCCGTTAAAAAAACGGTTGCGTCCCGCGCCGCGAAGGTGTATGTTCACGGCACGATTGTTTTTGTGTCCGTTGAACCAAGGATCGCATATAAAGAACAGAAGAGCCTAAAATCCGAATTTCTGCGCTTTCGCGCATGACGCTTCCTACGAAAACCGCTAATTTTCACAGGGCGAAGCGAGATGCACGGGGACGCGCCCCTCTGGGCGCGGCCCCCGTCTCGGGCTTCGCCTAGGGTCTTAGCGGTCCCTCGTAGGAGGCACGGACTGGGGTTCGCGCTCTTTCTATGCCGTCGGGGAGAAGAAGCATATGGCCAAGACGACTTTGATGCCCGCCTGCCTGGCGGCCCTGGCTCTCGCCTCCGCCGCCCCGGCGGCGGAGCGGGTCCGCGTGGAAAGCCTCGGCGAGCCCGCCTTCGCCGACCGCGAGACCTCGGCGACGTTCGCGCTCCCGGCGGCGGCGGGGCGGAACTGGCGGCTGACGCTCTCCCTTGAGGGGACGCCCTCCAACCGGGTCGAGGTCGCCTTCGGGCGGGACGCGGACACCAACGGCGTCCTCGGGGCGGAGGAGATTGTCGCGGCGGCCGGCTGGGACCGGGGCGTCTGGGCCGTGTCCGGCGGCGGGGGGCTCGGCGAGCGCCACACGGCGGAGCCCTCGGGCGGCGCGCTCACGCTGGACATCCGCCTCCCCGCGTCCGGCGGGGCCTCCCCCTCGTTCCGCGACGGCGGCGGACCGCTCGCCTTCGCGGGCCTGCCCGCCGCGCCCGC
>Ga0208244_101453_pt1 | contig 12516 bp, 6 predicted proteins | sample SubbioCR12Aug_5A_FD_184828 | JGI IMG/M metagenome (GOLD analysis project Ga0208244, IMG submission 184828) | Serpentinite rock and fluid subsurface biosphere microbial communities from McLaughlin Reserve, California, USA - CR12Aug_5A (SPAdes) | ecosystem: Environmental > Terrestrial > Deep... | reverse complement strand
GGGCCTGCGTACTACTGAATACACCTGACTCACGAAATCCGCGGCCAACTGTAATCACCCCTTGATGTCCGATCCTGGCGGTTCCTGCTTTTTCAACACTTTCGGCGTCTTTTCAGCCGGAAGTCGGCATACTAAGCGCAAAACCCATGCCAAACCGCTTAGAGCTGCCACGAATGCTCTGCCGGGCGTTTCGAGGCCCCGAAGGCGCAGACCCGCCTCGCGCCCTCTTCCAGAACGGCCTGCCCCACCTCATCCAACCACAGCCGCATCGCCCCTGCCCCGCGCGCCCGCAGCACGTTCGCCACCAGCAGCGCCTTTTCGAACCCGTCGCCGCGCCGGAAGTTCCACACCTCGTCCGGTTGCGCCAGACGCGCCGGGCCGTCGTAGATCGACGCTCCCGCCCAACCCGCCACCCGCGCCACCAGCTCGGCCTCGCCGAGCCCCGCCGCGCCCGCCACGCTCACCGGATTGCGCTCCAACGCCGCCTTGGCGAACGGCACGTGGGACGTGCGCGTCAAGTCCCGCCACGCATAAAAAGCCATGTCCGCCGTGACGTTCCGCCCCCGCAGCGCCTCGACCGCCGCGATCACCTCTTCACGCGCCATCTCGGTCGTCAGCCGGATCGGCGGCTGCGCGCCCTCAAACGCCACCCCTGCCGCCGCAGGCAGCCGCGGCACGGTATGGCAGAACTTCGCCAGCTCGGCGACCATTTCCCCCGCAGGCAGGCAGGCGTCGCCGATCTGCGCCTTCAGCGCCCCCAGATCAGCCGGATCGTCCAGGTCGATCACCCGTCCCCGCACGAACGCCTCGACGTCGTTCAGCACGATCTTGCACGGGCAGCACGACGCCGCAAACGTCTCCATCGGGATCATCTCCAGCAGTTTGTCGCGCGTCCCGTCCGTCACCTTGTACGGGCTTTCCTGCTCGAAGCTGAACGCCTGCTCCAGCGACAGGTAGCGGTTCACGCCGCGAATCGGCCAGCGCAGCACGAAACACCGCCTGCACCGCGGGTTCTGCCGCAGGAAATTGCCGAGGATTTCCGGCGTGAGCGTGGTCTTCAGGTACGCCTTCAGCCGCTCGGTAAACGCCGCGTACGCCTCCGCCGCGATCGTCGCCCGCGGATACAGCGTGTGGATCCAGCCGCTCGGATGCGACACGATCGTCACCCGCTCGTTCTCCAGCGCGCGCCGCGCCTGCCCCGAGATCTGCGTCCCGTTGAACCACATCGCCTTCGTCACCAGCCGCCGGTTGTTGATCAGCACGCCGTCGTCGATGTCCACGAAATTCTGCGAATGCAGCGGCGTCGCCATCAGGAAAACCTTCTCCAGCGGGATGCCCGACACCACATAAAGCGCCGCCGCGTAGAGCGCCGCGAGCGACACGCACTCGCCCGCCCCCGTCGCGAACCCCTCGCGGTAGCGGAACGCGTCCATCGCCTCGACCGTCTCGGTCTTCCAGTACGGGATCACATCGGACGCGTACTTATCCAGCCCGAAATGCGTGCGGATATCGATGTCGAAGTAGTAGGCGTCACCCTCGTAACCGAACAGCGCGTTCGATTGCGCGACCACCTCCGGCGACAGAAAACCCGAAAACCGCGCCAGCTCGCGCTTCTGATCCGTCAGCCCCCACGTCTCAAGGTCGAGATTGAAGACGTAATGATCCATGATGTACTGTTTAAGCCGCTGCACCCGCCGGTAGGGCTTCATCTTACGGACACCCTTGAACCACGGGTCCTCGCGCCACTGCCACAGCCGGGGCGACATGATGTTCGCCAGCACAAGGCTGTACATCAGTTCAGGAAATATGAAGATCTCCATGTCGGACAGCGTCACTGCCGACGAACACCGCTCCAACTCGCTCTCATTCATCGTGCCCCAAGGATACCACCTGCCCCACCGCCGTGCGATGCAAATCCTCAGCGAACCCGCCTTTGCGGCACAACAAATTACCCCAATCCGTGACGATCGCCTTTCCGGTTTGTTAGGATTTTGTTAGAGTCTCCCTGTTTCAAATCAAATACAGGGGTTCTCATGCTTGATGTGGTCTCGATCCTTCTCAAAGTTGCCGGCGGGCTCGGCATTTTCCTGCTGGGCATGAAACACCTCTCGGAGGGGCTCCAGTCCGTCTCGGGCAACCGCCTGCGCAAACTGGTCGCGGCAGCCACCACCAACCGGATCGCCGGGGTCATCACCGGCATCGTCAGCACCACCATCGTCCAGTCCAGCTCGATCATCACGGTCATGGTCGTCGGCCTCGTCAGCACCAGCCTCATGACGCTCACGCAGGCCATCAACGTCATCATCGGCTCCAACATCGGCACCACCGGCACCGCATGGATCATCGCCCTCGTCCCCTCGTTCGGTCGCATGGGCCTCGGCATCATCGCCGTCTCCTCGGCGTTCTACCTCTTCTCCGGCAAGGAGAAAGTCCGCAACATCGGTCTCGCCTGCCTCGGCTTCGGGCTCATCTTCTTCGGGCTCGACCTGATGAAGGACGGCATGTCCCCCATTGCCGCCCACGACGGCATCAAGGCATGGTTCGCGATGCTCCACGCGGGCACCCTCCCGGGGCTGATCAAGTGCGTCATCGCCAGCGCGTTGCTCACCGCCCTTATCCAGTCCTCCGCCGCCACCACCGCGATCTCCATGACCCTCGCCCAGCAAGGCATCATCTCCTTCGAGACCGCCGCCGCCGCCGTGCTCGGCATGAACATCGGCACCACGATCACCGCGTGGCTCGCCTCCATGGGCGCGACCACCGAGGCCAAACGCGCCGCCCTTGCCCACACCCTCTTCAACATCATCGGCGTCATCGTCTTGACCCCCTTCTTCCTCCCGCTCATCATCCCTCAGGTCAAGGCCGCCTTCCCGCACATCACCGAGCCGGCCGTCATCAACGGCGTCACGTGCTACCCCCACGTCTCGGCACCGATGGCCTACATCCACACCGGCTTCAACGTCATCAACACCTTTCTCTTCCTCCCCTTCGTCGTCTGCTTTGCCCGCCTCGTCACCTTCCTCATCCCCGCCAAACCCGGCAAGGAGGTGCCGCGCCTGACCGTCCTCGACCCCCGCATGATCAGCTCCCCCGTCATCGCCGTCGAACAGGCCGCGCGCGAGGTGCTCTTCATGGCCGACAGCGACCTCGACCTGCTCGCCTCTTTCCGCAGGCTGCTCACAGGCGAGAACGACCCCGACCTCGAAGAGCACATCCTCCACCGCGAGAACATCCTCGATTCCGTCCAGCGCGAGATCACCGACTTCCTCGGCCAGATCATGACCGGCCGCCTCCCCCAAGACGTCGCCAACCACGCGCGCACCCTCCTGCGCGTCACCGACGAATACGAGTCCGTCAGCGACGAGGTCGCCTCGCTGCTCAAAATGATGCGCCGCCTCCACAACAACAAGCTCGAACTCTCGGAGCAGGGCCGCAAGGAGCTTTTGCAGGTCCACGACCAAGTCACGCAGTTCGGCATCTACGTCACGGAAGCCTTCAAGGCCGACCACGAGGACAGCGTGAACCATCTCACCCACATGCGCGCCGATTCCGAGAACATCCGCGCGCTGATCCGCCAGATCCGCGATTCCCACCTCTCGCGCCTTGAGAAGAACATCGCGAACCCCTTCAAGATCGTCATCTGCATGGACATCCTCAACGCCTACACGCGCATCAAGGAAGACTACCTCAACATCGGCGAGACCCTCACCGGCGACAAGTGAGCGACGCCCGCAGCCCGCCCAGCCACACCCCCAGCGCGAGCAGCGCCCCCGGTATCCCAAGCAACCAGTCCCCCCACCGCGTGTAGGGCGCCGCCAGCGGCACTTCCGGCACCGCCACCTGCGACACCATGAACCCGTCGAAATCCGCCACCTGCCCGCCGGACTCCAGCCGCCGCACACGCCCGACCGCATCCACCATGCCCGACACGCCCGAGTTCGCCGCGCGCACCAGCGGCACGCCGTTCTCCACCGCACGGAACACCGACTGCTCAAGATGCTGAACCGGCTCGATCGACCCGTTGAACCACGCGTCGTTCGTCATCAGCACCAACAGCCGCGCCCCCGCCCGCACCGCCTCACGGCTCAACGCAGGCACCGTGTCCTCGAAACAGATCAGCGGCCCCATCCTCAGCTCCCCCCCGCCTGCCTCCGGCCCGCGCGGCAGCCGCAACACCCCCGGCCCGCGCCCCGGCGTGCAGCTCAGCCCCGTCGGCGCCAGCCTCTGGAGCCAAGGGATCGTCTTGTCCAGCGGGATGTACTCCCCGAACGGCACCAGATGCCGTTTCCGGTAACGCCCCAGCTCATCCCCCTCCGCCGAGAACAGCCACGCCGCGTTGTAATACAGCAGACCCTCCAGCGCCGCCCGCGTCACCGGCGTATGCTCCACCTCCAGCGTCCCCGTCAGCAACGGCGCACCTGCCGCCGCCGCGCCCTCCCGGATCATCGCCATCGTCTGCGGCTCGTACGGCACCGACCCCAGCACCGCCGTCTCCGGCCACACCACCAGCTCGGGCCGCGCCGCGCCAGCCAGCCGCGTCTGACTCACCAGCAGCTCCAACTGCCTCCGCATGGTCTCGCTGTTGATCGTGAAGATGCACGGCGAATTCGGCTGGATCAGCGCCACCCGCCACGACGGCACGGACGCCTCCTGCCGCCGCCACTGCCCCACCCGGTCCAGCCCCCAGAACCAGAACCCGATCACGACCGCCAGCGGCAGAAAACTCTCCGACGACCGCCACACCCGCGCCGGCCACCCCGCAAGCCGCGCCGTGTCCGCCGCCTGACCCAGCCGCGCCACGAAAGGCCACGCCGCGCGCTCAACCATGCTCGCCACCGCGCCGTTCGCCAGCACCAGCAACGCCGACACGCCGTACACCCCCGCCAGCGACGCCGCCTGAATCAGCGGCACGTTCGCCACCTGACTCACCCCGAGGAAGTTCCACGCGAACCCGGAGAACAGCCACCCCCGCGCCACCTCCGTCCCCGCCCACATCAGCGGGTCAACCGCCAGCACCGCCGCCACACGCCGCCACCCCGGCCCGGCCCCCGCCCAGCGCCACACCCGCGCCGACGCGTACGCGAACACCGCCATGAACCCCGCGCACCACGCCGAAAGCCCCGCCTGCCCCATCAGCACCAGCGGCCACGGCCCCTCGTTCTTGATGATCGCCGGAAACCAGCTCAGCGTCGCCACCCAAAACAGCACCCCTCCCAGCCACGCCCAGCCCGCCGCCGCACGCGGCGCACTGTGCCGGATCACCAGAAACAGCGGCACCAGCGCCATCCACGCGCTCTCCGACTGCGACTGCGGCGGAAACGCGACATACAGCAACACCCCGGTTATGACCGCCGCCAACCCCTTCATGCACCTGTTCCCCGTATCCCTCGTCACCCTGCCTCCCCTTCCGTTCCCAGAACCTCGCGCAGTTTCGCGGCCAGAGCCTTGATCGAAAACGGCTTCTGGATGAAATGCACCCCTTCGTCAAGAACCCCGCGGTACGCGATCACGTCCGCCGTGTACCCGGACATGAAAAGCCGCTTGATCGTCGGATAAAGCGACATGATGTTCTTGGCCAGACACCTCCCGTCCATCTCGGGCATCACCACATCCGTCATCAGCAAATCAATCTCACCCTGATGCTGTTCCGCCAGCCGGATCGCCTCCCCCGGCGTCGCCGCCGCCAAAACGCGGTACCCGAGACGCGCCAGCATCGCGTTACCCATGCTCAGAATCGCCGGCTCGTCCTCGACCAGCAACACCGTCTCGTGCCCCTTACACGCCGCTTTCCCCGCAGGCTCCTTATCGCCGTGCGCCGCAACGCGCCCTTTGCCCGTATGCCGCGGCAGGTAAATCTTGAAGACCGATCCCTGCCCCGGCTCGCTGTAGACGTCGATGAACCCGTTGTTCTGCTTGACGATGCCGTAAATCGTGGCCAAGCCCAGCCCCGTCCCCTTGCCCAATTCCTTCGTGGTGAAAAACGGCTCGAACAACTTGCCCTTCGTCTCCTTGTCCATGCCGCACCCCGTGTCGCTCACGGCCAGCATCACGAAATCCCCCGGGGCAAATTCGAGATGGCCAGCGCAATGCGTCGAGTCGAAAACCGCAGTCCCCGTCTCGATACACACTTTGCCCGTCCCCTCGATCGCGTCGCGCGCGTTCACGCAAAGGTTCGCCAGCACCTGATCGATCTGTGACGGGTCCACCTTGACCGGCCACAACTCCGGCGCAGGCGACCACACCAGCTCGATGTCCTCGCCGATCAGCCGACGCAAGATCGCGATCATCCCGCCCACCGTCTCGTTCAGATCCAGCACCTTGGGCGCGATCGTCTGCCTGCGCGCGAACGCCAGAAGCTGCCGCGTCAGGCTCGCCGAACGCTCCGCCGCCTTGCGGATCTCCAAGAGGTCGTCATGCAACGAACCCGTCTCGCCGACCTTCTCAAGCGCCATCTCGGTGTACCCCAAGATCACACCCAGCATGTTGTTGAAGTCGTGCGCCACGCCGCCTGCCAGCCGTCCCACGGATTCCATCTTCTGGGACTGCACAAGCTGCGCCTGAAGCGCCGTCTTCTCTTCCTCCGCCCGCTTACGCTCGGTGATGTCGTAGCAATAGCCGATATACCCCGTAAAATTGCCCTCGGTGTCGTAGCGCGGATTCCCCTCATCAAGGATCCAGCCATACTCGCCGCTGGCCTTGCGCAGGCGGTACTCCATCGAAAAGGGTTCGCGCCGGTCGAAATGGCTGACGTAAATGTTCACGCAGCGCTCAGAGTCCTCCGGATGCACACCTTCCGCCCAGCCGTTGCCGATCTCCTGCTCCAGAGTACGCCCGGTGTAACGCAGCCACGGCCCGTTGAAATAGTTGCACCGCTTGTCCGTCCCTGCAGTCCATATCAGCGCGGTGCCGCCATTCGCCAGCGTGCGGAAATGGTGCTCGCTCTCCCGAAGGTGGGCCTCGCTTTCACGTAATTTCTCCTCCGCCTGCTTGCGCGCGGTGATATCGGTGAACACGGTCGAAAAGAACCCCGGCTTGGGGCAGCCGACGTTGATGTGCAGATGCTTCTGAAAGGGCTCAAACCAGACCTCAAATTCCGCCGGCACACCCGTTTCGGCGACCCTGCTGTACACCTCGAGAAAAGGGGCATGCCCAAGGCCGTAAAGCTTCGAGGCCAAAACGCCCATCGCGTCTTGCCGACGGATTCCGGTGAGGCGTTCAAAGGCCGGATTGACATCCAGAATCCGATAATCGACCGCCCGTCCATCCTCGTAAACGACCTCATCCACGCAACTGGCCGACGCCATGTTTTCGAACATGGCCCGATACCTCGACTCGACCTCACGCACCTTCCGCGTGCGCTCGACCACCAAGGCTTCGAGTTGCTCTTTCTCCATCCGCCGCAACCGATTCGCGGCCTTAATCTTCGCCATCGCCTGAATCTGCGCCGCCAGTTCGATCTCGTCGAACGGCTTGGGGAGAAAACCCTCCGCACCCGCCTCCAGCGCACGGATGCGGCTGTCGCGGTCGGCCCCGAGCGCCGTCAGGAACAGCACAGGGATCGACTGCAGACGCTCATCCGCCTTCAACGCCCGGCACACCGCGTAACCGTCCATCCCAGGCATGATGATGTCCAGCAGAATCACGTCGGGATCTTCCGCGCGCGCCAAATCGAGCGCACGCCCCCCGTTCAAGGCCGTCGATACCCGCGCCTTCGGCAAACGGTCCGCCACGACCGCCTTCAGCACGGTCAGGTTGTCCGGATTGTCGTCCACCGCAAGGATCTTCAGCTCACCCCTGTCCATAGAGCACCTCGCGCATCGCAGTCCTCAACAGCTCTTCATCGATCGGCTTGGAGACATAGCCGTCGAAGCCGCAAGCCAGAATGCTCTCCCGATTGCCCTTCATCGCGCTCGCCGTCACCGCCACCACCGGGATATCCCGCAACGCCTCGTCCGCCCGGATCGCCGCCAACGCCGCGTAGCCGTCCATCACCGGCATCGCCATGTCCATCAGAATCACGTCCGGACGCTGCCGCCGCGCCTCTTCGAGACACTCCCGCCCGTTCGCCGCCTCCGCCAGCAGGCACGTCTCCTGCAACAGCGCCCGCATGGTCTGCATGTTCCCGGGGTTGTCCTCCACCACCAGCACCCGCGGCGTCCCTTCACACGTCCTGCGCGTCCGCCCGCGCGGCAGCACCGCCGCCCGTTCCGGCGCGGGCATCACCATCCGCGACACCGCCGCCAGCAGGTCGTTGCGGCTCACGTCGCCTTTCTGGATCAACTGGTGGATGTGGTTGCCCTTCAGGAAGCTCAGCTCATCGCGAGTCACATGCTTGGCCGTCAGGATCAGCACCGGCAGCCCCCCAGCCTTCTCCGTCCCACGGATCGTCCGTAACACCTCGAACCCGTCCATCTCCGGCATCATCAGATCGAGGATCATCCCGTCGGGCAACGCCTCATCGATCCGCGCCAGCGCCTCGTGCCCGTTCCGCGCCACCTTCACCTGATAACCGTTTTTCGCAAGGATGTCCGTCATCTGGATGATCGCCGGCTCGCTGTCCTCCACCAGCAGGATCGTCTGCCCGCGCCCTGCCGCCGCCACGCCCCGCCCAGCCGCCGCGCCGGAAGCCTCAAACCCTTCTGCCGCCGCCTCCGCCGCAACGCCTGCCTCCGCCTTCAACGCCAGCGGCAGCCGCACGGTGAAGGTCGAGCCCTTGCCCACCTCGCTCTCCACCGTCACGCTTCCCTGCAGCAGCGTCGCGTAACGCCGTGCGATTGTCAGCCCCAGCCCCGTCCCGCCGTACTTCCTCGACGCGCTGTTGTCCGCCTGCCGGAACTCCTCGAAAATGTGCGTGAGCTGATCCCCCGGGATGCCGATGCCCGTGTCGCGCACCGCCACGCAGATCTCGCCGCCTTCCTGCCGCGCCGTCACCTCCACCGAGCCGCTGTCCGTGAACTTGATCGCGTTGCCGATCAGGTTCTGGAAGATGTGCCGGCACTTGTCCGCGTCGGAGACGATCTCCGGCAACCCCTCCGGCACCCCGTTCACCAGCGCCAACCCTTTCTCCCGCGACTGCGGCTCCACCATCGCCACCACATCCGCCACCAGCGCGCGGAGCCCGAACCGCGCGGGAGCCACCTCCTCGCGTCCCGCCTCGATCCGCGACAGGTCGAGGATGTCGTTGATGAGCGCCAGCAGGTGCCTGCCGTTCCGCCCGATCACATCCAGATACCCGTGCTCCTCCTCGGGGATCACCCCCGCAAGCCGCCGCGTCAGGACACCCGACAGCGCGATCACCGAGTTCAGCGGCGTGCGCAGCTCGTGGCTCATGTTCGAGAGGAACGACGACTTGAGCCGGTTCGCCTCGTCGAGCTGCCGCTTCTGCACCTCCAGCTCCGCGTTCTGCTGCGTCAGCTCGCCCGCCTGCGCCGTCAGCTCCTGCCGCTGCGTGTCCAGCTCCCGGTTCTGGCTCTCCAGCTCCCGCGCCAGCTCCTGCACCTGCCGGAACGCCAGCACCCCGTTCATCCGCGCCGCCACCATCCCCTGCACCGCCTCCAGCAGCCGCACCGCCTGCGGCGTGTAGTCCCGCAGGCTCGCCAGCGACAGCACCGCCGAAACCCGCCCTTCCGCGCACAGCGGCACCGTCACGATCTCACGCGGCGTGAACGTCCCGCTCACCGTCGCGAACGTGAACCGCGCGTCCTCCGGAATCGCCGAAACCCGCCGGATCGCCCCCGTCGCCAGCGCCGACCCGAACTCGCCCTCCAACGCCGTCGCCGAGAACGACGCCCGCCCGCCCTCGCCCATCCCGATCGACTCGAAATGCTCGAACGCCGTCTGCGCCGAGTTCATCAGATACACCGCCCCGATCTCCGACCCCGTATGCGCCATCAGCGTCTTCAGCATCTCCCGGCAGAACGCCCGCGCCTCCGTCTCCCGCAGCATCACCGCCGCCAGTTCCGACGCCTGCTCGTGGATGCGCGTCTGCGCCTCCACCGTCTCCGCCAGCGCGTTCAGCGCCGCCGAGAGTGTCCCCAGCTCGTTCCCCGACGCGTACGCGACGCGCGTGTCCAACTGCCCCTCACGGAACCGGTCCGCCGCCGCCGTCATCACCTTCAGCGGGTCGCGCACCGACCGCAGCAGCGCCCAGAACACCAGCGCCGCCAGCAGCACGCTCGCCCCCGCCAACACCAGCGTGTGTAACGTTAAATCATCCTTCTCCAGCTTCGCCGTCTTGTAGATCTGCGCCGCCTTGTTCTTCGAGAACTCGTCGATTACTTTGACATGCCCAAGCACCACCTCTGCCTGCGCCCCGCCCAGTCCACCGGGTTTCGTCCGCGCGTACGCCTCGTCCCGCGCCCCGCTCCGCAACAGCCGGATCGTCTCCTCGCGCACCGCGTTCCACCGCGCGTACTCGTCGCTCAGCCGCTCGATATCCTCGCGCGGCCCCAGATACCGTTCGCGAAGAATCTCAAACTGACGCGCGATGTCGGCCTTGCGCACCTCGATATCCCGCAGGATCGCCTCCGTCTCCCGCATGTCCGCCGCCAGAAACAAGTCCTTCATCCCCCGGTGGATCGCCACCACATCCGCCTCCAGCCAGCCGATCGCCCGCCGCACCGCGAGCGGATGGTTGTGGATCGTGTGCGTCTGCAGCCAGAGCGTCTCCGCCTGCCGCCACGCCGTGTACCCGAGCGCCACCACGAGTATCAGCAGCACGCCCAACGCGAGCCGCAACTGCATGCCGATCTTCATGTCCTTGAACCGCTTCATGGTCACCCTCTCTCTCCGTATTTACGCCTTCTGATACACCGACGTGAACGCCGTCATGGCAAAAAACCCGCCGGTCTGCTCCACAATCGCCCGTTCCGTCTCGCCGACCACCAGCACGCCGCCTGCCGCCAGACTGCGCCATATCTTGTCCAAAATGATCCTCTGCGCTTCGGCCTGATAATACAATAGCACATTGCAGCACATAACGAGATTGAAACCGCCATAAATGCTCGCAGGCGGGAACGAGGTCTCCGCGTCCAACAAGTCATACGCCGAAAAGTCCACACGCCCCTTCAGCCAAGGAGCCGCAAAAAACATCCCGCCTTTCCGCTCAAACGCGTGGCCGAGCTGCCGCAGCCGCACGTTCGCCACCGCCGCCTCGCCGTAAACCCCCGCACGCCCCTGCGCCAACGCTTCCTCCGACTGGTCCGTCGCGAAAACCCGGTGCGCCAGCCTCACGCCGCGCAGGACCGTCAGGTCTTCCAGCAGGATCGCCACCGAATACGCCTCCTGCCCCACCGCGCACCCCGCCGACCATACCCGCAGCTCGCTCTCCCCCTCCGCGATCTTCGCCTCGACAAGCCTCGGCAACACCACCTCCTCCAGCAGGGCAAACGACAGAGGATTTCTGAAAAACTCGCTGTAGCTCACCCTCAGCGCGGCATGCAGCAACTCCGACTCGCCGCAGACCTCGGCCAGATGTCCGACATACGCCTCCAACGTCTCGTTGCCGGTCTCCTGCCGCCGCCGCTCAATCGCCTTCGCCACGAACGACGGCTCATAGCACGACACGTCGATCCCGTGCGCCTGACGCATCACCTCGCCGACCGCATCGAGCGTCTCCTGCTGCCAGCACGGCAACATCTGTCCCATTCCGCACGCCATAAACCGCCGCCGCCTTCGCTTCCCTTTGCCGCCTCACGGGAACAGCGCCATCAGCGCGTCCGCGAACAGCCCCATCCCGTAAGGGTTCGGGTGGTTGATGTTGTTCATCATCAGCGTCGAATACGGGATCCCCTGCCGCCACAGCCGCCCGTAACGCAGCGAGCCCTCCGCCAGCGCGATCCCGTTCTCCGACGTGAATTTCCGCAACGCCTTCACATACGCCCGCGGGTCGTCGTCGATCTCCTTCTCGGACGCCAGCCCCATCCAGTCCGGCCGCACGTAATGCGGTGTCAGGATGATCCACTCCGCGCCGATCTCTCGGAACTCGTCCCGGATACGCCCGTACCGCTCGTACACCCCCGCCTCGTTCAGCCCCGCGTCGTTCACGAACTCCGACACGATCAGGTCGGGCCGCACATCCAGCACCTTCTCCTTGTAATTCTTCGGGCTCCCCGGCGGCTCCTTCCGGTAGCTGTCCGTGTTGCGCCCGCCCCACGCCTCGGTCATCAGCACCACCTCCGCCTTCGGGAACCGCGCCCGCAGCCGCCGAGCGAACTGCTCCTGCCACCGGTCCGTGTCCCGCTCCGGCAGATACCCCCCGTCCGTCACGCTGTCGCCCCACGCCAGAATCCGCACCCGCTCGCCCGCCTCCAGCTTCGCCAGCGTCCGCGGGATGAACCGCTCCGCCGCCGACGGCCTCTCCTTCGGCGGCTCGGGATACGCCGCCTCCAGCACCGGAAAGAGGTTCGCCTCCCCCAGCCGCTCCAGCCCCGCCGTCACCCAGATGTTCGCCAGCCGCCGCTCACCCGCCGCCAGCTCCGGCGGCACCGGCAACGACACGTGCGGCATCCCCTGCCG
>Ga0208244_101452_pt1 | contig 12521 bp, 7 predicted proteins | sample SubbioCR12Aug_5A_FD_184828 | JGI IMG/M metagenome (GOLD analysis project Ga0208244, IMG submission 184828) | Serpentinite rock and fluid subsurface biosphere microbial communities from McLaughlin Reserve, California, USA - CR12Aug_5A (SPAdes) | ecosystem: Environmental > Terrestrial > Deep... | reverse complement strand
CCCGCCGATAGGGTCGTCTCGGTGGGCGTCGAAGCCTGCGGAGATGAGGATGAGCTGGGGCTTGAAGGCGTCCATGGCGGGCGCGAGGCGTTCGGCGAAGAGCCGTACGAAGGTGTCACCTGAAGTCCCGCGCGGGAGCGGGAGGTTGAGGGTGAGCCCCTTGGCGTCGCCCTCGCCGGTCTCGTCGGCGCGGCCGGTGCCGGGGTAGATGCCTTCCTGATGGAGGTGGAACTGGAAGACGTGGGGGTCGCCCTTGAGGATGTCGTAGGTGCCGTTGCCGTGGTGGACGTCCCAGTCGACGACGAGGACGCGCGCGATCTCGTGGCGGAGGCGCAGGTAGCGGGCGGCGATGGCGACGTTGCTGAAGACGCAGAAGCCCATGCCGCGCGCGGCGGTGGCGTGGTGGCCGGGCGGGCGGACGGCGCAGAAGGCGTTGGCGACGCGGCCCGAGACGACGGCATCGCAGGCGGCCAGCACGCCGCCCGCGGCGAGGCGGGCGGTGGCGAGGCTCTCGGGGCCGATGCGGGTGTCGCCGGTGGGGAGGCTGGTCAGGCCGGAGGCGGCGGCGTCCTCGACGACACGGAGGTAGGCGGGGGTGTGGGCGGCGAGCAGCCATTCGTCCGTGACGGGGCGCGGTTCGAGCGGTTCGAGGTGGGGGAGCAGGCCGGCGGCGGTGACGGCGGCGTGGATGGCGTCGAGGCGTTCGGGCCGCTCGGGATGGCCGGGCCCGGTGTCGTGGCGCTTGAAACGGGCGTCCCAGAGGTAGCCGGTGCGGGCGCGTGTCTCGGCGGCGGGCGCGGGCGGGGGCTCTGCCGCGTGCGCGGGTGCGGCGAGGAGGCCGAGGAACATGGCGAGGGAGAGCATGGGGACTCCTTCCGGGCGGGGGTGGCGGGGTCAGGCGTGGTTGCGGAGCTTGAGTTCCGCAGGGTGGGGGTAGAGGTAGTGCTGTTCCATGAGGTAGTGGATCTGGTATTTGAAGATGTAGTGGCGGAAGAGGGTGACGGGGACGATGAGGGGGACTTGGCCGCAGGTGTATTCGCCGATGAGGGTGCCGAGTTCCTCGCGTTCCTGCGGGGTGAGCCGGTCGGAGAAATAGCCCTGCATGTGCTGGAGCACGTTCGCGTGGCGGCCGGGCGTGGCGGGTTCGGCCATGACGGCGAGGAAGCGCGTCTCGTAGGCGTCGAGGGTGGTGGGGAGGTTTTCCGCGGTGGCGGCGGCGGCGAGCCGCCCGAGGTCGTTGAGGCCGTCGGGCGTGTGGGCCATGAGGAGGTATTTGGCGCGGGCGTGGAAGGCTTGGAGGGTGCGGACGGAGGGGGCGGCACGGACATCGTCGCGGAAACGCTTGAGGGCGAAGATGCGCTCGATGAAGTTCTCGCGCAGTTCGGGATCGTGGAGGCGGCCTTCCTCCTCGCACGGGAGGAGGGGGAAGGCGCGGGTGAAGGCGCGCGCGAAGAGGCCCGAGGTGTGGGCGGAGGTGGGGTTGCCGTCCGGGGTGTAGAGCTTGGCGCGGAAGAGGCCGGAGGAGGGCGATTTGGATTTGAAGATGAAGCCGTTGAGGTGCTTGTCGCGAAGCTCGGCGATGGCCTTGGCGCAGAAGGCCTCCATCTGCTCGGTGTAGTCGGTGCCGCTTTTGATGCCGACCAGCCGGTTGTGTTCGGGCGTGCCGACGAGGTGCATCGACTCGCGGGGAACGGGGAGGCCGCAGCCGGTCTCGGGGCAGACGGGCACGTAGTCGAAGTAGGCGCCGAGCGTGTCGGTGAGGTAGCTGTCGTGCTTGTGCCCGCCGTCGAAGCGGACGCGCTCGCCGAGCAGGCAGGCGGAGATGCCGATGGGGATCTTTGCGGACAGGCCGATGGTTTTCATGGCTGAAAGCATACCGCAAGGGAGCGTCCCGCGCAATCCGTCTGAATGCAGGGCAACGTTGGACAGGGGTATGCCCGCCTGCCGCCGCCGCGCGGAACAGGTCAAAACGTATAAATCAAAGGTCATTTTGCACATGTTCTTTTCGTGGTGCGCCGTCTACAATACAACGCCACGGCGGGTGGGAGAGGGACGGTTTTTTGCGGACAGCGGCGGTTTGCGGTTGAGCCGGACAGCGGGATCTTAGTAATATCTAAAGCAAAATTGCGGTGGCAGGCGTTTGGCGGCACAGGACAGGAGATGGCCGCCTGCGCGAACGGGACAGGAGAGAACATGCGTCAAGGGATGATGGCGGGTCTGGTGGCCGGTGTGGTGATGTCCGCGTGGGCGGCTTTCGCGGAGCGGGTGGTCTATGTCGACCCTATCAGCAACAACGGGCCCGCGAGCTGGAACAATCTCAGTTTCGTGACGTCCAACGCCACGGCGGTGCTTAAGGACTCGCTGGAAAGCTCCACCGGAATACGCATGACCGTCACCACGCCTTTGCAAGGGCCGAACAATAACGCATCCGCAAGCCCATCCGGCGCGGCCGCCGAATTCGCGCCGGCGGGGGCGAACAGCGCGTTCGGGAATACCAACGCCTGGAGCGGGAAAGTCATCCCGTTCGGCGAGGTGGTCTTGAGCAACCTTCTGGTCAACACCGCGTATCACTTCACGTTCTACGGTTCGCGTGTCGGCGCGTCTGACAACCGCGAGGCCCTCTATACCGTGACGGGGGGTAACAGCGGGGCGGGCGCGCTTAACGCGTCGGGCAACAGCAATCAAGTCGCGACGGTCAGCAACATCGTGCCGCGCGCGGACGGGTCGGTCACTTTACGAATGGAGAGAGGCCCCAACAACAACGAGGCAAACGGTTTCTTCTACATCACGGCCATGAAGATCGTGTACGACGAGCCGGAGGCGCCGCCTGCGCCGGAGCTGGCGACGGTGTATGTGGACGCCGCCGGGACGACGGCGGCGACAGGATGGAATCTGGTGCGGTTCACGTCGGCGGCGGGTGTCGTGGCGCTGGCCACGACAAACGGGGCGGCGACGGGGATCGGGATGCGCGTCACGACGCCGCTGCCTTCCTCGAACACGGCGGGGACGAACAACCCGACGGGCGCTGCGGCGGAGTTCAAGCCTGCCGGGGTGGAAAACTGTTTCGGGCATAACGCGAGCTATAACGGGACGTCCGTGCCGAAGGGCGTGGCGGTGTTCAGCGGAATGAACACGAACGTCGCCTACACCTTCACCTTCTACGCCTCGCGGATGGCGGCCTCCGACGACCGCTCGGCGCTCTACACCCTCACCGGGGCGAACAGCGGCTCGGGCACGCTGAACGGCGCGAACAACTATTCCAAGGTCTGCGTCGTTTCGAACATCTATCCGCAGTCCGAGGGGACCATCACGCTGGAGATCACCAAAGGCCCCTCGAACAACAACAGCGCCGACTACTTCTACATCGCCGCGTTGAAAGTCACGTTCGAGGCTTACGAGGTGGCTGATCCGCCGCCCGCCCCTGTGCTGGGCAAGCGCCTGCTCTTCTTCGGCAACAGCTTTTCGCTCGGCGACAACGTGCCGGACGCGGTCGCCGGGCTGGCGGAGGTCGCGGGGCACCCGCGCCCGCTGGTGGTGGCGGATCTCATGGGGGGCACGGATCTGGCGTATCACATCACGCAGGTGGACGGCTATCCCGAGAACAACGTCACCCACGCCTCTCTTACAGGGACGAACACGTGGGATCATGTCGTGATCCAAGGCTACAGCACCGAGGCGACACGCCTGCGCGACCCCGCCGTCTTCCGCGCCAACGCGCTGGCGCTCTACCGGCGGGTGAAGGATCACGCCTCGGGCAAAGGCGCGGGGGTGGGGGCGGTGCTCTATCAGACTTGGGCCCGGGCGCCAGCTCACAGCTTTTATCCCGTGACCTTCGCCAATCCGGCGGAGATGCAACACGAGATCCGCACGAACTATCAGGCCGCGGCGGAGATCATCCGGTCGGCGGAGCCCGGGGCGGATGTCCGCGTCGCGCCCGTGGGCGACGCCTTCGAGCTGGGGGCGTTTAACGCGGCAGACCTGTACGCCTCGGATCTTTACCACGCGGCCAAGCTCGGGCCCAAGCTGGCGGCGATGGTGATCTACAAGGCCATCTATCAGGCGACGGTCACCAACATCCCCTACGCGGATGCGGTCGCTGCCGGATGGACGACGATGAGCAGCAACGACTGGACGCGCGTGACGTACTGGGCCGAGGGCCTGACGCCGCCCGAGGTGCCGCCCCCGCCGCCCCCGCCGCAGCAGCCCCGCGGCGCACGGGACGTCATCTACGTGGACGCCGTCTCGAACAACGGCCCGGCCGGCTGGAACAATGTCTCCGTGACCGCCGTCCAGGAGGTCGAGCTGATGGCCACCAACAGTCTGGCGACCGGTGTCCGCATGACCGTCGTCACACCGCTCCGCGGCCCCAACACCAGCGCCAGCGCCGCGCCGACCGGCGACGCGGCACCCTTCGCGCCTGCGGGCTCGAACACGGCGTACGGCAACACCGAGACCTTCAGCGGCGGGGTCGCGCCGCGCGGCGAGTTCCTTTTCAGCGGACTGTCGCGCGCGAAAAACTACACCTTCACCTTCTACGCCTCGCGTGTGGGCGCGGACGTGACCGACAACCGCGAGACGCGCTACACCGTGACCGGCGCGAACGCGGGCTCCGCCACGCTCGACGCGGCGCGCAACAGCACGCAGGTCGCCACGGTCGGGGGCATCCGCCCCGCGCCGGACGGGACAGTCACGGTGCGGGTCGAGAAAGGCCCGGGGAACACCAATAGCTACGGATTCTTCTACCTGACCGCGTTCAGGATCGAGGGGGCGCTCAACGGGACGCTGATTCTTATCGGCCCGTAGGGCAACCTGTTTATGAAGTGGGCCTTGGCCCGTAATGACGACAGGAGGCTGGTGATGCAAAGCATGTGTAAAAGGTTGGCGAGCGTTCTCATGTGTGTGTTCGCGTGCTCCGGGGCAGCCGTGGCCCAGACGGTCAGGACCGTCTACATCGACGCGAGCAGCAACAACGGGCCTGCGGGCTGGAACAACCTCGCGTTCAACACGCTGGGAGCCTCCCTGCTGCTGAACGATTCGATGACCAACGCGACGGGTATCCGCGCCACGGTCGCCGTGCGGCTGAACGGGGCAAACACCAACGGCTCCACCTCGCCGTCTGGGGACGCCGCCGAGTTTGCTCCTGCCGGGGGGAACAGTTCGTATGGGCATACGACCGACTGGAGCGGCACGCCCCCGATCCTTTATGGCGAGGTGGTCTTCAGCAACATGAACCCCACGGTGGCTTACGACTTCACCTTCTACGGGTCGCGCATGTCCGTCACCGAAAACCGCGAGACGCGGTATACCGTGACCGGAAGCAACAGCGGCACGGCGCTCCTGAACGTCAGCACCAACAGCACGCGGGTCGCGAGCGTGCCGGGCATCTATCCCACAGCGCAAGGCACCCTCGTGGTGCGTGTCGAGAAAGGGCCCGTGAACAATAACGCCAACGGATTTTACCACATCACGGCCATGAAGGTCGTCTATGCCGATCCGCCTCCGACGGTGGCTTTCGTGGATGCGCGCGGGACGTCGGCGCCCGCGGGCTGGAACCTGCTGAACTGCAACGACTATTCCGCCGCCACGCTGGTCGCCACCAACGGCGCGTCCACCGGCATCCGCGCGCTGGTCACCGCGCCCTTCGACGGGTTCAACTCATGGGGGAGCTATACCCATACCGGTGACGCGGCGGAGTTCGCGCCCGCAGGCGTGGATGCCTGCCATTTCGGCAGCGGCGGCATCGCCGTCCTCAAGCTCTACAACATGAAGCCGGCGGTGCCGTACACGTTCACCTTCTTCGCTGCCCGTCCCGGTGTCTCGGATTCCCGCGAGGCGACCTACTCGGTGATCGGCTTCAACGCCGCCTCCAACACGCTCGACGCCTCCAGCAACACCGACAAGGTGGCGGTGGTCGAGAACATCCTGCCTGCCGCCGACGGCACGGTCACCGTGCGGATCAACCGGGGGACGAACAACACCGGCGGCTACATCTACCTCACCGCCTTCAAGGTCTCGTACACGGACAACGGGCTGCCTGCGCCGGATCAGGCGCCGATCGCGGGCAAGCGCGTGCTCATCCTCGGCAACCACCTGTTCAGTCAGGAGAATATCCACGAGATGCTGGGCAACGTCGCCGCCGCGGCAGGCCATCCGCGCCCGCTGGTTGTCGCGGACATCGCCAACAACCGCACGCTGGCGCAGCACATCACGCGGGTCAACGACGCGGCCCTTTCCGGCCAGAATGTCGACCATCCGCTCCTGCACGGCACCAACACGTGGGATCACGTCATCATGCAGTCCACGATCACCGATCCCACGCATGTGGGCGACCCCGCCGCGTTCCGCGCCAATGTGGTGACGCTCTATCAGGCCGTGAAGAACCACGCCACGGGCAAAGGCGCGACCGCCGCCCCCGTGCTCTTCCAGACCTACGCGCGGGGCCCGGGGCACAGCTATTATCCCGCCGAGTTTGCCGACCCCGCCGCCATGCAGCAGGAGATCAACGTCAACACGCAGCTCGCCGCCGATGACCTGCTCGCCGCCGAGCCGGATTGCGGCCTGCGGATCGCGCCGGTCGGCGACGCCTACGCCTTCTCCGGCTTCGATACCGCCACGCTCTACGCCAACTCATTCGACCTGCCCGCCAAGGCCGGCCCCGAACTGATCGCCCTCGTGCTGTTCAAGACCCTCTACGGCGGCAACGCCCGAGACATCGGCTACGAGGTCGCGAACGCCGCCGGGGTGAACGCCATCAGCGAGCGCGACTGGCTGCGCGTGACCCACTGGGCCGACGGGTTGCCCGATCCGTTCACGGCGCAGCGCCCCGCGCCCGGCAGCAAGGAGACGATCCTGATCGATGCGTGCCCCAACCCGGCCGGCAGCCCGGTCTACCTCGGTTGGAACTACCGCACGTTCAACGCGCTCGGCAGCGTCGCGCTCGTGCTGACCAACGACTACCCGACGCCGATCACCTGTCAGGTGGTGACGCGGATGAACGGAACATCGTCCAGCAGTGCCGCCGCCCCCGCCGGCGACGCGGCGGTCTTCACGAAGGCGCTGGCCAACAACGTCTTCGGGAACATCAACCCGTGGGGGACGAGCACCTACAGCAACGAGTTCTGCGAGGTGCGTTTCAGCGGGCTCAGCCGCAACCAGTCCTACACCTTCACCTTTTACGCCTCGCGCACGGGTGCCACGGGGCGGCACACGCGGTATATCGTGACGGGCGTGGACAGCGCGTCCGCCGATCTTGAGCCTGGCAACAACGACTCGCAGGTCGCGGTGATTTCGGGCGTCCGGCCTGCGGCGGACGGCACGGTGGACGTGCGCATCACGGCGGGGCCGGACAACACCAGCAACGAGAAGTTCTACCACATCAACGCGATGATGATCGAGACGGTGCGCGGCGGTACGATCCTTTCCGTGCGCTGAGGCGGCGTCAGGCGGGGGCGCTTTCGTCAGCCGCGCCTCCGCCGTCATTTGACCCGCCGCCCGTCTCCGTTCGGGTGTGTCATCCGGCCTTGATGATCGCGGTACCCGCCCTTCACGATGTTGCCCCTAGCGGGATACGCATGCTGCCCCTCTAGGGGTATGACCCGTATCCCTCTAGGGACACACCCTTTATCCCTCTAGGGGCAGCATCGCGAAGGGCCTGTGTCTCAACCGCCAACACCCTGCCAAACAAACGGCAAGACCCTGATTCGCCAGACCCGCCGCCTCCCTCCCTCCCGTCGCCTATCCACCAAAACAGCAGGACAGGCCGTTCGTTCGTGTGACCGCATCCTGTTTCCTGTTGCCGTGTCAACCGTTTTCACCTACTATCTGCACCAGAGTAAGAATAGTCGGAATCGGCTCAATCACTTGTTCGGTGAAAAAGACAAAATGAAATTGGATCGAAAACATCCTCTCGTCGGCACATGGATCACCGACGACGAAGACTCGGACGTGGCCTTGGTAGTAAAGGTCGTTCGAGGGCGTTTTGCCGTATCAGGGTTTTGCCGTTCCGATGGAGAGCGATTCAAAGTCACCAAGGTCTGTTGGGATGGCGAAGCCCTGTCTTTCGACACACTCATGCCGTCAACAAAATGCAGGGCGAGGCATGTCTTCCGACTGCAAGCGGATGGAAGAGTCGAAGTCGAATTTACGTTTTGGGAAATCTGGAAAAAGAAGGATGTCAAACCGGGTGAGTTGCCAGAGGCATGGATAAAAAGTGGGAAAACAGCCAACAAGCCCACCCACTGAACGGCTTCGCCGCCAGTGGTGGCGACGTTGAAAAGGAGATGATAAAAATGAGATTATGTTTATGCGTAGTTATGTGCCTGATTGTACACTCAACATTTGCCGCTGAATTTGATGTGAGCGATAGAAGTAACTTTATCGTTTTGAAGCAAAAGGACGGGGTTAACATGCTGTTCACTGCTGCCATAAGAAAATCACAGATCTCCAGTGTCTCACTTGAAGAAGAGGGCAGAAAATACAGACTCGTTATTACCACCTCAATGCAGATATCAGACTCTGGCACCTTCGTGCTAAAGGAGCACAGGACAGGAACAGACAAAAAGGAAACCATAGAATCCGCATTCAATCAGATTTTGGAATTGCTGGCGAAAGAGTAGCTCAAAAAGGAAGGTTTCAACAAAAAAGATCCACCATACCCAGAGGGGCGCTTCGTTTCCTCCCCTCTGGTCTGGTGATCTAAACGTTCGCGGATATCGAATCCGGCAACAACACCTCGAAGGTCGCGGTGGTTCCGGGTATCCGGCCTGCGGCGTCAGGCGGGGGCGCTCTGGCCGTCGTCGCGGTCGCTGGCGCGGCGGGGGCCGGCGTCGCCCGAGCGGCAGGCGAGGGGCGTGACGCCGGTGTGGCGCCGGAAGAGGTTGGCGAAGTGCTGCGAGGAGCAGAACCCGAGGCGCAGGGCGATCTCGGTGACGGGGAGGGGCGTCTCCCGCAGCAGGCGTTGCGCGGCCTTCATGCGGCAGTCGAGCAGGAACTGGCGGGGCGGCAGGCCGGTGAGGGCGCGGAAACGGGCGGTGAGGTGCGAGGGGGCCATCCCCGCCTGCCGCGCGAGCTGGTCGAGGGGGTAGTCCTTTTCCGGGGCGGCGCGGATCGCGTGCAGGAGCTGTTCGAGGCGGGCCTCGCCGGGGGGCACGGTGTGGGTCTGGGCGGCGGCGATGACTTCGAGGAGCAGGTCGAGGAGGGTGGTGCGCAGGCGGAGCGTGCGCAGGTGGTCGGCGGGCTCGTCGTGCAGCATGTGGAGTGACTGGAAGTGGCGTTTGATGCGGTCGTTGCCTTGGAAGAGCCGGTGGGGCAGGTGGAGCAGGGCTTGGCGCAGGGCGGCGGCCTCGGGGGCGGGCTGCTGGAGGAAGGGGGCGTCTTCGTCGTCGAGGCGCAGGATGAGCCAGTAGAGGATGAGACCCTTGGGGTGGTTGCTGACGGTGTGGCGCTCGCCGGGGAGGTTCACGAAGACGTCGCCGGGGCCGAGGCGGTAGGCGCGTCCGTTGAAGCCGAAGGTGAGGGCGTTGCGTACGCAGGTGTGGAGTTCGAGGCAGCCAGAGTGCCAGTGCTCCGGCACGTCGGGGCGGGGGTTGCGGTAGTGGCAGTAACCGAGCATGGGGACGGCGGGCAGGCCGACCGCGCCGAGGTCGAGGACGCGCCGCTCGGAGGTGTTCATGTAGTCGAAGCGCAGGTTGGAGATCGGCTGGGGCATGTGCGCAATCTTACGAAAGTCGGATTGTGAACGCAAGCGGATCGCGCAACGGGGTATAGTGCCCGCGTTGTGAAGGAAACAGAGCGGGAGACGCGGTCGAGGGAGGATCGGATCATGTTTGACACGGCGATTCAGTCGAAGGTGCCATTGAAGCGGGATTTCCGCCCGCCGATCACGGTGTTGCGGGAGTTGCAGCGGGCGGCGCGTCCGGGCGGCAAGGTGCTGGCGATCGCGTGGGAGCGCGAGAACGGGTATGTGTCGCGCTATGATCTGCCTTTGCCGCCGCGGGCGGAGGATTCGGCGGAGGTGGCACTGCTCGCCGAGCGGATCGTGAAGTTCCTGCTGTGGTCGGCAGGCGGGTGGCGGCTGATGCTCTCGGGGCCGCGCAAGCTGTGTCAGGCGATCCGGCAGCAGTACGCCAAGGACGGGGCGCGGGCGTTCGACGTGACGTTCATGGAGGGCGTGTACGGGCGGCCGGTGGTGGTGGAGGTGCGCCCGCTGGCGGAGATGCCGCAGACGTATGAGCGGGCGCTGCTGATGGACAACCGCACGAACGGCTGCCGACTGGGGTTCGACCTCGGGGCGAGCGATTTCAAGATCAGCGCGGTCAGGCGCGGCAAGGTGGTGTTCAGCGAGGAGTTCCCGTGGGATCCGCGCAACCAGTCCGACCCGGAATACCACTACGCGAAGCTCAACGAGGGGCTCAAGAAAGCGGCGGCGCACCTGCCGCGCGTGGACGCGATCGGCGGGAGCACGGCGGGGGTGGTGGTGGACAACCGCATCCGCGTGGCGTCGCTCTTCCGCGCGGTGCCGCCGGAGCGCTACGCGCAGGCGCAGGAGATGTTCGCGCGGCTGGGCAAGGAGTGGGGCGTGCCGGTGGAGGTGGCGAACGACGGCGACGTGACGGCGCTGGCCGGGCTGATGTCGCTGGGCAAGAAGGGCATCCTCGGCGTGGCGATGGGGTCGAGCGAGGCGGCGGGGTTCATCGACCGCAAGGGCTGCCTCACGGGGCGGCTCTCGGAGCTGGCGTTCGCGCCGGTAGACCTGCACCCGTCGGCGCCCGCGGACGAGTGGTCGGGCGACACCGGCGTGGGCGCGATGTATTTCTCGCAGCAGGCGGTGAACCATCTGGCGACGAAGAAGGGCATCCGCTTCCCGGCGAAGATGCCGCTGCCGGAACGGCTCAAGCGCGTGCAGGAGCGGATGCTCGACGGCGACGTGACCGCGCTGACGATCTTCCAGAAGATCGGGCTCTACCTCGGCTACACGGTGCCGTGGTACCGCGAGTTCTACGGGTTCGACAGCATGATGATCCTCGGGCGCGTGACCTCCGGGCCCGGCGGGGTGATGATCCTTGAGACGGCGCGGCTGATTCTGGCGGACCAGTTCCCGGAGGTGGCGGAAGAGGTCGAGGTGTTCATGCCGGACGAGAAGGCGCGGCGCGTCGGGCAGTCGGTGGCGGCGGCGACGCTGCCGCTGATTTGAGGCAAACGGGCGGAACGGATTTAAAGGAGCGGACGGAGATGAGACTGACAAAAGAGACGGCGGATGTTTTCGTACCGGACGGCGCGCCTGAGGCGGTGGCGCTGGCGCGCACGACGCACTTGGGTGTGGGTGCGCATCAGGACGATCTGGAGTTCATGGCGGTGCACGGGATTCTGGCGTGCTTCGGGCAGACGGACAAGGCGTTCTGCGGCGTGACGTGCACGGACGGCGCGGGCAGCTCGCGGACGGGCGTGTATGCCGAGTATTCCGACGATCAGATGAAGGCCGTGCGGCGTCAGGAGCAGCGCACCGCCGCGATGGTGGGGCGTTACGGCGCGATGCTCCAGCTCGACTTCTCCAGCAAAGAGGTGAAGACGCGCGACAACGGGGCGCTGGTCGGCGACCTGACCGCGATCCTCAAGGCCACGCGCCCGCAGACGGTCTACACGCACGCGCCGTCGGACAAGCACGACACGCACGTGGGTGTGGTGCGGGCGGTGATCGAGGCGGTCCGCCGCCTGCCGTGCGCGGAACGTCCGGAGCGGATTTACGGGTGCGAGATCTGGCGCGACCTCGACTGGCTGCCGGACGACCGCAAGGTGGTGCTGGACGTGAGCGACCGGGCGAACATCTCGGCGGCGCTCTCGGGCGTGTTCGACTCGCAGATCTCGGGCGGCAAGCGGTACGACGACGCGGTGATGGGGCGGCGCAAGGCGCACGCCACCTTTTTCGAGTCGCACGCGGTGGACAGCGCGACACTGCTGACCTTCGCGATGGACCTGACCCCGCTCGCGCAGGACGACGCGCTGTCGCTCGCGACGTACACGGCGTCGCTGATCGACGCGCTCAAGGCGGATGTGATGAAACGCATCGGGGGCTAGAAAACGGGGGCGCGGCTATGGAAGAGGCGAAGCACACGCAGGCGCAGCTGAGGCAGGTGACGGAGAGCTTTCAGGCGTGGGGCGATTTCACGCGCGCCGCGCCGTACGGCTCGGGTCACATCAACGACACGTACGCGGTGGAGGTAGACCTCGCGGGGCGGCCCGCGCGTTACCTGCTGCAACGCATCAACCACGCGATCTTCAAGCAGCCCGACGAGGTGATGGCGAACATCCTGCGCGTGACCGAGCACCTGCGCGGCAAGCTGGCGGCAGATGGGGCGGCGGGCGCGTCGCGTCAGACGCTCACGGTGGTCCCGGCGCGTGACGGCAGGCCGTTCGCGCGCGACGCGGAAGGGAACTGGTGGCGGCTGTACCTCTTCATCGAAGGGGCGCGGACGTATGACGTGATCGAGAGCGAGCGGCAGGCGTACGAGGCGGCGCGGGCGTTC
>Ga0208244_101451_pt1 | contig 12527 bp, 13 predicted proteins | sample SubbioCR12Aug_5A_FD_184828 | JGI IMG/M metagenome (GOLD analysis project Ga0208244, IMG submission 184828) | Serpentinite rock and fluid subsurface biosphere microbial communities from McLaughlin Reserve, California, USA - CR12Aug_5A (SPAdes) | ecosystem: Environmental > Terrestrial > Deep... | reverse complement strand
CGCTTCCCGGCTTCTCGTGAGGCCGCGAACCTGGCCACGTTGAGCGGCTCCACGCCGATAATCCGCACCCCCGGCCGCAGCGCTTTGATCGCCAGCGCCACGCCTGAGAGCAGCCCGCCGCCGCTGGCCGGCACCGCCACCGCTGCCAGGTCCGGGACCTGTTCCAGTATCTCAAGGCCGCATGTCCCCTGGCCGGCGATCACCAGCGAGTCGTCAAATGAGGGCACCATGTGGAACCCCCGCTCCTGGGCCAGGCGGGCGGCCATCTCATATCGCTCCGACATGGTGGTTCCGCACCGGACCAGCTCGGCGCCGTATCCTGTAATCGCGCCGGCTTTGACCAAGGGAACCGTCTCCGGCACCACGACGACCGCCGGGATGCCCAGGCGCGCAGCCACGTAGGCGACCGCCTGCCCGTGGTTGCCCGAGGAGGCGGTAACCACGCCTGAGACCTTGCCCGCGACCGTGCAGAGATGGTTCGCGGCCCCGCGCACCTTGAATGACCCTGTCGGCTGGAGGTTCTCCAGCTTCAAGAAGATTCCCAGGCGCTCGTCCCACGGGTGCACCGGGGTGCGGCGCGCGTAAGGCGCGATCCGCGCCACCGCGTCCTGGATATCGGCGAGTTCAGGCAGACGGGCGGGCGCAGGTCCGGTCATGAGCCTCTCCTCCCTCCCCCGGTCCACCGCAGATTGAGTTTGCGGGCCGCGGCCACCTCGTCGAGGCGCGTCACCACGGTGCTGTGCGGCGCGTTCCGCACGGTCTCGGGATCGGTTGCGCACTCCCCGGCCACGCGGATCATCGCGTCGGCGAACTCGTCCAACGTCTGCCTGCTCTCGGTCTCGGTCGGTTCGATCATGATCGCCTCGCTCACGATCAGCGGGAAGTAGACCGTGGGCGCATGGAATCCGTAGTCGAGCAGGCGCTTGGCTATCTCGAGCGTCCTGATCCCGTACTGCTCCTTCTGTCTCCGGCCCGACAGCACGAATTCGTGCATGCACCTGCGGTCATAGGGCAGATCGAAGTGGGGCCTCAGCAGCGCCAGCAGGTAGTTGGCGTTGAGCACCGCCGCCTCGGACACCTGGCGCAGCAGGGGCCCGTATGCCAGCAGGTAGGCGTAGGTGCGCACGAAGATCCCGAAGTTGCCGTTGAAGGCGCGTACGCGGCCGATGGACTTGGGCCGGTCGCCGTCGAGGAGAAAACGGTCGCCGGCGCGCTCAACCGTCGGGGCCGGCATGTACGGCTCGAGCAAACGCTTCACCGCGACCGGTCCGGCGCCGGGGCCTCCGCCTCCGTGGGGCGTGCCGAAGGTCTTGTGCACGTTCATGTGCATGACGTCGAACCCCTGGTCGCCCGGGCGCGTGATGCCCAGCATCGCGTTGAAGTTCGCGCCGTCCAGGTACATCAGCGCGCCACAGCCGTGCACTATCTCGGCCACCTCTTGGATGCCTTCCTCGAACAATCCCAGGGTGTTGGGATTGGTCAGCATGAGCGCCGCAACTGAGCCGTCGGCGGTGCGGCGCAGCGCGGCATGGTCAATGTTCCCGCGGGCGTCGCTACTCACGGTGGTGACCTCGAACCCGCACATGGCCGCTGACGCCGGGTTGGTGCCGTGCGCCGAGTCGGGCACGATTACGCGCGTGCGGCGCTCGCCGCGGTCCTCGAGATACGCGCGGATCATCATGAGCGCGGTCATCTCCCCGTGCGCCCCGGCCGCCGGCTGGAAGGTGACCCGGTCCATCCCGGCAACCTCGCAGAGCATCTGCTCGAGGCGCCACAGGAGTTCGAGCGCGCCCTGCGCCAGCGGCGCGGGCGTGTGGGGGTGAAGCCGGACAAACCCCGCCAGCCCTGCGGCGTCTTCGTTCACCTTGGGGTTGTACTTCATCGTACACGACCCGAGCGGGTAGAAACCCGCATCCACGGAGTAGTTCCGATGCGAGAGCCGCGTGTAGTGCCGCACGAGGTCGAGCTCACTCACCTCGGGCAGGGCAGGTGGGGTGCTCCGAAGATGCTCCGCGCCCACGATCGTCTCGATCGGCGCCTCCGGCACGTCCGGGGCGGGTGGGGCCGAGGCGATACGGCCGGGTACACTGCGTTCGAAGATCACAGGCATGGTCATCGGGCGATTGCCTCCTTCACCGCTTCCACGAACGCGTCTATCTGCCCCCGGGTGCGCGCCTCGGTGACGCAGACGAGCCAGCCGTCCGGCAGCTCCGGATACCATGCCCCCAGCGCCAGGCCGCCCAGGAACCCCCGCTCGCTCAGGCGCGCGTTGAGCTGCTCGGGCGGCAACGGCGTCCTCACCACGAACTCGTTGAAGACCGGAGCGGCGAACGCCCGGCTGATCCCCGGAAGCGCGGTTAGTTGCTCCAGCGTGTAGTGCGCCCGGCGGGCGTTCACCTCGGCCACGCGGCGTATTCCAGTTGGACCAAGCGCGGCCATGTAGACCGCGGCTGCGAGGGCGTTCAGCGCCTCGTTGGTGCAGATGTTGCTGGTCGCCTTCTCGCGCCGGATGTGTTGCTCGCGCGTCTGAATGGTAAGGACGAAGCCCCTGCGGCCGCGGCTATCCGTGGTCAACCCCACCAAGCGGCCGGGCATGCGCCGGACAAACTCCCGGCGCGCCGCTAGCATCCCCAGATACGGGCCGCCGTAGTTGAGGTGGTTGCCCAGCGGCTGCCCTTCTCCGGCCACAATGTCGGCGCCGTAGTCGCCGGGCGGGCGCAGCAGGCCCAGACTGATCGGTTCGGCCACGGCGTAGATCAACAACGCCCCGGCCTCGTGCGCTGCCTGCGCCAGGGCGGATCCCTGCTCGATGCACCCGAAGACGTTGGGAGACTGCACAATGACCGCCGCGGTCTCCGGTCCTACTGCCGCGCGGATATCCCCAACCGGAGTAACCCCGTCGCGGTGTGCAGCTTCGAACACCTCGATTCCCTGGTGGCGCGTGTACGTGTGCAGCACCTCTCGATAGTGGGGATGCACCGCGCTCGAGGTCACCACCCGGTTGCGCCCGGTCAGGTCGCGGGCCATCACCGCCGCCTCCCCGAGCGCGCTGGCGCCGTCGTACATCGAGGCGTTTGCCACTTCCATGCCGGTCAGCTCGCAGAGCATCGTCTGGTACTCGTAGGCCGCCTGCAGCTCTCCCTGCATCACCTCGGCCTGGTACGGTGTGTAGGCCGTCACGAACTCGGCCCGGCCTGCCAGGCGCCAGACTACGCTGGGAATCTCGTGGTCGTAGGCGCCGGCGCCCAGGAAGCCGACCATGCGGTCTGCGTGGGCGTTCCTATCCGCGAGTCGCCGCAGGTGAGCCAACAGCTCTCCCTCCGGAAGGGCCGGCGGAAGTTCCAGCGGCCGCTTCATCCGGACGGCCGCGGGGATCTCCGCGAACAGATCCTCCATGCTCGTCACGCCGGCGACCCGCAGCATCTCCTTTATCTCTGCGCCGGTGTGCGGCAGGTATCTATGCGGGTGCCATCCGGAAGCGGACTTCATGCCTGCTCCGCCCCCACCAGCGCCGCGTATGCTTCAGAGTCCAGGAGCTGGTCCCACTCCGCGGGTGAGGACATCTCTATGACGACCATCCAGGCAGACCCGTGCGGATCCTGGTTGAGGGCTTCGGGGCCGTCAACCACTGCCTGGTTCACCTCCACGACGCTGCCGGAGACCGGCGCGTAGAGATCGCTGGCCGCCTTCACGGACTCGATCGCCCCAAACGCCGCTCCGGCGCGCACCTCGGCGCCCATCTTGGGCAGCTCGACGAAGACGATGTCGCTGAGCCGTTCCGCGGCAAACGAGGTTATTCCGATGCGGACCCTGCCGTTCTCCCTCTGGGCCCACTCGTGGTCACGCGTGTACCTTCGGTCGGTCGGGAACATGCCTTACCTCCAATGCCGCTAAGATGACTTGCGACCTCCATGGATATGAGCGAAAGATCTCCGCTGTCGACGACTCGCGCAGTGTCGCCGGGATTCCGCCGTTGCGTGGCAGCAAGAGCGGACCGGGTTACCTTCGCGTCACTGGCTCTTGCGCAGCCTTTCGAGAACTTCGCTGATCTTCTCCACATCCAAGGCGATTTCCATGAGCCCCAGGTGCTCGACGGCCAGCGCCGGGTCAATCTGATCCTTGATGACCGGTTCCATAATGTGAAAGACGGGTAACCCGAGCGACACTCCCGCCAGCGCCCCCGCCCAACTTGGATCTCCCTCTGTGACAGTCTCGGCATAGAGTTCGGCGCTATCCGCATCGGGCGCACCCAGCACCACGATGACGTCGTCTTTGCCGTGCTGTTCGATGTAGTTCTTGATGCTCTCTTGACCCTCCAGGTCAAAGGCGCCGGCCGATGTTCAGACGAAACACTGGGTCTGCGTGATGACCGGCTCGGCGCCGGCGCTTCTCACGCAGACTTCAATAGCCGGACCCTGCACTCCATCCCGCTCGCCGATAATGATGACCTTCTTCGACCTCAGCAACATTCTGGCTTCACACCTCCTTTGTTCCTTTCCAACAGGAATGAAATCCCGTCGGCAAGTTGGGTCATACGCCCCAAGAATAGGCTCCCCTTAGCCACAAACATGGTGGTGTTCATCTCGCCCGACAGCATCTTTCTGACCGCGTGCCCCAGCACAGGCACGGCGGAGGCGATATGTCCCTGAGTAGATGAGAATCCGAGCATGCCGTGCTCTTCAACGAACCGGTCGAGGTCCGCGCGTTGGATCTCTCCGCGCAAGACCGCAAAGCTGCCGATGACCCGGTAGTTCGTCCTGGGCACATTGCCGCTTCCCTGCGGCTCGGTGATCTCGGGATTGTGCATTTCCGTGGCGTACTTGTCGATCTGCGTGATCTTGAGTCCCAGCCGGTCTAATGGTTGTACGATCAAGTTGTCGAAGATGGCCTGCTGGCCGGAACCTGAGCCGATCTCGTGTTTTCCTATGGAATCGAGCCGAATGATCGGGCTCTTGCCGTCGTCCCTCCCCACCCGAACCGCGACCGCGGCGATCACGTCCTCCAGGATCGGCATGTCATGGCGGAGATGACCTTGAAACTTCATCCCGAGCTTGGCGAAAGAACCGCCGGCCACGACAACCACGTCGCTGAAGATCCCCGACGCGACTAGTCCCGCGGCCACCACGATGGCATGGACCGAACCTGAGCAGAACGCCTTGATATCGGCGCCCCCTGCTCTCGAGCACCCACACAGCTCTCCGATGGCCTTCGCCATGTTGCCGCCGCCCCGGTTATAGCGGTCTCCGACCGCCTCCTCGCCGCCACCCAGGAGAAAGTCCACGGCCTCGGGCTTCCCCGTCGCCGCGACTTGGTGCCGCAGCGCCAACGCGCCGGAGGCCCTGACGACCAGATTCTCCATCAGAATCTCCGCCGTGAGGTTGGGGTCTTCCTCATGTCCGGCTCGAACACACCCGATGAGCCGGCCGCCTCGATCATACATGGGGAGGGTCACCCCGTCGGCGAGCTGCCGCTCGATGTCGGCCGGAGAGACACCGCTGCCCAATCTCAGAAGATCCGCGTCCGAAAAGAGAGGATGCTGCCTCAATTTCACCGCGACGTCGCGTACAAAGCCTTCTTCCAGCAGGACCAGTTGGAATTCATCGCAGATCTTCATCATGCCGTAGAACTCGTCTTCGGGCATGATCTCGCCAAAGGGACCCCGCCGAGAGCCGTCACGCACAGGATGCTTGTACCAGGGAGACGGAGCACGCGCCAGGTCATCAGGATCAAGATTGCCGATGAACACCTGGTTCGGTGGGTAGGCGACGGCCTCTTCGAAGGTGCGCAGGTGGCTCCGGAACGACTCCAGCAAGGGAGGATTCTTCTTTATCTCCCGCGAGGGTTTGGAGCCGTGACGGGTCAGTCCGGGCACATGGGCCAGAAAATACGAAACTCCCCGCACGACGGGCTTCGCCGGTGGGTTATGCGCTGAAGAACTCACGAGGCCCCACTGCACATCTTGTGCGCCGAGAGCGCGGCGGTCACGCCGTCGCCGACGGCGGTGGCGATCTGTCTGTCCGAGCCCTGCCGTATGTCGCCGGCGGCAAAGATCCCCGGGACCGACGTCTCCAGTCTCTCGTCCACCAGCACGTATCCCTTGTCGTCCAACGACACCAGGCCTGTTAGATAGCCCGTGTTGGGCTCGATCCCGATTCGGACCAAGACGCCGCCCACGGGCAATGTTGTTCTCTCGCCTGTCAGGACATTGACGCACCCTACTTCCCTTACGTGGTCGTCGCCCCTGATGGCTTCAATCCTCGTCCCGCAGCGGATTTGGATCTTGGGGTCGGCCAGGGCCCTGTCGTGAAGAATCTTCGTGGCAAGCACCTGAGGCATAACTTCCACGACGATGATCTCAGAGACGAGTCGCGACAGATACAGGGCTTCGGTCAGCCCGCTATCGCCCCCGCCGGCTACCGCGACGACACGATCCTTGAACTGCGGGGCATCGCATACGCCGCAGTAACTCACGCCCTTCCCCAAGAACTCGCTCTCTCCCGCCACCCCCATCTTCCTCGGCGACGCGCCACCGGCGACGATCACGGTTCTCGCCCGGCAGGCGACGTCTCCCCCTCGGATGAGCGTAGCCCTGACGACCTTGTATTCATCGTGCGGCTCGATGCTATCGACCCGAGCCAGCTTGAACTGCAGGCCGAACTTCATCGCCTGCTTCATCATATCCAGGCCGAGCTTGGCGCCGGAAACCCCGTCAGGGAACCCGGGGTAGTTCTCCACCAGCGGGATGCTTCGCATCCCACCCCCGGCGGCTTCGTCCCCCAAGAGGAGGACTGTCAGGCCGCCTCGACTCGCATAGAGGGCCGACGCCAATCCCGCGGGGCCGCACCCCACGATGATGACCTGGTAATCCTCGTTCATCTCCCGTTTCAACCTACCCGTCGAACACGGTCTGTTTCTCCACATCGGTCTGCAGGGCGCGCAGCCCTTTCTTGACCAGGCGCAGACGCAACTCCCTCTCGTCGCGCTCCGGCAACGCGGGATTACCCAGCGGATGAGGGATCGCGACCGCCGGCACGATGCGGTTGGCTCCCACGGTCATTGAGATCGGCACGATCGCCGCCACGTGGACGACGGGCAATCCTATCCGGTCGATTTCCTTTGCCAGCGTTGCGCCGCAACGCGTATCGGTCCCTCAGGTCGAGGTCAGGATCACGCCGTCTACGCCGGCCGCCACAAGCCTTTCCGCGATCGCTTTGCCGAACTTCTGCGCGTTGGCCACCGAAGTGGCGTTGCCGACCGTGACGTAATACTCCTCGTGAAGATGGCCGATGATGCCGTCTCTCTCCAGGGCGCGCGCCGCGTCCAACGGCAGTACTCTATCCGGGTCTTCGTTCGCGTAAACCGGATCATAGCCGCCGTGACACGTCTGGTAGGCGTCCGCGGTCAGGTCATCCGTACCGGCGATGCTGTACGCGGCGAACTTGGAAGCGCTGGCGGCCTCTATGCGGTCCGGGTTGCCTCGGGGGACAATGCCCCCTGTCGTCACCAGGGCGATGGTCGCCGCACTCAGTTCCTTGATCGCGGGGCTGGGGGGAATGCGCTCAAAGGTGGGCATCGCATACTCGGTCTGAAATGCCTCCCCCTTGAGTTTGGCCAGCAGCATGTCGACCGCTCGCTGCGCTCCGGTTCGCTCGACAAATGCGTTGACCCGTATGCCGCGGGGCAGGTATCCGTCCGCCTGGGGGAGGCCGATGGGCTGTCCGAGGCCGAGCTTCCGCACGAAGCCGGCCAGCTTGGGAATCGTCTCTTTCATCCCCTGAACCGAGCGGGGCGCAGGGATCACGAAGACTTCCTTGCGGTAGAGCTCCAGCCCAGGGTTCTCCTCGTACATGGCCGTGACCACCGGCACGCCCAGCCTCTTCCTGACCGCAGTACACGCCGCTCCGCAGGCGATACCGTACCTACCGGCATTGAATGCCGGGCCTGCCACGAAGACGTCCGGCCTGTGGGGCGCAACGAGTTCCACGACCGCTTCCGCCGCGGTCTCTATGTTCTCGCCGAAGTAGTTGTCGCCGCAGATCACCGTAGCGACGATCTCACCCTCGTCGCCCAGCGCCTGCTGTAGGGGGATGCCCGGACCGACAGCGCCCTCCTTGACCTGGGGGGGGATGCCGGCTTTCTCTTCGCCTCCTATTTGCGCGAAGAACTGGTTCAAGTAGTGGACCACTCTATAGCGTCCCCGTGCCATCCCTCTGCCCCCCTTTGCCCCCCGCTTTCCCGTTGAGATCTCTAGTGTTCTTGCGCGGCCAGCTTGCCAAGGCCCAGTTGGCAGGTAGATCCCATGATGGCTTGTATCTCGACGCTTAGGGCTCCATCGGCGGCCACACTGCCAACGAATCCTCCGGCAATCACCTCCGCAGGCCTAAGGTCTCCAATGATCCGATCCATAGGGGGCAGCGTGATCACCGCGTTCGCGTTCCCGACACTCACCACCGCGTCCGCCTGAGGCACCGTGTCTGCCAGCGACTGCGAGCTGCCGTCCCTGCCCGCGTACTCATCGGTGATCAGCACGGTCCTGATCCCGTAGTCTTCGATCTTCTTGCAGAGCATCATTACGTCGGCATCGGGATTGCCGAAGCCCTCTTTCGAAATGACCGCTCCGTCCGCGCCGAGCAGCTTCACCAGTTTGGCGGCATAGCTTGAAGATCGCTCTTTGTCCGCCAAGGTGACGTTCAGATTGGTGACGACCACGCCGACGAAGTTGAGCCCGCTGCCGTGTCTCCGGTAGAGATCCTCGATCACAGGGTTGTTCAGATGATGGCAGGTTGTGTGCTTGTCGCAGGCCGAGACGCAGTTGCCGCTCACTATCGCACCATCCAGAACCTCATTGGGATGGATCAATGTGGGCAGCAAGCTCTTGGCGTCTGCACCGTAGAGATAGGTGTCGTGCAACAGCCCCTGTGACAACACGGGGTACACATAGGCAACCCGCGGGAGAGTGGGGTCTATGGCGCCACCCAGATCGTAGACCTGAACCTCGTCAGGGACCACACCACGACTGGCTTCGCCCAGGTATGTCGCCGCTCTCAGCCCGGCGAGACGTACCGCCTCTTCGTGCGCATGCTCGGGCAGCCCTTCGACGGGATGCAGGATCAGCACCACGTTGTTCGTATAGGAAAATGGCGAGAACGCGGCACCCGGGCCGGTCATATCGACGAAGCCTTCCTGATAGCCGATGATCCGTCCCACGGTCAGAACGTTGGTCCCCCTGAGCACGTTGGTCCTACCCGACCCGGCGGTCCTCATGCCGCCGGCCATTCCCGGATAGTAGCCCTCTGCGCCGTCCGCCTTGATCCTCGGCTCGATCACGTCCTTGACCGGGATGATCCTCACGCTCTCTCCGGGCCGTGCCAGCCCCACTTCCGCCACGGCCAGCCGCGGGTCGCGCAGGGCGAGCGCAATCAGCTCGCTCTCGTTCACGTAGAGAACGCCGTTCTCGATACGGGTCGTCTCGCCAAACTGGACATCGCGGATCTTGACAATACCCAGCTCCAGCCGCACGATGCGCCTCCTCGTGTCAATCACGCAAGCTCAGCTGACAGGGTCCTGGACCGAACGCGCCTATTCCAACCGGGGGGTCCATTTCGGCTTCCCGGCTTGCCCTCAGTATACTCTCTGATAACCTGCCAAGAGAAGGTCCCCGCCGGCGAGCGGGAATCGGTCAAGCGCTGCGCGATGGTGTCGCTGAGCCCAATCCGGGCCCCGGTGCGCGCCTGTAGAACGGGAGCCTGACCACCCGGGCAGGAACGGGCGAGCCCCGAACCTCGATCTCGAGGCCGCTCCCTCGCGCGGACGCCGCCCTCGGCACATATCCCATGCCGATCGGGCGCCGGAGCGAGGGAGAGAACGTTCCGCTGGTGACGGTGCCGGCGCGTTCCCCCGCGGCGCGGATTTCGCACCCGTGCCGTGGAATGGCCCGTCCGTCCGCCTCGAATCCGACCAGGCGCCTTGCTACACCATCCTTGCGCTGCCGCTCCAGCTCCGGCCTGCCTATGAACTCCTCCTTGTCGAATTTCACCGTCCAGGCCAGGGGCGCCTCGAGCGGAGAGGTTGTTTCGTCAATGTCCTGCCCGTAGAGCATCAGGCCTGCTTCCAGGCGGAGCGTGTCACGGGCGCCCAATCCCACCGGGGCCAGCCCGTGCGGCCGCCCGGCCTCGACTAGCGCCTCCCAGACCCTGGGCGCGGAGTCCCAGGCAGGGGCGATCTCGAACCCGTCTTCGCCGGTGTATCCAGTGCGGGCAACCGCTACCGAGATCCCCTGCACCGCAATCCCCTCGAGGCGGTGAAACGGCAGTAGGGCGCCAAGCCGAGCCCCGGACGCGGCCTCGAGCACATCCTCGGCCCTCGGGCCCTGCAGGGCCAGGAGCGCCACCTCGTCGGACAGATCCCGCACCTTCGCAGGCGCGGCGTGCTCCTGGATCCAGGCCAGGTCCTTGGCGCGGGTGCCCGCGTTCACGATAAGGAGGTACTCATGGTCGGCCGTGCGGAAAACTATCAGGTCATCAATCACGCCGCCATCGGGGTTGCACATCGGGGTGTACAGACCCTGGCCCACAGCCAGGGGCCTGGCGTCGTTCGTGATCAGCCGCTGCACCGCCGCAAGCGCGTGAGGGCTTTCGATTAGGATCTCACCCATGTGCGAAACGTCGAAGAGCCCGACGCGCGTGCGCACCGCCAGGTGCTCCTCCACCAGTCCCGCATACTGGACTGGCATCTCCCAACCGGCGAATGGGACCATCCGGCCGCCTGCGGCCCGGTGGGCCTCGTAGAGCGGGCTGCGGCGCAGAGCCGCGCCATGCGTCACTTCTGCCGTCCTTCCGCCAGAAGCGCAACCACCTCGGCGTCTTCCACCTGGGTGAAGTCCTCGTAGAACTGCCCGACCGCATGGAACATCTCGGGGGCGATCAGGCAAACCACCTCGTCCGCCTCCTTGGCCAGGCGGGCGACCGACTCGGGCGGCGCCACCGGCACGGCCGCCACCAAGTGGGATGGAGCCATGGCGCGCACCGCGCGCAGCGCCGCGATGAGGGTGGCGCCGGTTGCGATGCCGTCGTCGAGAACGACAACGGTTCGACCCGCCAGGGAAGGAAGCGGCCGGCCTCCGCGATACGCCTTGATGCGCCGGGCTATCTCCGCCCGCTGTGCCTCGGTCTCCTGCTCAAGGTAGGCCGCGCCCACGCCGTGCGCCATCTCGTCCAGCACCGCCTCGCCGCCTTCGGCCACCGCGCCGATGGCCAGCTCGGGGTTGTAGGGTGCGCGCAGCTTCCGCGGAACGATCACGTCCAGCAGGGTGCAAAAGCGCTCGGCAACTTCCCGGCCCACCACCACACCGCCGCGCGGCACCGCCAACACCACCGGGTGCTGGTCCCGCAGGTGATCGAGGGCCGCGGCCAGACGGCGGCCTGCGTCTCTCCGGTCGGTAAAGATCATGGCGGCCGCGCGCCTATTCTTCGCCTATGGCGCGCTGCTCTTCCTCCGATAGGGTATAGGTTGACCGTCCGCCGGTCACGGGCTTGGCGTACCCGCGCGCGCCGTCCCGGTCGTTGAGCATGCTCAACACGACCCCGTCCCTGCGCGCGTCCAACAATGCCAGACTGAAGCTCAGGTGTCCCCCAAGCTCCTTGAACGCATCGTACCTTACCAGTCCGGTGTGCTGAAGGCTGCGCTGGGCCTGCTCGCCCAGGCGGTCCACCCGGCCGCCCAGGTGTTCGATCTGCCGGGTGGCGGCAGCCACCTCGCGCTGGAGCGCCGCCACGCGCTCCAGGAACGCGGGGTCACCGCCCGCGGCAGCAACCCGCAGCGAGAGCCCGCGGAGCCGCAGGGCCATGATCACCACCGCGATAACCAGTGCTCCGGTGGCCACAAGCACGTACGGAATCAGGGGATCAGAACTCAAGGGCATCGTCCGGTTTCGCCTCCAGGGTCGGGTCTATCTTCTTCCACGTCGTTCTGCCTACCTCCTGTTGCTCGCCTCACAGGCCTGCGGCGCTGCAAGCACGAGGCCCTACAAGCCTGCGGCGCGCGCCAGAACCCGCAGGTATGGCAACGCGGCCGTCAGCAGGACTGAGACGACCAGCGCCGGCAGCAGGTTCCCAACGCGGATCTTGCGGATCTGAAGGATTCCCAGGCCCAGGCCGACGATCAATGCGCCGCCGGTGGCGGTGAGTTCGCGCGTCATCTCCTGTGTCATGACGCTGTGCACCGCGCCTGCCGCCAGCGTCAATGCGCCCTGGTAGAGCAGCACGGTGCCCGCGGACAGAAGCACGCCGGCGCCCAGCGCGGCGCCAATGGCGACCGCCGAGATGCCGTCTAGCAGCGACTTCGTGTAGAGAAGCACGGGTGTCTGCCCCAGCCCGTCCTGGATCGCGCCGAGCACGGTCATCGGCCCGACACAGAACAGGAGGCTGCTTGTGACAAACGCCGCCGCCACGGTGCTCTCCTGTGTCCGGGAACCGTACGCCCGCTCGGCCCAAGCCCCCAGCGCTTCGATGCCCTCCTCGATGTGGCTC
>Ga0208244_101450_pt1 | contig 12535 bp, 11 predicted proteins | sample SubbioCR12Aug_5A_FD_184828 | JGI IMG/M metagenome (GOLD analysis project Ga0208244, IMG submission 184828) | Serpentinite rock and fluid subsurface biosphere microbial communities from McLaughlin Reserve, California, USA - CR12Aug_5A (SPAdes) | ecosystem: Environmental > Terrestrial > Deep... | reverse complement strand
GCGGCCATCAGTTCAGCGGCGCTGCGGGCGCTGGCGGCCACCAGTCGCAGGTCATGCTTTTCCAGGCGGTCGAGCGCAAAGGCCAGGTTCTTCTGCTGCAGGCGGGAAAGCCCCGACAGTTCGGCAGCGAACAACACACCTCCCGCGGCCTGCTCAAGGGCCTCTATCGCCAGCGGCTGGCCATGATTGGCCAGATCGAGCCAAGCCTTCCCCGGCGCCTGCAGGCTGCGGGCGCACAATTCCGCCAGGCTGCCGGCGCCGCTCTTCAGCATCAGCACGCGGCTTTTCGCGGCAACCTGCTCGAGACGCTTCTTCAAGTCGCGCAGCGGCGTGGCACGCGTGAAGGCAGCGAGTGTCAGTTCTGCACGGGCGGCTGGAACCGCCACCTTCTGCAAGGCGCGCTTGACGGCCGAGAGCAGTTTCTGCAGGGCGATCGGTTTCTCCAGGAAGTCCTGCGCGCCAATGCGCGTGGCTTCCACTGCCGTATCAATGGTGCCGTGGCCCGACATCATCACCACCGGCATGTTGAGCTGGCCGGCGGCCGACCATTCCTTGAGCAGCGTGATGCCATCCGTGTCCGGCATCCAGATGTCGAGCAGCACCAGGTCCGGCCGCGCTGCATTGCGCGCCGTTCGCGCGGCTGCGGCATGCTCGGCCAGCTGCACATCGTAACCCTCGTCGCGGAGGATCTCCGAGAGCAGTTCGCGGATGCCGGCTTCGTCGTCAACTACCAGTATCTTTGCCATTTTTCATTTGGTGAGCGGTAAGCGGTGAACGGTGAGCAGAAAAAACCCCGCCCTTCACCGCTCACTGCTCACCGCTCACTGCTCACCTCATCATGCCGCCAGCGGCAACCGTATCTTCACCTGCGCACCGCGCGGTGCGACGTTGGTGATTTCGATCTGGCCGTGATGCTCGTCCACGATCTTCTTCACAATGGCCAGGCCCAGCCCGGTGCCCTTCGCCTTGGTCGTCACATAGGGCTCGAAGGCATGGGCGAGGATTTCCTTTGGAAAGCCGCCGCCATTGTCGCTCACCGCCAGCACCGCGCCGCGCGCTTCGGCGCGGGTGCTGATGCGAATCTCCGGCGCCGTCACCTCGAACAGCGCATCCTCGGCATTGGCCACCAGGTTGTGGATCACCTGACGCAATTGCGCCGCGTCACCGGCCACACGCGGCAAATTGTCGGCGAGGTTCACCGTCACCGCTGCGCGCGAGGTTTCATACAAACCGAGCACTTCCTCGACGAGGCCGTTGAGGTCGAGCGCACCGATCTGCGGCGGCGGCAGGCGCGCATAGTCGCGGAAATCGTTGACCATGTGCTTCATGGCTTCGACCTGATTCACGATGGTCTGCGTTGCGCGTTCCAGCATCTCGCGCTCGGCGCCTGTGAGCTTGTCTGCCAGCTTGTGCGCCAGACGCTCGGCGGAGAGTTGAATCGGCGTAAGCGGATTCTTGATCTCATGGGCGAGGCGGCGCGCCACTTCGCCCCACGCCGCCGAACGTTGCGCGGCAATGAGCTGGGTAATGTCGTCAAACACCACCACGCATCCGCCGCCGGACGCCTCCGGCAGACGCGAGCCGCGCACCAGCAACGCCTGTGGAATGCCGGCGCCGTTCTGCATCTCGATCTCGCGCTGCCACTCGCCGGACTGCTCGGTGCAGCCGGCGGCAATGGCATCGCGCAATGCGAGATGGCGCGTCCAGTCAGCCAGGGTTTGCCCTTCCTCAACGGCCAGGTCGTCGTGCAGAATGGTGCGGGCGCCGTCATTGGCGGCGCGCAGCCGGCTGTCGGCATCAAAGGCCAGCACGCCTGCCGACAGATTCCCCAGCACGCTTTCCAGATAGGCGCGCGCCGCCTCCGTCTCGGCCCGACTTTCTTCCGCCTGTTCGCGGGCCTCGCCCAGCTGGCGCGTCATCTGGCTGAAGGACTGGGTCAGCACGCCCAGTTCGTCCCGCGTAGACACCGTCTCGCGCGGAGAATAGTCCCCCGCCGCCACCGCTTCGGTGCCGCGGGCGAGGATGGACAGGGGCGCTGAAAGGCGGCGCGCCAGCAGGAAGGCCAGGGCAATGGCGGCAAACAGCGAGAGCAGCAGCGCCAGGGTCAGGGTCAGGAAGTACATCCACTTCAGGCTGTTTCTCGCCAGGGACAATTCCTGGTAGTCGCGGTAGACCACCTGCACGCTCTCGGCGCTTGAAGCGATCGACGCCGGCACCGGCTGGGACAGCAGCAGCACCTGGGTGTCGCCGGCAAAGGCGAGCGCGGCCACCGGCGCCAGCACGCGCAGCGTCAACCCGATCGTGGCGTCGCCATCCACCATGGACAGGCCGCGTCCCTGGCGCGCCTGGCGCAGCTGCGCAGGCGACGGCAGATCCGGCAGCAGCGCGGCCCGCTCGGCGGAGGAACTGCTGGAAATCACCTGGCCGCCGGTCGAGAGCAGGGTGGCGGTTTGCACGCCGGATTGCTCGCGCAGGCGGTTCAGCTTCGCCGTACGCGCGGCATCCGACACATCCCCAAGGTCGAGCGCCATGACGCGCCCCTTCTCGGAAAGGTCGGCGAGCAGGTAATCCAGCGCATTGCGCCCGAGGTTGAGTCCGCCTTCCAGCGCCTTGTCCATCCGCACGTCGAACCAGGATTCGATGCTCTTCACGGCAAACTGCAGCGATACGGCGTACACCAGCACGCCGGGGCCAACCGCCATCAGTGCGAACATCAGCATCAGGCGCAGCTTGAGGCGGGAGCCAAAGGCCCGGGCGCGATGCTCGCGCCAGAGCTGGCGCAGTTGCCATAGCACCAGGCCGAGGAGTATGGCGGCGGTGGCGGCGGTAAAGCCAAGCAGCAGGCGGTACTGGCCGGCGAATAGCGCCGTGTTGGCTGAGGCCGACGTCAGCAGGAAGAGCAGGATCGCAGCGAGCGCAGCAACGACAATGAGGAAAATTCTCATTTTGTCGAGCCCTCTGCGGTGGGCGGTGTGTAGCTCCAGCGCTTCACTTCGGCCGGGATGTTCCAGTCCTTGTTGCCAATGGCGCCGACCTGGAGGGGCTTCGGCAACCGGGTGAGGTCCAGCTTCAGGCGCAACGCCGCATTGTAGGGCTCTCCCGCGTTGAGTTTGCGCTTCTCCGCCACCGGCCAGTTGCGCAGCCGCGCCAGCACGCCGAGCGCCTCCTGCAGCGTGTCAAAATTCTGGTGCAACGCGCCCGTGGACAGCCGGTACTGGCGCGTCAGCGCATGGTAGGAAAGACGCCAGGTCTGTCTCCTGCCGGCGACATGCTCGTCCACCCAGTACCAGCGCGTCCGGGTCAACTCCAGTTCGGCGACGAAATACAGGGGCACGCCGCGCGAGACGACCTCTTCCAGGCGTGAACCGAGATCGACTGAGAATTCGGCATCCAGCAGGTACGCCTCTTCGCCGGCGACGATTTCGGCGCTCTTCACCTCGATTTCGGCGGCGCCGGCTAGCGGGGCGAACAGCAGCAGCGCCGCCAGCGCCAGGCTACGGCTGCTAGGCCTGCTTTTCCAGCAGCGCATAGTAGAACCCGTCATGCTCCACGGTCGGCAGCAACTGCAATTCGGGCAATCCGGCGATAGGCAATCTCATGCAATCTTCTTGTCTGGCGGCAAAGGCCGCAACCTGGCGACCGTTTTCCTCGGGGAAGAGCGAGCAGGTCGCATACAGCAATTTACCACCGGGCGCGAGCACCCGCCACAGCGCGTCGAGGATCTCTCCCTGCGTGCGGGCAAACTGGGCAATATCTTTCTCGCGACGCAGCCATTTCGCGTCCGGATGGCGGCGCACCACGCCCGAGGCGGAACAGGGCACGTCGGCGAGGATGCGGTCGAAATCACGGCCGTCCCACCAGGCATCCAGGTCGCGGCAGTCCGCCGGCTTGATGCTCGCCGCGAGGTCGAGACGCAACAGGTTCTCCGAGATGCGCACGGCACGGTCGGCATCGGCATCCAGCGCCGTCAGCGACACTTCCGCACATTCAAGAATATGCGCCGCCTTGCCGCCAGGCGCAGCACAGGCATCCAGCACGCGCATTCCATCCACTGCATCGAGCAGCAGCGCCGCCCGCTGCGCGCCGGCATCCTGCACCGAGCACAGTCCTTCCGCAAAGCCGGGCAGGCGCTCCACCGGCACCGGGCGCTCGAGCAGCAACGCGCCGCCGTCGAGCAAGCGCGACATGTGGCCCGCCTGGCCGAGGCGCGCCTGAAAGTCAGTCGCCGTGATACGGCGACAATTCACGCGCAGCGTCATCGGCGGCCGGCTGTTGCCCGCCTCGAGGATCGCCTGCCAGGCCTCGGGATGGGCGCGGCGCAATCGCGCAATCCACCAGCGCGGATGCTGCCAGCGGGCAACTTCGTCCTGCAGCGCAGCGGATTCGAGCTCGGCGCGGCGGCGCAGGAAATTGCGCAGAACGCCATTCACCAGCGCCTTGGCCTTGCCGCGCGCCACGTTTCCCGCCGCCTCCACCGCCTGATCGACAATGGTGTGCGCCTCCTTCGGCCGTGCTTCAAGCCGCGCCAGCGCCACCAGCAGCAGGGCGCGCACCACGGGCGAGGGTGACTTCTCCACCAGCCGGGACAAGAAAAAATCGTCACGACCATGCCGGCGCAGAGCGCCATAGGCGAGATCCTGAATCGCTCCACGCTGGCCCGCGGGCAGAGCCGGCTGCGCATGCAGACCCTGTGACAGCGCCTCGTTCAGGCTTCGGCCGGCAATCACTTCGGCAACCGTCGCAGCCGCAAGATGCAGGGCGCAGGCCAGCGAATCCGTTTTGAGGGAGCCTGTCATGTCAGGTGGGAAAATACACTATTCGGAAACATCCTGGCTCTTGTGAGTCCCCCCCGTCCTGAAGGGCCGGGTCTTCCTCGCCGCAAGTTTGAGCGGGGCCTTCGGCCCCTGGTCTGCGCCTCGTCTCGCTCACCTCGGCCGGTCGCGCGAGGGAATGCGGTAGAGGCCGGTGGCGAGCAGCAGGCCGAAAAGGGCAAGGGCCATCTGTAACTCGGGCCAGGGCACGAAGAAGACGATGGAAATGCCCAGTGTAATCGCCATCAGGGCGATGGCGGTCAGCTTGGTGCGCCAGGGAATGCTGCGATAGCGCCGCCATTCCAGGATGGTCGGGCCAAATGTCGGGTTGTTGAGCAGCCAGTTGTAAAAGCGGCTGGAAGCCCGCGCGTAGCAGCCGGCAGCAAGCAGCATGAAGGGGGTAGTCGGCAGCACGGGGAGGAAGGCGCCGGCGATGCCCAGCAGCAGAAACAGGGTGCCCAGGCCGACGAAAAGCAAGCGCATGGCCGGCGAATCGTGCCGGTTCATCTCGGCGCTGTAGTCGATTTTTTCCCGTGTTTTGCGCATGGCAGGGGGATTTTACGCTCCGCCCGGCTTCCAGGCGCAATTGGGGCGCAACCGCGCCAATCCGCCGCAGCCTTGTCCCGCGACATTGCATTTCCGTGGAAATTCCCTTATTCTGCGTAGCGTTACGTAATTAATAACCATGTCGCCCAAAGGGCCGCGGAAAGGTTTTTAGGGGAGAGAAATTGGTAGCGATTCGCAAAGAACTGGCCTTCGCCGGCCGCATCGTCATGGTCGGCTTCGGCTCGATCGGTCAAGGCACCCTACCTCTGCTGTTGCGCCACATCGATATCCGGCCCGACCAGATCGTCATCGTCACCGGGGATGAAAACGGGCGCGCGGTGGCCGCCGAATACGGCGTCGAATTCAATGCCACCCCCCTGACCCCCGCCAACTACCGCAGCCTGCTTGAGTCGCGTCTTGCCCGCGGCGACTTCCTGGTGAATTGCTCCAACGACGTTTCCAGCGTCGCCCTCGTCGCGCTGTGTCAGGAACTTGGCGCCCTCTATATCGACACCTGCATCGAGCCTTGGGCCGGCGGCTACACCGATGCCTCGGTCAAGCCCGAGGCGCGCTCGAACTATGCACTGCGCGAGGCGGCGCGGGCGCTCAGGCGGCCCGGCATGCCAACGGCCATTCTCACCCATGGCGCCAACCCAGGCATGGTTTCGCATCTGGTAAAGGCGGCGCTGCTCAATATTGCCCGCGACTCCGGCCAGCCCGCCGAAACGCCGAAGGACCGCGCCGGCTGGGCGCAGTTGGCGTGCGACCTGAGCGTCCGCACCATCCACATCGCCGAGCGCGACACGCAAGTGGCCGAGCCGCGCAAGGTGCCGGGGGAGTTCGTCAACACCTGGTCGGTGGAAGGTCTCGTCGCCGAAGGCTGCCAGCCCAGCGAACTGGGCTGGGGCAGCCATGAGCGGCATTTCCCGGCAGACGGCCGCCGCCATGCAGACGGCTGCAAGGCGGCGATCTGGCTCAACCGCCCCGGCGCCGCCACGCAAGTGCGGACCTGGACACCGCTGGCCGGATCGATCCACGGTTTTCTTATTACCCACAGCGAGGCAATTTCGCTGGCCGACTATCTGACCCTCGGCGACAACGGCGGCCCGCTCTATCGGCCAACCGTGCACTATGCCTACCACCCCTCGGATGACACCGTGCAGTCGGTGCATGAACTGGCCGGGCGCAACTGGAAGATGCAGAAACAGCACCGCCTGGTCAAGGACGAGATCGTCTCCGGCGTGGATGAACTGGGCGTGCTCCTGATGGGCCACGCCAAAGGCGCCTACTGGTACGGCTCGCGCCTGTCCATCCAGCAGGCGCGCACGCTCTGCCCGCACAACAGCGCCACCAGCCTGCAAGTGACAGCGCCGGTGGTGGCCGGGGTGATCTGGGCGCTGAAGAACCCGGATCGCGGCGTCATCGAGCCGGAGGAGATGGATCACGACCCAATCCTCGACTTCATCCGCCCCTACCTCGGCGAGGTGGTGGGCGAATACAGCGACTGGACGCCGCTGACCGATCGCAGCATGCTCTTCGAGGAAGCGCTCGACAGGGATGATCCCTGGCAGTTCCTGAATTTTCGCGTCGCCTGATTCCTTGTTCCAGGTCAACGTCCGACGGAGTCCTCGCGCCGCAGAATGCCTTCATCATTCGCGAGGGAGAAGCGCGATGGACCGTCCGGCGATCATTCGCAAGACTACTTCCGACATGCGTGTGCCGCCGAACCTGGCGGACTACGCCGCGGCGCGGAAGGCATTTACCTGGAACGCAGCCCAGGCCGAACTCGCCGGCCTGCCGGGCGGCGGGGTAAACATTGCCCATGAAGCCGTCGAGCGGCATGCGCAAGGCGCCCGCCGCGATCATGCCGCCTTCCGCTTTCTCGGCGCCGACGCCACCCGCGACCTCAGTTTCGGCGAGCTTTCCCGTCAGACCAATCGCTTCGCCAACATCCTCAGGTCACTCGGGGTAGGCAAGGGCGAGCGGCTTTTCGTCCTCTCCGGCCGCATCCCCGAGCTCTACATCGCCGTGCTGGGCAGCTTCAAGAACGGCACGGTGGTATCGCCGCTCTTTTCCGCCTTCGGCCCCGAACCGATCGCCACGCGGCTGAACCTCGGCGAGGGCGTCGTGCTGGTCACCACCGAACTGCTCTACGCGCGCAAGGTGGCAAAGATCCGCGGCGAGCTGCCGACCTTGCGCCATGTCCTGCTGGTGGGCGAGGACGGCCAGCCGACCGACGTGCCCGGCACGCTGGACCTCGGCCGCTTGATGGCCAAGGCTTCAGACAGCTTCGACATCGCGCCGACCACGGCCGAGGACATGTCCCTGCTGCACTTCACCAGCGGCACCACCGGCACACCGAAGGGCGCCATGCACGTGCATGGCGCAGTGACGACGCATTGGGCCACCGGCAAGTACGCCCTCGACCTGCACCCGGAAGACATCTACTGGTGCACCGCCGACCCGGGCTGGGTGACGGGCACCTCCTACGGCATCATCGCGCCGCTGCTGCACGGCGTCACTTCGATCGTCGACGCCGCCGACTTCGACGCCGAGCGCTGGTACCGCATCCTCGCCGAACAGAAAGTCAGCGTCTGGTACACGGCGCCCACCGCCATTCGCATGCTGATGAAGGCCGGTGCGGAGATCGCGCGCAAACATGCTTATCCGAACCTGCGCTTCATCGCCAGCGTCGGCGAGCCGCTCAACCCGGAAGCAGTGTGGTGGGGCAAGGAAGTGCTCGGCCTGCCGATCCACGACAACTGGTGGCAGACCGAGACGGGAGGCATCATGATTGCCAACACGCCGGCTTTCGACATCAAGCCCGGCTCGATGGGCCGTCCGCTGCCCGGCATCGAAGCAGCCATCGTGAGGAAGGACGCCGCGGGGAAAGTCAGTCCCGTCGATACGGCGAATACGGAGGGCGAGCTGGCGCTGAAGGCGGGCTGGCCATCGATGCTGCGCGGCTACCTCAACAACGAGGAGCGCTACCGCAAGTGTTTTGCAGGGGAGTGGTATCTGTCCGGCGACCTGGCAAGGCGCGACGCCGACGGCTATTTCTGGTTCGTCGGCCGCGCCGACGACGTCATCAAGTCGGCCGGCCACCTGATCGGCCCCTTCGAGGTGGAGAGCGCGCTGATGGAACACCCGGCGGTAGCCGAGGCCGGCGTCATCGGCAAGCCCGACGAGACGGTGGGCGAGGTGGTGAAGGCCTTCGTCTCGCTGAAGAAGGGTTTTGAGGCGTCCGACGCGCTGCGCCTGGAGCTGCTCGGACATGCGCGCAAGAAACTCGGCGCGGCGGTGGCGCCGAAGGAAATCGATTTCCTGCCTTCACTGCCGCGCACGCGCAGCGGCAAGATCATGCGCCGCCTGCTCAAGGCGCGCGAGCTGGGACTGCCGGAAGGCGACACGTCCACACTGGAGTCGTCATGAGCGCCCCCGCCGGGCCGCCCCAAGGGGACGCAGCCAAAGATAAGGAGCGCGCGCTGCCCGCGAACCAACGTCACCCCCTTCCGCGGGAAGGGGGCGGGGGGATGGTCCCATGATTCAGCCGCCCCCCTCCGGTCCGGTGCCCTGGGAGCAGGATTTCGCCCGGAAGCTGCTCTTCGACATGCTGCGCATCCGCCGCATGGAGGAAAAATGCGCCGAGCTCTACGGCGAGCAGAAGATCCGCGGCTTCCTGCATCTTTACATCGGTGAGGAGGCTTGCGCCGTCGGCTCGTTGCATGCCCTTGTGCCGGACGACAACATCGTCGCCACCTACCGCGAGCACGGCCACGCGCTGGTGCGCGGCGTATCCATGAATGCCATCATGGCGGAGATGTTCGGCAAGCGCGACGGCTGCTCGCGCGGGCGCGGCGGCTCGATGCATCTTTTCGATGCCGCCACCCGCTTCTATGGCGGCAACGCCATTGTCGGCGGCGGCCTGCCTCTGGCGGCGGGCTTTGCCCTCGCGGACAAGTTGCAAAACAAGCAGCGCGTCACCGCCTGCTTCTTCGGCGAGGGCGCGATCGCCGAGGGCGCCTTCCACGAGGCGATGAACCTCGCCGCGCTGTGGCAATTGCCGGTGCTGTTCTGCTGCGAGAACAATCTGTATGCGATGGGCACCGCGCTGGCACGCTCGCAGGCGCAGACCGACCTGTGCGCCAAGGCGTCGGCCTACGGCATGCCGACAATGGCAGCGGACGGCATGGATGTGGTGGCAGTGCATGAGGCGACGAAGCTCGCCGTGCGGCACGTGCGCGACGGGCTCGGCCCCTTCTTCCTGGAATGCCGGACTTACCGCTTCCGCGCGCACTCGATGTTCGACCCCGAGCTCTACCGCGACAAGGCCGAGGTGGAGCAATGGAAGCAGCGCGGCCCGCTGCACACTTTCTCGGCGCGGCTGAAGGCGGAGGGCAAGCTGACGGAGGATGCATTCCTCGACCTGGACGCCAAGGCGAATGCCGAAGTGCAGGCAGCGGTGGCCTTCGCCGAGGCCGCGCCCTGGGAATCCATCGAAGACCTGCTGAAAGACGTACACACGCCGGGGGCGACATCATGAAGATGAGCTACCGCGAAGCCATCCGCCAAGCCATGCATGAGGCGCTCGCCGCCGATCCGCGTGTTTTCCTGATGGGCGAGGACGTCGGCAAGTACGGCGGCACCTACGCCTGCTCGAAGGGCTTCCTCGAGGAATTCGGCCCGGAGCGCATCCGCGATACGCCGCTCTCGGAGTTGGGCTTCGTCGGCGCCGGCATCGGCGCGGCGCTGGGCGGCCTGCGGCCGATCGTCGAGGTGATGACGGTGAACTTCAGCCTGCTGGCGCTCGACCAGATCGTGAACACCGCGGCGGCGCTGCGCCACATGTCGGGCGGCCAGTTCTCCGTGCCGCTGGTGCTGCGCATGGCCACCGGCGCCGGCCGCCAGCTCGCCGCGCAGCACTCTCACAGCCTGGAGAACTGGTACGCGCACATTCCCGGCATCAAGGTGCTGGCGCCGGCGACGATCGCCGACGCGAGGGGGATGCTCGCCCCGGCGCTGGCCGACCCTGATCCGGTGGTGATCTTCGAACATGCCCAGCTCTACAACCTCGAAGAGGAATTGCCGGAAGACTTCCACTGTGGCATCGCCTCGGCAGCGGTGCGGCGGGAGGGATCAGCGGTCACGCTGATCACTTACGGCGGCTCGCTGCCGAAGACGCTGGCGGCCGCCGAGGAACTGGCCGGCGGCGGCATCGACGCGGAAGTCATCGACTTGCGCGTGTTGCGCCCGCTCGACGCGGCCACGCTGTGCGCATCGGTGAAGAAGACGCGACGCGCCGTGGTCATTGATGAAGGATGGCGCAGCGGCAGCCTCGCAGCAGAAGTCATGGCCCGCATCGTCGAGGAAGCGTTCTTCGATCTGGATGCCCCCTTGCGCCGGGTGTGCAGCGAGGAGGTGCCGATCCCCTATGCGAAGCACATGGAGGAGGCCGCGCTGCCGCAAACATCCAGGATTGTCGCCGCCGTCCGGGAGCTGCTCGGCACATGATCGAATTCAAGCTCCCCTCGCTCGGCGCCGACATGGACCAGGGCACCCTGCTGGAATGGAAAGTCAGTCCCGGCGATACGGTGAGGAAGGGACAGGTGGTCGCCATTGTCGATACCTCGAAGGCGGCCGTGGACGTCGAAATCTGGATCGACGGCGTAGTGCGCGAGCTGCGCGTCCATCCCGGCGAGACCGTGCCGGTGGGTGCGGTGCTGGCGACGCTGGACGGCATCGGGGAGGCGCCATCGGCTCCTGAACCGCCCGCCAGACCGGCAGCAGCGCTTCCCGCCGCGAAAGACGCCGTGGCGGCGCACCGGATTTCACCGGCAGCACGCAAGCATGCCGAGGAACGCGGCGTGGATATCGATCGCATCGCAGGCAGCGGGCCGGACGGCGGCGTGACGGTGGAAGACGTCGAGCACGCAGCCAAAGCCGCAAGTGCTGCACCGGCCGCCATTACCAAGGCGGCCGGGCCGCGCCGGCCGGTGACGCCGGCGGCACGCAAGCGGGCGCGTGAATTGAACGTAGACATCGAAACGGTGGCGGCCAGCGGGCCCGGCGGCGCCGTGCTGCTGGAGGACGTGGAACGCGCCGCGGCGCCTGCCGCGCCGGCAAAGGACCGTCAAACCGAGATGCGTCGCGCCATCGCCGCCGCCATGAGCCGCTCCAAGCGCGAGATCCCGCACTACTACCTGTCCGAGGTGGTGCCGATGCAGCGGGCGCTCGACTGGCTCGCCGCAGCCAACAGCGGCCGGCCGGTGACCGGGCGCCTGCTGATCGCCGTGCTGCAGCTGAAGGCCGTGGCGCTGGCGCTGAAGAAATTTCCGGAAATGAACGGCTTCTTCCGCGACAACGCCTTTCAGCCAGCGGCGGCAGTGCACCTCGGCGTGGCGATCTCGCTCCGGCAGGGCGGCCTGATCGCGCCGGCCTTGCACGATGTCGGTAAAAAATCCCCGGAACAGCTCATGCGTGAGCTGACCGATCTGGTGAGGCGCGCGCGCGCGGGCAGCTTGCGCAGCTCGGAGATGTCCGACCCGACCCTCACCGTGACCAACCTCGGCGAACAGGGCGTGAAGGCGGTATACGGCGTGATCTATCCGCCGCAGGTGGCGCTGGTGGGTTTCGGCCGCATCGTCGAGCAGCCCTGGGCGGAAAATGGCACGCTGTCGGTCATGCCGGCAGTCACCGCAAGCCTGGCCGCCGATCATCGCGTTTCCGACGGCCATCGCGGCGCGCTGTTCCTCGCCGAACTGCGCGAACTGCTGCAACAACCGGAGAATTTGTAATGAATGAACAGGAACTGCGCGCGACCGTGATTGCGACCTTGAAAACGATTGCGCCGGAGGTGGAGGAGGAGGACCTGCGCGGCGACAAACCATTGCGCAATCAGGTCGACCTCGACTCGATGGACTGGCTCAACTTCCTCATCGGCCTGCACGAGCAACTGAAGGTGGACATTCCCGAAGCCGATTACGCCAAGCTGGTGACGCTGGGCGATGTCCTGGCCTACCTGCAGGCAAAAATTGAATCATCCTGAAAAACCCAGTTGAAACCACTTTCGACACAGAGATCACAGAGACACAGAGGACACGGAGCAAAAACGTCTGCGCACCCCTCGGGTGAGTCATGGATTTGTCACAACCCCCCGTGTCCTCTTTGCTTTTCTCTGT
>Ga0208244_101449_pt1 | contig 12559 bp, 13 predicted proteins | sample SubbioCR12Aug_5A_FD_184828 | JGI IMG/M metagenome (GOLD analysis project Ga0208244, IMG submission 184828) | Serpentinite rock and fluid subsurface biosphere microbial communities from McLaughlin Reserve, California, USA - CR12Aug_5A (SPAdes) | ecosystem: Environmental > Terrestrial > Deep... | reverse complement strand
CAAAATGAAAATGGAGCCGATCAGAATTTTTACATCAGATAAAGATTCTATTTGTTTATAAATAAGATATGCGATTATAAAAAAAACAAGTTGCCTTGCTAATTGAGTAATTCCCAACCAAAAATTATTTCCAATTAAGGAAGTAACTAACATTACGAATAGATAAACAATAATAAAATAAAAAATATCCTTCGGCTCCTCAGAGATTTTTATAGGTTTTTGATAATAAACAGTAATAAAAAGTAAAAACAATAAAAGAATATTACTAACCTGAATTGTGGTTCTAATCTCTGTCCCCAAGTTAGATGGCACTGCTAAAAGTGTTGTAATGATAAAATAAAGCAGATATTTATTATATTCACTAAACAAAATAATAGCTAATAATCCTGCAAAAACAAGCACAATAATAAGATGATCATGAATTGTAAAAGATATACAACCGATTGAAACAAATAACAAAATCAAAGCAGTCAAGTAGAGATTACCATAATTAAGTACTCGACTAAATATGTTTAAATACCAACTTCTATTATCAATTGTTAACATTATTAATCGTTTTTAATGTTTGAATATTTAAATCTAGAATAGTTTTTACCACAGCATCATATACTTCTTTAACTGATAGTTGGTGCATACACTCATAAGCCGGACAATACAATCCTCCGAGAGTAAAACAATTCTGTTTGTCAGGTGCCGGTGAACATTTGATTTGCTTCTGTATATACCGATGAATCGGATGCTTGGGCATCGAAAATTTTGGATTTGTTGGACCATAAATAGTAAATGTGGGTTTACCTATGAGAGTAGCCAGATTTAAAGGCCCGGAATCGTTTCCAATAAATATTGAACAATTTCTTATAGCATTAACCAAATCTTCGATACTATTTGTCTCGGTATACTTTAGCTTTTCCCAAACGAGATAATCGATCAATTCCGCTGATAACTCACCCTTTTGAAAAATCAGTGCAACTTCGTAATTCTCATTGAGTAATTCTACCAATCTGATATACTTTTTTATCCCCCACATTTTTGCTGCCCAGCCTGCAAATGGATTTACCAAAATAATATCATCAGTTTTATAATTCACTGGAAATTCTATGTGAAAAGTTTCCGGTTGCTCTTTTAAAAATAAAGAAACAGTATTTCCATACATATCCATAAGATGCGAATATGAACGGTAAGGGAAGTAATTATCAAATAATACTCCAAGTTTTTGGTTACCAAAACCATATTTATAAGTTGCTCTAGAAAAAAGCACTAAGAGTGATGTTGGAATGCCAGCTGTAAGATCAATCGCAGCATAAGGTCTTAGCCTATTGACTTCTCTCACGATTTTTAACGGGGGTAATAATCTGAATAAATCCATTTCATGTTTTTTAAAAACCTTTAGTCTAAAACCATTTAAAGAATTCGAATAAATATACTCTGATTCTTCATAACAAAACAGATATATTTCTCCAACCCATTTTTCCGATAAATAGCGAAGTGCAGAAAGAGTAAAAACAGTATCCCCCAAATTCTTAAAAGAAATGATAACTATAGGATTGTCAGCACTTCTATTAGAATTAAAAAACATTTTAATTGTTCTAAAAAATACTCTGTGCAGGATAGCGAACATACAATATCAGTTTGTTTTTCTTATGACTATTTCAATTGAAAACTCACCATCACTATGCTGCTCAGGGTCGGTAATAGTGTGTCCTTCATTGCACTTTTTACAATAGATGATTTCAAAATTCTTCAGTGTGCGTTTTATTAGTGGTAAAACTCCCAATGTATCCGGTAATTCATCATTGTCGATGATAAAAAATCTTTTATGATCGGGATTAAATCTTGAGGGTAAAGTTTTTTTCTTTTCGTATAAATCACGGTGAGGGATGTAGATAAGAAGATAACCCCCTTTTTTTAATACCCTAAACCAATTCTTTAATGTAATTTCTGCATTTTCAACATGTTCCAAAACATGTGAGGAGTATACAAAATCGTATTTTCCATCGGGGATCCCTTTTAAATATTGTGCATCTCCATGTTCAAAATCCCAGACATCAATACCTGGAATTAGTTTGTCACCACCGTATCCGATATCAAGTCCTTTACCTCTACAATACTTCTCAAAGAAGTTTTCTCTTAAACGTCTAATTTTAGCTTTACTGGTTTCTGCAAAAATATATGGTCTCCCAAAAAAATAGTACCATTTATGTTTAAAAAATCTGTAAATCGGTAAAAATAAAGTGTGAAAAGGGAGATTATCTCTTATAAATTCTTTGAATGACACAACACAATCCTATTAATATCTTTTTATTTATTGAATACTTGTTTTATACTTATAACTTGTTAATATCTTTTTAATCTCTTCTGGTTTTACCGAATAAAGGGTGATAATGAACAACACGAAATAAATTGCAACTTTAAATAATTGTACCATCGTATTTTGATCAGTGAATACTGAGAAAAGCAATTCTATGACTAAAAGCACTAAAAAATTAGCTATTACATAAAATGAAAAAGATGTGAATAATGCTCTTTTTCTTTTAAAGCCAATTGATTTAAACACTAAAGCAGTTCCGGCTATAAACATGAGGCTATAACAAATCGAACTTGCTAACGCAAGACCATTTTGTGAGAGCAATTCTACTAAAAAACTATTAAGAAATATTTTCAACCCGAATAAAAAAACAGTTATTAATAGTAGTTCTTTAACCAGCCCCAGGCTATATAACAGCTTATTGATTATTGCATAGCAGGAGTAAAAAATGAGACTACAAGAATATATTAATAGAACCTCTGAAGTCAAAATAGTGCCATTTCTATCAAATTTACCTCTCTGAAAAAAAAGCTCTACAATGCTTTCTCCCCAAAAAAAATAGATAAATGAAATAGGGATAAAAATTAAAAAAATGATTTTCAAACTATCTGTCAAATGAGCTGCAAGCGAAGTAAAATCTTTTTTCCCTGCTAATTCAGAAAAGGTAGGAAATATTGCTGTTGATAATGCAAAAGAAAAGATTGATATTGGCAAAACAAATACTGCTGTCGCATAATTTAGTGCTGCAATTCCCCCTGTATCAACCAAATTGAAAAAATATCTATCGATTATAACGTATATCTGATTTAGTGTCTCTATAATTACTATAAAAACAAATGTCTTTGAAATGAATCCCAAATTCACCTTCAATTTTGTTTTCTGACTAAAAGAAATCTTCAAATGAGAGCGGCTTTTGGAGATTAAATATAAAGCTTGTAGAAAAACACCTGTTAGATAGCCTACAGGAATTGACAGAATACCTGATATTTCTTTCAATATGAAAACAGATAAAATAATCAATACATTCGGGAACAACATGGACAATGTTGTTGAAGTGAAATCATAATTTGACTGCTGAAAAGCTGATAGCACGGAAAAAACCGCATTTAGCGGAATAGTAAAACAACTTAATAATAATACAATTCGAGCGAGTCTATATAAGTCGCTTTCTGTATTATTAATTATTGTTCCTATAATACTGCCGGAAAATATAATTAATAAAAAAGTTAGTATTACCGACAGCATAAAGAATGAAATTAAATTATTTTTGAAAAAGAAGTTTGATTTTTCGGGATCTTCTAATTTTAATTTATGAAAAGCGGGGATTAAATAGTTTTGAGCTAAAAAAAAGACTGCCGAGTTGATCGTAAAAGGTAAAACAATTCCAACCAGATAAACGTCAAACTCCTTTTCAATTCCGAAACTGCCGGCATATACGACCTCCCTCAGAAAGCCAAATCCCTTACTGATTAATCCAATAAGTGTAATAAGAAATGAAGCCCCTGCAATTGTAGATGTAAATTTACGAGTCATTAAAATGGCTTTAATTTACTTTCCATTTTCTTTTTAAAGTACTCTAGAGTGATCTTTAATCCTTCTTCTCTGCTAACTTTCGGTTCCCATCCAAGGATTCTCTTTGCTTTAGAAATGTCGGGCTGCCTTATTTTCGGATCATCTTCGGGAAGAGGATTTGAAATAATCTTACTTGAAGAACCGGTTGCTTTGATAACTTCTTCCGCAAATTGTAGGATAGTTATTTCATCCGGATTACCGATGTTTACAGGTTCAACTTCATTTGACATAAGAAGTTTGAATATTCCATCAACAAGATCATCAACGTGACAAAAACTTCGGGTTTGTGAACCATCACCGAATATCGTAACATCTTCACCTCTTAGAGCTTGTCCAACAAAAGTAGGTAAAGCTCTTCCGTCATTAAGTCGCATACGTGGACCGTATGTATTGAAAATACGGACTATTCTCGTATCAACACCATGATACCTATGATAAGCCATTGTAATAGCTTCTGCAAATCTTTTTGCTTCATCATACACTCCTCTTGGTCCGATCGGATTAACATTTCCCCAGTACTCTTCATTTTGAGGATGTATATCAGGATCACCATAAACTTCGGAAGTTGAAGCAAGTAAAAATCTAGCTTTTTTTTCTTTCGCCAATCCGAGCACTTTATGTGTGCCAAGAGAACCAACTTTTAAGGTCTGAATAGGTAATTGCAAATAGTCAATGGGACTGGCTGGAGAAGCAAAATGTAAAATGTAATCTATTCTGCCCGGAACAAATATGTAATTAGTTACATCATGTTTGATTAATTGAAAATCATCATTCCCGAATAAGTGTGAAATATTTCCAGGATCCCCCGTTATGAAATTATCTATACAAATAACTTTAAAATTTTCTAATAACAACTTATCACATAGATGGGAACCTAGAAAACCAGCTCCACCCGTTATTACTGCCGTTGGTTTATACATTTTCAACCTTATCTTTATTTGTGTAATTATGTATAACTCTATTTTCAATAACTACAATTAAGGAAATTGCAAGAAGTACGAAAATCCCACTAAAAAAAGTAAACAAAAATAACCTTGGCGATGAAGCACGTGTAGGAGGAATAGCAGGGTCAAGAATCTCAACTGTAGGTAAATCTTTATTCTCCTGAATTTTCTCTTTGTAATATTGTTGCTGCAGCAGTAAATAAACCTCATTTAAAATCCTGACTTCCCTATAAAGACTTGATAATTTAAGTCCGAGTTCCGGTGCATCTTTGAATGCTAATAAGAAATCATTACTCTTAGATTCAAGTTTGTTATACTGGTGATTAAGTTCATTTAACTTCTTCCTCAAACCCAGTACCTCACTGCTATTCTCATTTAGATTCTGTGAAAGTACTCCAAGTTTTATTTCAGTATTTATTATCTCCCCTTTTAGTTTTGCTGCCGTTTCTATAGATACCTTCAATTGATCCGTTAAAGATATAGTTTTATTGTCTTTTTGAAAGACCATCAATTCGGATTCCATGGAATCCAATCTGGTTTTCGTTAAAATTATCTGCTCTTCGATATACATTCTTGCTTTTTTTGACTTTGAAGCTAATTTGCGTCTGTTAATAGCATCAAGAGCTTCAGCAAATGAATTTGAGATAGCAGCCGATAGATTTTTTATTGTATCTTCTTCTGATGTCAAACCACCGAACCATGAAGTTGAAATTGGAACCGACAGTTTTATAACCCCCTCTTTTGTGACTTCAACAAATAACTTTTTTAATAATTTATCAGAAGCTTGAACACTACTATTTACTTCAAAAAAATGAATAAGGTTTAGTTTCTCCACCACATACTCAGATGCAGAACGACTCCGAAGAATTTCAGCATATAACTGTGCATTCGCTCCACCGGGAGCAGTAAGCAAAGAAGAAAAATCAGCACCCTGTAATAACGAACTTAACCCTAAATTAGTCTTACTATCGGGAGGTAAGATTGAAACTGTTGCTTCATAAGATACAGGATAAATGGTAATGAACACCAGAAATAGTAATACAGTTGAGATTAAAGTAACTGACACTATTTTTTTATACTGTATTAATAATAATCGGAAAATTTCTTTTATTGTCATTATCTCATACTCACAATTACTGCTACTGTTGCGGCTATAACGGTTGCTACCTGCCCTAAAACTGTTAGAACATCTATAGTTACATCCCAAAATTTGGGCGGAGGCGGATCTTCCGGTATCCAGATAGTATCACCCGGTTCTAATGATTTTACGTCTTCAGCATCTATCCATTCTCCAGTCCCAACTTTAACAACCCTCACTTGATTATCTTTCGCACGCCATCCAAACCCACCGGCTAAGTTGATATAATCGCTTACACTATAGTCCGGTTTAAACGGAATTTTCCCCGGATTTACAGCTTGTCCGATTATGGTTATATAGTTTTTTGCTTCAGGTACATTTATTACGTCGTTACGTCTTAATAAAACATCCTCAGAAAAATCTTTGGCATCGAATAGTTTACCGAAATCTACAACTACCTTTCCCTGTCTCTGTCTTGACTTTGATTTCAGATAATCATATTCATCATCAGTCATATCTGCTCGGAGCATAATTTTCAATCTCTCAAATTCAGGATCAATATCTGTTTCACCAATTTTTCTAGTTAATGTGGCATCGACTATCGAGGCGTTCTCAAGAAATCCGCCTGCTTGAGTTATGATCTCACTCAATGGTGTTTTATCATCTATTATTTTATAGATACCCGGGTATTTTACATAACCCTCTATAATGACAAGGTTTTCTAATAGAAATCTCGGTTTATCCCGTACTATAATGCGATCTTTACTCTTTAATAAATAGCCAGAATTCTTTAAATTCTCAAAGGTTACAACTCTACCGTATTGAGTTTTTTTATCGTCTAAGAAGCTTATAATTTCAATACTATCCTGTTCTGATTTTTCAAAAAAACCACCTGCAACTTTGATTAAGTCAACCGCAGTTTCATTTTCCTTAAATTCATAAATTCCGGGATATTTAATACTGCCTGAAATTCCTACAGTTTTATCAATACGGTTTATTTTAACGAAATCCCCTTCTCTGAGAATAGGATTATTAATTTTATCTCCCAATCGAATGAAAGACAGATAATCACATGATCTGGTCTCACCGCTATTCGAAATGATTTTTATGTTGCGAAGATCTGATGTTGTGTTTAATCCCTCGGATGCTGAAATTAAATCACTCAATCTGGAATTACCCGATAGTATAAACGAGCCAGGTTTTTTAACGTCACCGTATAAGCCGACTATTATCTTTTTAAACTCAACAAGGTTAATGAATACTTCAACATTCTTGAAGTTATTTTTTATTAATCCAAGAACATGCTTTTTTGCTTCATTAAGAGAACAATCTTTAATATTAACAGCACCGACTTTGGGAAGATAAGCATATCCTTCAGGACTAATGACAACCTTATGAGATATTTCATCAATACCACGAATAGAAACCTGTAAAATATCTCCGGGACCGACTTTGTATTCATCCGGATCTATAACTCCATCAGTGGCAAAAGTTATTTGAATCTTCTTTTCCAGTGAATCCGAAATTAATACTTTGCGGTCAAAATATCCGACCGTTTCCTGTGGATATGCAATCCCCATAATAATAATGGTTAAAACAAACAGTAGGAGTTGACTTTTAAATTTGAATAGAATCATAATATTATATTTTCAATGTGATTTTTCTAACTGTTAGAAAACTTATAATCAGTCCTATTATAGGACCTAAAAAAAATGTGAAATACGATGTTGAATTATATACAACCCCTGTTAAATATGCAAAAGGAGTTAAATATTTATTTATTACTAAATTAATTACGTATAAAGTTGAATATGAAAATAGACTGGCAATTAGACCAATTAAAACTCCATTTAAAATTATAGGAAGTTTAATTAAAATCAACTCTGCGCCTACCAGTTTCATTGTTTCAATCTCTTCTTTTCGATGTATAATGATCAATTTTAATGTTGAGTAAATCAAGTATAAAGCAGCCAGAAAAAGAAAAATTGTGAGTGCGACAATATATTTCTTTGCATAATTAAGATATTTTAATACTCTTTCAAAGAAACCTGATTGGAAAACAACCGAATCGACACCGGGTATTTTTTCTAAGTACTGTATTGCTTTCTGAATTGAGTTTCTATTCAAGGCTTCTTCTTTCAACTCAATAGTAAAAGATGATGGTAACGGATTAAATTCAAGTGTTTCAAGAAAGTTTTCACCTGTGTCCTTTACAAAGTTTTTTGCTGCTTCATCTTTCGAAATAAAATGAACGGATTTAATAAAATCTGTTTTTTCTAGAATTTTCTCAATCTCTGCAATTTCCGATGATGCGATTGAGTTTTCAAGAAATACATTAACAACAAACTGGTTTTTGATTTCTTTCTCAAGTAAACCGGACAAATAATATGTGTAAATCGAAAGCTGGATCAACAACAGACCGATTGTCGCGGAAAAAAGAGAGAATAAAAATAGTAATTTTGCTCTTTTAATAGATTTGAACGACTCTTTTATTGAAAAAACTATCATTTTGATTCGACCTAAAAGTTTGACTCGTCTATCCAGCGATTAATTTTCCATTTCCCGGATTTTTTATCAAGACTCAAATTGACTCTCCCATCAACCCTTATAACGTCACTAGGATTAAATGTTATTGTTAAATTAAAACTTCTTACAATATTGCCACTCAATGAATCAACGGTGGAAAGTATATTTTGATTCCATGTAAGATCAAGTCTCTCGGAATTGTTGAAGAGTCCGTATGTAACTTTCATTTCCTCTTCCCTACCCCATGAAACATCATAACCGAGGTCATAATTTCGGTAAGTAAATATAAAGTCATCCGAAAGGATCTGTCCATATATAGTTGTATCTTTGAAAGCATAAGCATATTGCATATTTATAAAAACACCGTCAACTGTGGACTGATCTGAGATTGGAGAATCGTTCCCAAAGTCAGAATAATCTAATTTAGGTGCAAAAGGATTTTGACAACCCATCAGAAAGAGACTAAATAAAATCAACGATATAAAAACAGTTTTAATAAAACAGTCCTTTCAAATCACTCCAACTAGGTTCATTTGTACTTCTTATATCCTCCCAGTAAAAAATTGACCAGATACTTCGGGAATCACGTATAAGTTTTAGCTTCATTTCCCCCTCGAAAATAGTGGAAATTGTAACATCATTGTGAGGTACATTTAAAGAATATGAGGCAGAAAATAATATACTGTCCCCTAAGATACTTCTTTCTTTTTCGGAGATAACTAAAATAATTGGAGTTTCAACTAAAACTTTTGATACCATATTGTTGAAATATTGTTCTTCTTCATTCAAAGACCATTTATCAGCTAAAAATGGGAATTTTGCAGCCGCAGCCGCAGATGGTATGAACACGAACTCTTTTTTTGAAAATGATGAATCAGAAAAAGAAGCTAAATAATTTTGTGTGTTTTTCTCGATAAAAGAATTAACAAGATTTTTAATAAGCGTATCCGGAGAAAACGCCGGTTGATAATTGGCTCCGGGTATTTCCGGCGGATCAGCATTCCTGGTAAGGAATAAATCGCAACCGAAAAACAATAGTAGTAGTAAAAATGGGAACAGTTTTACTGTTTTTGACATATTGCTAAAAATCTTTGTGACTTCTTTTCATCAAAAATACTTCCTTTATAGTCTCCATACAAGCCAATTTTATCAAACCCCATATTATTTAAATGTATTAAAAGTTCTGCCGGGGAATAGAGTTTAACAGACTCACTATAGGTTTTACTTTCACAACCATCTGAAACAACAATTTTTTTTTCAACACGATAGTTCACAATACTTCGAAATTGTTCAACACTAAAATTATCGAACTCATCACAAGAGTAAGGGATTAAGTTTTCTTTTAAGTAGACACTATTAAAATAGTCAAAAACAAAAAAACCCTCCGGTTTTAGCATTTCTGAAGCTTTCTTAAAAATAACAAAATTCTCTTCATCATTCCTAAAATAGCCAAAACTTGTGAACAGATTGACAATGAGGTCAAATTTTTCATTATGCATGAAATTTCTTATATCCGATCGGATAAAATTTATGTTAAGTTTAGATTCCTCAACATTTTTAAGGGCAACTTCAAGTAAATTTTTACTCAAATCAACACCTATTACTTCAAATCCTCTTTCGGCAAAAAGAATTGCATGTCGTCCGGCACCACAAGCCAAATCTAAAACCCTTATCCCAGGAACAAGTAATAAATTTTTACAGATAAATGAGACTAATTGTTCTGCATCAATATTGTCCCTCTTTTTATAGACCTTTAAATATTCGGGTGATTCAAACCACTCTTCAAACCATTCGTTCATTAAAGTGAAATTCTACCTAAAACGGCTTTAGATATTGTGGCTTCGTCTGCAAATTCAAGGTCACCTCCAATTGGGAGCCCGCGAGCAATCCTTGACACTTTTACATTCAAAGGTTTGATCAGTTTTGCCAGGTATAAGGAAGTTGTATCCCCCTCTGTATCAGGATTCATTGCTAAAATAACTTCTTTTACTATTTCATCTTTCAACCTTTCAAGCAATTCTTTTATTTTCAATTGCTCGTGCCCTATTCCGGTAAGAGGTGAAAGGACACCTCCAAGTGAGTGATAAATACCGTTATATTCATTAGTTTTTTCAATTGCCAGAATATCGCTCGGTTCCTCAACTACGCAAATCAATGACCGGTCTCTTTTAGGACTTGAGCATACCGAGCAAATCTCAAATTCCGTAATACTAAAACAAATAGAACAGAATCTTAGTTTTTTTTTCAAATCGAGTATTGAATCAACAAAATTTGAAAAATTATCATCCGATGATTTTAATAGGTGAAGAGCAAGTCGTTGTGCAGTTTTCTTCCCTATACCCGGAAATTTGCTCAATTCCTCAATTGCTTTTTGAAGCGGTTCGGAAATTATCAATTTAGAATCCCGGGATATTTAGACCTGGAGGAATTAAACCTTTAGTTACTTTTGCCAATTCTTCTTCAGACATTTTATTTGCAGATTGGATAGCTTTATTTACTGCGGCAACAACTAAATCCTCTAGGATTTCTTTTTCATCAACGTTAATTACCTGAGGATCAATTTCGATAGAAACTAATTCTTTATTACCGTTAACAGTTGCTTTTATCATACCGCCCCCGGCTTCTTCCGTTACTGTTTTATTCCCTAATTCTTGCTGTACTCTCTGCATTTCTTCCTGCATTTTTTGGACCTGCTTAAGCATTCCTTGCATTCCGCCTTTCATTTAGATACTCCTTTTCTAATTCTCTTTATATATTTAAACGTTGCAAATATAAGATAATGATTTGACTTTTTATAGATACTTTGTATAAATTTTAACGTTAATTAAAAAATGGTTTTTTGTTGAGAATATTAACTGAAATAAAAACTGAAGAGAGTACATTTATTAAGTCCTATAGTGATACTATATTAACTGAAAAAAATGTACGAAAACGTGTTAAAAATACCGGAGAGTATTTTGCAAGACTTAACGGCTTTTTTCTGGAATATCTTGAAAAATACAATATTCCTACCGGTTATTTAAAGACAGTTGATAAAAATAAACTGGTGTTTGATAATTTTACAGTTTTTCCTTTCAATTGTAGAATTTCGAATGTTCTTGAAAAAAAGTATACTGCAGTTTTTTCTATAAATGTAAATGAGTTATTAGCTCTCCCCTATTCCGAATTTTATTGTTTGGATGAGCAGAAACACTTAATAAACGAAAGTCACCTCATATCTTTTGACCTTGCAACAATTGAAGATATAAAAATAATCAACCGGATCTGTTCTAAGGTTAATGCTGTTCTCAAATCCTTTTTTGAGCGTAGAAATTTTGTTTTGGGTGAACTAATCTGTTATTTTGCAAAGAGCAATGAAAAAATTGTTATAATAGGTGATTTTTCGCCTCTTGGAATTAAAATTCTGCCGGTTGATGGAAATTTTAATGATTGTAAATTCTTAAAGCGGCATAATTTTAACGACTTAAAACTATATACTGAATTTCTTTTAGAATTAATCAAAACTTAACGATGTTGACAAAATACGGATACAATACAATAGGAATTATTTCCATAATTTCTTTCATTCTTTTAGCAATTGGTATTTACGCAAATAACCTGCCTCTAAGAATTATTTTAATTTTTATTTCCATTTTATTGATGGTTTTCACGCTCAATTTCTTCAGAGACCCTGATCGGGTGCCACCTGAAGAAGAAAACTTAATCATTTCACCGGCTGACGGAAGAGTATTATTCGTAAAAGAAGTAGATGCCGACCGCTATGTAGAAGGAAAAGCTGTTCAGATTTCTATTTTTATGTCACCTTTGAATGTACACGTTAACAGAATACCTATTACTGGTATTGTAGAATACGTGAAGTATCATAAAGGAGAATACCTAGTTGCCTATGATGACAAAGCATCTCAATTAAACGAAAGAAGTGAAATCGGGATTAACAGCGAAAAGTATGGTAAGGTTTTCTTTTCACAAATTGCCGGTTTTGTAGCACGCAGGATTATCTATGATCTGAAAAAAGGAGACCGTGTAAAAACAGGTGAGCGTTTCGGTATGATCAAATTCGGAAGCAGGGTAGATGTTGTAGTCCCTGCCGGATGGGTCGCAAAGGTAAAAAAAGACGATGTTGTGAAAGCCGGA
>Ga0208244_101448_pt1 | contig 12570 bp, 9 predicted proteins | sample SubbioCR12Aug_5A_FD_184828 | JGI IMG/M metagenome (GOLD analysis project Ga0208244, IMG submission 184828) | Serpentinite rock and fluid subsurface biosphere microbial communities from McLaughlin Reserve, California, USA - CR12Aug_5A (SPAdes) | ecosystem: Environmental > Terrestrial > Deep... | reverse complement strand
GTTTCGTAAACCATCGCATGCTGTACTTTTTGCAGGGGCTTTATCTAAGCCTAAAAGGTTTAGTTTACTGCCCATGGCCCGCAACCCTTCACAAATCTCGGTCATCGAATCACAACGGCTTATGATGCCAAAAAGCATGGTTATCAATTGTGTTCTGGCCTTAAAAGCCTTGTAATAATGATCTGCATTATGCTTCTTCACTATGCTTTTGATACCAATCGCATCAATAAGGCTTATTACTTGTTTGAAAATCGGCTGTCCGACAAATTTTATTTCCGTATTTTTGCTCATGTTGTTAGTTTTTCGCAAAGCAAACTTACAACTTGGGGTGAAACTTTCGGGGAGTAGCCCCTATTTTTTTTTAGTCGTTCAGTAGTGATTATTTATATATATCACTTTAAATCTTAGAGATAAAAATTAATCTAAAAGCAATAGGAGAATTATAAACTCCTATTGCTTTTCAAATAAAAACTTAAATTCTATCTTCCACAAAGATGCTCGTGCCAAAATTCTGCCTGCTCTAATCTTTCAGCATCATTAAAGCCACATACCAAAGCACCATATTGTGTGCCATTGTTACAAGTAATAACAATATGTTCACACTTTTCAACAGCCAATCCTGTTGATTGTGCTCCCAAATAATTTCCCCACGCCATTGAAGCTGCAATAACCAATGTTAAAAATACTTTTTTCATGTTTTCTTTTTTTTTGGTTAATAATAAGATGAAATTCGTGCAAAGAAAAAAAATAAAACGATGTAATTAACAAATATATGTTCTAATATTGCAATGACATATGTTTACAATTAGATTAAATGTCAAATATAACGCATTAACACAGCACATATCGAGATTTATATATTAGTATAATTTAACAATAATTAGCAAAGTGCGTATTAATCCCTTCTGTCACCTTTTTTATGTCACCCCTTCTGTCACCCCCTTCTGTCACCTTTTCCACAGAACACTAATCAAAAATCAACTCAATCGGGTTGATTTTCAATACTCATTCCGGCTGTCATTGTAGTATTGTTAGAGTTAATTCTTATAGTAAATATTTGATCTTTAAAAACTCATTCATACAAAAGAGATTTATGTAATCTTTGCTCTCATTGTCTCGTATTTTTTTATTCCTCGCAAAAGCCGCAAAAATTTCCGCAAAAGTTCGCAAAGCATTTGGCATCTTTTTCTGTAACTTTTCTGTCACCTTTTCCTGTCACATTTCTGTCACCTTTTTCTGTCACCCCTTCTGTCACCTTTTCTCTTCCCTTTGCAGCACTTTGCATTTTTATTTCGTAATGTACTTTGAAGAGTTTTTTTAAAATCCATTTAAAACAAAAACAACATGAAAGCTTTTATCAAATTAACATCGGTATTTACCTTTATTTTAATCGCACTAACATTTGGCTCCTGCCTTAAAGACAGGGATTTTCTCAAAAAAGCCAACACTCCAATCTACATGAGTTATGATGAGTTTAGGGGCAGCTTTAAGACTTCTCCCGCAAAAGACATTGTCAATCCGGGAAAAATCTACTTTAAAGACAATTACATATTTATAAATGATGTGAATGCCGGAATACACGTTATTGATAATTCAAATCCAACGAGTCCGCAAAGCGTTGTTTTTTACGAAATAATAGGAAACGTAGACATTGCAATTCGCGGCAATATATTGTTTGCCGATAGCTACATCGACCTTGTAGCATTCGATATTTCAGACATTATGAATCCGATAGAAATATCCAGAATGGAAAATGTTTTCCCTGAAGTATTACCAATTGTTGAAGATGTTGATTATCCGGTTGCTTATGGCCTATTTGACCCTAAGAATGGTGTTATTGTTGGCTGGGATGTAAAACTTGTAAGAGAAAGTAATCTGTGGGGACATGGAAGTTGGAGATGGGGTGCCGAATTTACCACTATGGATGGTGGGAATAATGGCGGACAGGCAGGAATTGCCGGCTCAATGGCCAGATTTATGCTTAACCAGAATTATCTTTATTCAGTAGCTCAGCCTTGGGTTTTGAAAACCATTGATGTTATAAATCCGGCCAACATGACTGTAACTGACAGTATTTACACATGGAGAGAAATGGAAACATTGTTTAGGTTAGATGAATTCTTGTTTGTAGGAACAACTTCCGGAATGGTTGTTTATAGCCTTGAAAATCCATCAGCTCCATTGTATATTTCAGAATTTAATCATGCAAATGCTTGCGACCCTGTTGTGGTGGAAAATGATATTGCATATGTAACATTGCGAACCGGAAATGCCTGTTTTGGAACATCAAATCAGCTTGATGTAATTGATCTTTCAGACATTTACAACCCCGAACTAATTAAAACCTACGAACTTCACAATCCTCATGGGCTGGGAATAGACAATGGCATCCTATTTATTTGCGACGGAGATGCAGGCTTAAAAATATTTGATGCTTCAAATCCACTTGAAATTGCAGCAAACATGATTGCTCACTTTCCAAATATTGATGCTTTTGATGTAATTCCTCTTGGCGATATACTTATTCTTATCGGGAAAGATGGTTTGTATCAATATGATTACACAAACCCACAAAATATTCAATTAATAAGTAGTATAAACTTTTAGTGTATGTTCTTTAAAAATTTTTGCCGGAACGAATTGTCTATTAATTATCTCTCGTAATTTGCTAATTTTGAGGACAAGTATAACGCAGTATTGGCGTTTTCTTGCATGCACTAAATAGTATTTTAATACACTTAGGAGGTTGTAATTGGGGGATATTGCAAATAAAGAGAAAGAAATTCTTTCCGGCTGCATTAAGGGTAAAATAAAGGATCAGGAGAACCTGTACAAGCTTTATTTTTCCTTTGGAATGTCGGTTTGTTTGCGGTATTTACAAAACAGGGAAGATGCAGTTGAAGTTCTGAACGACAGCTTTTTGAAAGTGTTTGAAAACATCAACAAGTTTGATATTGAAAAAGATTTCAAGCCCTGGTTTAGAAGAATAATAGTTAATACAGCTCTTGACCATTACAGAAAGAATAAAAAATATATGCAAAATGTTGAACTAGATGAAAAAGAGCTTTCAAACAACTATAATGCTGAATTGTACAATAGGCTAAATGCTGAAGAAATACTTGCACTATTAAAAAATCTGCCGGATTTGTACAGATTAATATTTAACCTATATGAAATTGAGGGTTATAATCATGAAGAAATTGGAGAAAAATTAGGAATAGCAGCAGGAACATCAAGATCACATTTGAGTAGAGCAAAAAACATTTTGAGAATCAAATATTTAGAAAAAGAAAGTAAAAAGTGTAATGAAATCATTTGAGGATAAATTTTCCGATAATGTAAAGGAGGTTTTTGAGAATTATTCTGAAGAATTAGATCAAAAAGCCTTCAAGGACATGCAAAACCTTTTGCGCAAAAAAAGCAGAAAAAAGGTTGCATTTCTATATTCATACCGCACTTGGGCTGCTGCAGCTGCAATACTTCTAATGTTGGGAGGTTCCTTGTATTTTAGTCTAAAGATTGAAGATATTGGTTCTTCTGACTCAGAACTCAGGACTCAGGACTCAGAACTCAGAACTCAGGACTCAGAACTCAGAACTCAGGACTTAGGACTTAGGACTCAGAACTCAGGACTTAGGACTCAGGACTCAGGACTTAGGACTCAGGACTCAGGACTCTCCATCATTGAAGAGCAAAAAACAGAATATACTAATGTGGAAATTATAGTGGACAATGACTTCCCCGAAGATGTAAAAGAAATTATTTTGCCAACCGTAAAACAAATTTCTGATACCTACACACTTGATATTTCTGAAAATCCGTACAATTATGAAAATGTAAAAAAGGAAAAAATCTCTGCTTTGAATATAACGGCAGGTTCAATGATTCCATTTGCAGAAATGCAAATAACCAACGGATATGGATTTGCCGCAGGTGTTATGAACGATTGGAACATAACCCCTTTTCTAAGTGTATCAACCGGTGGTTTGTTTGTATATAATAAGTTTAGCTACGACAGCAGCAGCAGAAATTTATTTCGTGCAGAATATGATAATCTTACAATGGATGGCGGGCAATATTCAGTAAATACCGTTAAGGATTTTGAGATTTTTGCTATTGATATTCCTGTAAATGCAAAAGTGGACCTTTTTAATTATGCAGGAACAAAATTATATATAACTACAGGAGTATCTTCGCTAATATATTTACATCAAACATACTCTGAGCAAGGCACTGTTTCCGGAAATTATCTTGAAACCGACCCGCTTACCAATGCTGAATATTTAATGAACTTTTCCGATGAAATAAGCATCAACGAAGAAGTTGCTGCTTTTGAGCATTTCGACCTTGCAGGGTTACTAAACTTTTCTGTTGGATATCAGAAAAAAAGAAACAAGCATTCAATAATTATAGAACCCTTCGTAAAGCTTCCAATATCTAACCTTACAAGCAAAAACATTAAAATGGGAATGGGTGGCATTTTGTTAAAAATTAGTCTCTAATCTTTGTCATCATTTTTTATTTCCGTCAAAAAAAACCTTTTATCTTTGCGGCAAATAAAAAATATTCTATCACCTAATCATATATTCTCATGGAAAAACTGCTTGTAATTGGTTGCGCCGGACAAATCGGATCCGAACTTACTTTAGAATTAAGAAGAATTTATGGCAATGATAATGTTATTGCTACTGACATTAAACAGGCTCCGCAAGATATTCTCGAAAGCGGACCATTTGAAATTCTTAATGCTTTGGATGCTGCCAAACTTGCAGAAATGGTTGACAAGAATAAGATTACTCAGATATATCATTTGGCTGCAATTCTTTCCGGAAATGCCGAAAAAAATCCTCTGCCAAGCTGGAATATCAATATGCAAAGCCTTCTTTTGTTGCTTGAAATAGCAAGAGAGAAAAAGCTAAACAAAATTTTCTGGCCAAGCTCTATTGCTGTTTTTGGACCAACTACTCCAAGAGTTGAAACCCCTCAATACACTGTTATGGAGCCAAATACTGTTTACGGCATAAGCAAACTTGCAGGCGAGAGGTGGATGGAATATTATTTCCAGAAATTTGGAGTTGACGGAAGAAGTCTGAGATACCCGGGATTAATAAGCTATAAAACAGAAGCAGGCGGTGGAACTACAGATTATGCTGTTGAGATTTTCTATGAAGCAGTTAAGAATGGAAAATATGAATGTTTCCTTGATGAAAACACATACCTCCCTATGATGATGATGGAAGATGCAATAAAAGCAACTGTTGACATCATGGAAGCTGACCCTGATAAAGTGAAAATAAGAAGTAGCTATAATGTTGCAGGAATAAGTTTCAGTCCTAAAGAAATTGCTGCTGAAATTAAAAAGCACATGCCTGATTTCGCTATCACTTACAAGCCCGATTTTCGTCAGGCAATAGCAGATTCATGGCCTCAAAGCATTGACGACACTAACGCTCGCAAAGACTGGGGATTAAGAAATACTTACGATATTAAAAGAATGAGTAAGGTTATGCTTGATGAAATTGGCAAGAAATTCAAAGGCTAAAAGCCATGGAATTTATCGATACCCATACACATCTTTATCTAGAACTGTTTTCCGACGATTATGATTCTGCTGTAAAATTGGCAGTTGATGCCGGTGTAAAGCACATGCTTTTGCCAAACGTAGATATTGATACTGTTGAGTCTATGATGGGGCTAGCAAATCAATTTCCCGATAATTGCCACCCTATGATGGCAATTCATCCCACATCAATTAAGGAAGATTATAAGGAAAAGTTGGAAGAAATAAAACATTTGCTTTTTAATGGAAACTTCATTGCAGTAGGAGAAACAGGAATAGATTTATATTGGGATAAGACATTTTATAATGAGCAGGTATTTTCGTTTGAGCAGCATATTGAGTGGGCAATAAAATTGGATTTACCAATTGTTATACATTCCAGAAAATCGCTTGACGAGATTGTGAAAGTCCTTGATAATTATAAAAGTTCAAATATTAAAGGTGTATTCCATTGTTTTCCCGGCAATCTGATTCAGGCAAAAAAGGTTATAGAAAGAGGTTTTTATCTAGGCATAGGCGGAGTTGTGACATACAAAAACAGTGATATGTCAAAAGTTGTAAGTGAAATTCCTTTAGAGTGGTTGTTGCTGGAAACAGACGCCCCTTATCTCCCCCCCGTACCACATCGCGGGAAAAGAAACGAAAGTGCCTACATCCCAATTATAGCAGAAAAAGTAGCAGAGCTAAAAGGTGTTTCTCTGGAAGAGGTTGCCCGCATAACAACAGATAATGCGAAGAAGGTTTTTAATCTGTAGAGACGCGATGCATCGTAGAGACGCGCCTGTAGGCGCGTCTCTACAGGGTTATATAAACATTTTTAAACAAACCCCAAACCCCAACGCTAAACCCACTTTCCTGTTTAACGAATAAATACAATCATTTTTTGACAATTACAATTAGTTTAACTAACTTTCAGCCGATTTTGCAACATAATTTAAATGACTTTATAAGATATAAACAAAAATAATTACTTATGAAACGAGCATGATTCGTTAAACACAAACAAGGATGAAAATCATCATGCGAGTTCCATCCGACAAATTCAAACAAATTATTTACGGATGAAAACAACCCTAACCACCACAATCCTATTACTCTTTACCCAATTTTGCTTTGCGCAGGATTTTTGGATAGAGTTAGATTTTCCTGAAGAAACAACATTTTCTGCACTAGCAGGAAACTCAGAAGGCTGGATTTTTGGAGCTTCTCCAAAAGGTGTATATGTATCGTTTGACAATGGTCTAAATTGGTCAAATACATCTTTATCCAATTCCACTTATAGAATAATTGTCGATAACGAGGATAGGATTTTTGCAACCATATACCCAAATATATACTATTCAGTAGATAATAGTGTAAGTTGGAATGTAATTGTATGTCCATCAGTTGGAATAATGACACTCTATGTAAATAACAATACAATTGTCTTTGGTAACTGGGGTAGTATATACAAATCTTCTGATTTTGGTGAAACATGGAACCAAGTTTTAGATTTTGATATTGACGGAACTGTTGTAAATGCCATTGTAGAAAAAAACACTGATGGTGTTTTGTTTGCAGGGGTAACCGCTTTTATGGGCGGTGGCGGTGTTTACCGCTCCTTGAATAATGGTGATACTTGGGGGCTTGCGGGGCTTCACAATAAGTACATCTCATCACTTGCCATCAGCTCAAGCGGGGTGCTGTTCGCCGGTAGTCGTGGTGATCATGAATATGGTGGTGGTGGAGTATTCCGATCAGAAGACAATGGCATTACCTGGGAAGAAGTGGCATACGATGTATGGGTTACGTCAATGGCCATCGACCCCTTCGATGTGTTGTATATCGGCTGTACCAATGAGAATGGTGGACAAGGTGGTGTTTTCCGTTCAATTGACAACGGTGAATCATGGGAACTCATCGTTTCAGGTATGGGTAACTATCCAAATGTTGATGGTCTGAGCATTGCCCCTGATGGATATCTGTATGCATACGGCAATTATCTATACCGCAGTGCCGAGCCTATTTTTTCCCCAAACTCAATTTATGAACCGGAGATAAATGAATTTAAGATATTCCCCAACCCTTTTAATGATTTCGTAAACATTGTTTTGCCAAGTGTTTTACAAAACAATTCATCAATAAATATAATGATTTATGACAATTTTGGAAAATCAGTATTTAAGCAAAAGTTCAATGGAAATAACGATATTACAGTAAACTTATCATCCTTAAAATCCGGATTATACTACTTAGCTATTGAACTAAATGGGCATAGATATACGAAAACAATACTCAAAGTTTCAAGATAACCCTGTGATAAACGCAAGCTTTTTAATTCAATTAATTATTAATCAAATAATTATGAAAAAACACATCATGTTATTGACGTTATGGCTACTCACAAGCTTAGCCATGCAGGTAAGCGCACAGCTTATCAATCTTAATCCCGACCCAAATGGTGAGCCCTGGTATGCTGGAGGCTTACCGGAAATAACTCCTGAGAGACAGGCTGAATTAGATGCTATTCCATTGTTAACACTGACTGCGAAATCCTTATCCACTGCCCTCCCTGCAATGGGAGATAATTCAAAAAAAATTTGGTTCCGGCCTATTTTTGGACAAGATGGCGGAAGTTGTGGACAGGCAAGTGGAATAGGCTATTTGTTTACCTATGAGGTTAATAGGGTTAGGGACTTGCCGGCCAACAATCCCAACAATCAATACCCAACGCACTATACATGGAATTATCTAAACTTTGGTGGGAATACTGGATCATGGTACAATGATGGATGGGATATTGTAAATAATTCAGGAATCCCAACTGTTGCTTCATATAATGGACTTTGGAAGCCTATAAGTGTAGCTAATGGTCGTTGGAAAATATGGGAAACAGGTTATGAAAAATACAACTACTCTTTGGAAAATAGAGTTATAAATTCATACCACTCCATAGATGTTTCCACTCCTGAAGGGCTTGAAACCCTTAAGCATTGGATTAATGATCATGGTGTGGGCGATGATACCGGAGGACTGGCTAATTTTGCTGCTGTAATGCCACATCCTACAGATGGCTATGGTTTACTTCCTGCAGAAAGTGCTGAATCCGGCAAAAAAATTATACTTCAGTTTGGACATAAGGGCTATCATGCTATGACTATTGTTGGCTATAATGACAATATTAAGTTTGATTTCAACAACGACGGACAGTTCACCAACCCCGAAGACAATATGGCTGAGTGGGAAATTGGTGCACTCAAAGTGGCGAATTCATGGGGGACAAGTTATCCGGGTTCAGGACCAGTTAATCCCGATGGATTCGTTTACATGCCCTATCGTTTATTGGCTCAAGGGTCGGGTTCAATTAAACCAAATGTAGTTCATGTATTGAAAGTTAAAGAAAAACACACTCCAAAAGTAACGGTAAGGGTCAAATTAAACCATCCTGTTCGCAATAAACTTACCATTAATACAGGATTAGCCGAAAATCTATATGCAGTAATCCCAACTCATAGACAAATCTATCATGCTTATTACTATAAAAGAGGTGGTGCTTTACCAATGCAAGGTAATAACAATGAACCTATTGAAATAGAATTGGATGTAACTGCCATTCTTAATATTGTACCAGAAAAGTTTTTTCTGGATATTGATAATAAATCAAATAATACCGGACAAATATTAGAATTTACATTGGTTGATTATGACACTAATGATGGCATACCGATAGAAATTCCATATTCTGTTTCCGAATTCCCTGTATATATTATGAGTAATGAGACTACTTTACTTTCAATAAAATATGATTACTTTCCAACAATAATTGATAAACCTATTACTTTAAATAGAAATTTTACAACTAATAAAAACTCAAGGATTGTTGCCGGTGGGAATTTAATTATTAATGCCAATAACACATTGACAATACCCTATGATAAAAGTTTGACGGCTGAGTCAGGTGGTAAAATTAGTATAAAATCAAACGGTGAGCTAGTGTTGCATTCAAGCTCTACAATTAATATTTCCATTGGCTCATCTCTCATTGTTGAGCGCGGTGGTACCCTTGTTATTGAAGACTGTGCAATTCTTAAGCAAGTTGCCGATGGTAGTATTATTATTGAAGATGGAGGTATTTTATGCATCCACCCAAATGCCATCTTAGACGTTTCAGGTCATTCTGCTATTGAGATTTTGGGCGAAATAACTATCCCTCAAGGATTTATCCATCCATACGACATTGTTCCTCCTACATACAAAGTACCTGCGCTAAGCGGTACTCACAACTGGTCAGTATCAAATTATAAAATGCAACGTGATTTAATTATAGAAGCTGATGCTAAATTAAACCTTAATACTACAACTCTTGAGTTTGCAGAAGGTAAAGGCATTATCGTAAATAAAGGAGCACTATTAGAAGTAAATGGAGGTAAATTAAAGGCATTGCAAAGCTGCAATGATTCAGGCTTATGGAGTGGAATACTTGTAAAAGGAGATAAGTTTCTTCCGCAGTCTCCTGTTTCTAATCAAGGCTATCTTAAAATTAGCAATGGAGCTATCATTTCGCATGCCGAAATAGGGGTTCATATCGCTAATTTCCCTGCAGGTTCGTCGGGTGGCGGTGTAATAGATGTGTCAGATGCAACCTTTATAGACAACAGAATTGCAATTTCATTTGCACGCTATATTTCTAATGAACCTAATGCCTCTGGGATCAGGAATTCTAATTTCATTAACACAGACTATTTTTCTATTTCAAACAAGTATCCAGAATATTTTATTCTACTTGATAATGTTCCTATGGTAAAAATCTCAAGCAATACTTTTATCAATAGTTCTCCTGAAAGCTATGCCGTTGAAAAAAGAGGCTATGGTATTTATTCAACCAACAGCGATCTGGTATTTATGGGAAAAGGGGCGCATAACACTTTTTCAAACCTTTTTACGGCAATTCACTCAATTGGAACTTCAAGTGTTACGGGGTTCTATGCTGAAGATCTTGACATAGAAAACTGTTTTAATGGAATACACATTAACGGAATTTTATCCCCTATTATTAAAAGATGTAATATTTCAGTAGTCAATGAAGTCTTGCTTGATAAAGTACCGTCGGCCATATCACTATCTTTTTTAAGTGATTTTTCTTTAGATAATAATCTTTTATCCGGACAGGGAATAGGATATGGTATCCATCTTACGTCAATTGATGAATCCGGAGGAAGAGGTCGAGTGCTGAGCAATCACATAACAGGTTTTAATTACGGTATAATGGCAAGGGGTTCTAAAAACAACCAAAATACAATAAAAGTATTCTGCAACACTTTTTCTAATAATATTACTGCAGATATACTTGATCTTGATATCGGAATTTCTCAAATACAGGGCTCAAATAAAATTTCAGCATCTAATATGTTTAATAATACTCCAACATGGAATATTTACACAGCTCAGAGGCTAACTGACAACAATACCATAATTTTCCCAATGGTTTATTATGCATATAATGGCAATTATTATCCAAGGCTAACTCATAACGTATTTACACAAAATGCTACATCTTTAGCAGGTTGTGCGCCTGCTACAAATAATGTTTCTCTTCGCTTAGGTCATATATCTCAAGCTCAAGACTCTGTTTGGATTGTTGAAAACATTCTGCAGACTCTTTACGATATGGGAAAAACACCAAACTTGCTTGAACTGATTAAAAATGCTCGCAACCCTATTGCATTAAGAAACTCACTTATTAGTCATTCACCATTTTTGTCTGACACTGTTTTATTGAGAGCAACAGAAAGTCAGGTCTTACCTAACATATTGCTTTCACAGGTAGTATCGGCTAATGCACATGCTCCAAAATCCGGCAAAATCATGAAAGCTGTAAAAAACAGAAATCCTAAAATGCAGAATCATCTATTGGACGATATTTATGAAAGTGGAAATCAAATATCACCAATAGACGAACTTAATGCTGAAATTTCACATCTTAAAGCTACTCGAGACATGATAACAGGTAAATTGCTGTCTGCGTTTGCTACTGACACTATAGCCAAGCAATACGATAGTATTCAAATGATACAATTTTATCATCCTGCAATAATTTATCGCTACATATCTGCATTCGCCGATTTCGAACAAGGCAGAGTGGCAGAAGCAATTAGTTCTCTTGAGCAAATAATTATTAGTCCTGAAATTTCTTATGAGCAGCAACAAGTAGCAGAAGGTGTAAAGCAAGTAATATTGCTTTTGAATCAACTATCAGAAGCAGAGGTTCCAATAACAGAAATTGACGATTCTTCACGGGAAGCCTTTATGTTAATAGTATCAAATTACACAGGTTTAGCTTCTCAGTTGGCTGAGAATGTGCTTTTAATTGCCGACAAAGTACCATTTCTGGCTGAGGATATAATCATTACAACCTCAAGTAGCTCTGAATACAACGATGCATCAGAGGGAGATACGTTAATTCAAAACGATGAAAATCTTGGCTGTCCGACTGTTTCAATATACCCAAATCCAACAGATGGAAAAATAACAATATATATACATGGGTGTAAAGACATCAAGCATTTCAACTATGAAATAATTTCTCAAAAAGGAGCAGCTTTAATCTCCGGCACAAGCTCGGTTAGAAAAAATGTTTCACTAGACGGATTACCAACAGGAACCTATATTGTAAAGGTAGAAATTGACAGCAAAATCTATTCAAAAACAATTATTTTAAAATAATATTATCATTGATTATATGGGTGTGTAGAGACGCTATGCATCGCGTCTCTACATGTTTTATAAACATTTTACCAAACCCAAAACCCAACCGAAATCCTCCCTAATTTCTAAAATCAGAAAAATACCTAGTCTAACGAATTTCAATAATTCTTATCTTAGCGATTGGAAAAAGAATTTGGACCTAAATTCAAGTAATTAATGCAACTTTTTACGAGGATATAAAGTAAATAATATTTTTCAAGACAAAGGAGAAAGAAATTATCTTTCCCCTTGTCCTGATGGATAAAGTTTAAATTGGCTTTCCTCGT
>Ga0208244_101447_pt1 | contig 12677 bp, 12 predicted proteins | sample SubbioCR12Aug_5A_FD_184828 | JGI IMG/M metagenome (GOLD analysis project Ga0208244, IMG submission 184828) | Serpentinite rock and fluid subsurface biosphere microbial communities from McLaughlin Reserve, California, USA - CR12Aug_5A (SPAdes) | ecosystem: Environmental > Terrestrial > Deep... | reverse complement strand
AATATATCGGCAGATAGCAGATAGCTGATTCTGTTGCAGATTACTTTAACATCTTAGTGAGTAAAGACAGATTCATAGCGACTAAATCTGGAAGAGATTATCTGGGAGGGATTTAAAATGAAAATTTTTTTAACCGTACTTATACTTCTCACCGCAACTCTATTTTTTACCGGTTGCCAACAGGCCGATCTGCCCGCAGAAAACACAGTTCCTGAAGATATTATGGAGCAGGAGATAATCATAGAGATCATCGATGAGTTCCCTGAAGAATGGGCTAAATTAATTGTAGTTTATGAGAAAGACGGGCTGCTTATGCTGGCAAAAGGTGGTAACACACCCCAAATTTTAATTGACGAATTAGAATTCTCAAGCCCGCTGCTTTCGCCAGACGGCAAACATCTGCTCTATGCCATCACCTATTACGATGAACGGGAAGGCTATGACGGTGAATACGCAGGCTCTTACTACGACTTGTGGTTGACCGATCTTGATGTCGGAACAACGAAGCCCTTTGTCACGGAAGAAATGCTCAGACCAGCCAAAGACCTGCCTATCGGTAAATATTTGCCCTGGCTGTCACCTATACGGGTAACCTGGTTAAACTCAGGAAACAAAATCGCTTTTGTCAGCCACATGACTGCCCACGTTTGGGGTTTTAATAACAATGATCTTTGGCTAGCTGACTTGGTCACCGGTGAAGTGATTGAGCTTCTGCCTGATGAGATGGGCGGTAGTTTTGCCTTTTCCCCGGACGGCGCATTACTATTGGTGGCAAATTCAACTTCCGTCTCGCTGATGGACTCTAGCGGTGATCAGCGTTTGGAAGTCTTGAAATTTAGCAGTATAAGTGTCGATTATGAAAAATCATACGTCCCTCAGCCGGTGTGGGCTCCGGATAGCAGCTATGGTCTGGTCGCCCTGATAGGCCCTGATTCTTTTTCTTTAAGTGCAAAAGCCAATTCTTTTGAAGAACCAGGCAATGTAGAGATTTGGAAAATCTATCGTGATGGGTCAACTGAGAAGCTACTTGATATTAACTGGCCACAATACCATGAGTTAATGACCGGCAACATTTTCAGCCCCGACAGTCGCAGTATAGTCAGCTCTTTAGAAAGCGATCTGGTGAGCGGGGCGAGATTGATCAACTTAGAAGGGGAGATAATCACCACTTTCGATTACTTTTCTACGATTATCAACTGGTCTCCAGACGGCCGGATGTTATTGGTTAAGAAAGATGATCAGCTTGTCATGCTACGAACCGACGGCAGAGAAGTATCTTATCCTTATGCTTCAGCGAATAAATGGACCAGCCCTACTAAATTTGTTGTTCTCCAAGAGACACAATTAGAGGGCTACGAACTCTGGCTGGTTGATCTAAATGGCCGGAAAATAATGATCGATACAGGGGTTAGTGGCGAATTTGACGCCCTGCTTATCGATTAATTCTTTTGTACGTTCGCAACCTATTTAAGGAGGCCGATCATGGAAAATCAGCGTGAAGTAAGACAATGCCCCTTTTGCGGCGAAGAAATTTTAGCTATCGCTAAGAAGTGCAAGCACTGCCAGTCATTTATTGAGGAGGAGCCTGTAAAAGAAGCCCAAGCCACTGAAATGTCTGAAATAAGGCAAAAACCTAAAGCGCCGCCACCCATTCCGTCTAAGGCGCCTCCTCCGCCGCCAAAAAGTCGCAGCAGCCAACCTAAAGCCGAAAAAGCGGAAACTAAACCTCCTGTAGTTCAGGCTCCTGCGCCAAAGCCCGCACCACCTCCAATTAAGGCAGCGCCGTCAGAGCCGCCTGCACCGGTTACTTCTGCTGCTTCAGAGCCTTCTATTGCGTCAATACCTGTAGAGGAAGCACCATCTGACTTGTCACCTTCTGTTGCGAAAGAACCAGAGATAACCACACCACCTACTGATGCCGAGAAAATAGATGCGCCAAGCATCCCCACGGTAGAAGCTCCAACCTTTTCCGAGCCATCGGATAACCAATACCAGGGGAATAAAAGCAACAATAGTGTTCGTATTACCACCCCTGCGTGCCTGAAAACAAAGCTTGGTTTTATTACCGCTATAGCAGTTGTTATTGCAGCTGCTGCATTGGGAACCTTTTTTCTCTGGCCTGATTTGTTTAGCGGTGGGCAAGGTTCGTACATCTTTGAAGATGGATCAGAATATATCGGTCAGCTCAAAGATGGAATACCACATGGTGAGGGAACAAGAACCTTAAAAAGCGGCAATAAGTATATTGGTGATTTTAAAGATGGCGAATACAATGGGCAGGGAACATATACCTGGGCCTTTGGCGATAGTTACATTGGGGAATTTAAAAATGGCAAACGACATGGTAAGGGTACTTATACGTTTGCTGATGGAGAAAAATATGTTGGCGAATATCAAGATGATAAACCTCACGGGCAGGGCACACTTACCCTCCCCAGTGGGGAAGTACTGACCGGAAGATTTGAGTACGGAGAATATGTTGGGCCATAAGTTAACCTGATTATAATTTCATTTGATTAAGAGTATTGGAGGAAGCAATAATGAGAAAAGCAAAGATTACTAAGGTGTGTTTCTGCACAACATTGTTTCTGTTGATATCTTTCCTTCTTTGCAGCCATGCTTATGCCTATAGCAATTCAACTCCTGATGCTCTAGATGATCCAGAGAAGTGGAATTCAATGAGGATTGATTATAGCATAAATGGAGTGGCAGTAGAAAATAGAGAAGTCAATAAAGGGACTGGATCCAGTCAAACTTATTCTGTGGATTATGACGGCATCCTCGGTTCAGGCTACCTAACCGTAGAAGGTACTGCTTATAGCTGGTATTCTGACAATCTTCATCCTGATAGGAACTCAGCTTTAGATTTATTGGTAATCGTAAGAGTCGGTGATGAGGAAGAGAGGCAGGAAATAAGAGTACCTTCCTTAAAAATCTGGCCAGTTAACGAACCAAGTTCAGAAAACTTTAGAGTCTCCGTTCCAATACCAAGCGATGCAACTGATGGTAGCTTTAGCATTTATTTATCAAATCATTTTGCCAACAATTTTTGTGCTCATAGTGTTAGCGGCACCTTCACAAGAGAGGTTGCTCCGGGAGGAACAACCTCTTCCGGAAGCTATGATACACAAAGTGGCACTTCTGGCCTGCAAGGTGGTTACCCACCCGCTGATGATACTCCCTGGGGAGTAATCATCGGCGGTTTAAGCGCTGTTGCTGCCGCTGCTGCAGTTATGATCAGCAAGGCAAGAAAAAAAGACGCGAAAAAACAAACAAAGAATGAAAAAGATAATAACGAAGAACAAGAAGGACAGGATAAACTGGTAGGCTACATCTTGCAGTTAGAGAGCTTTCCAGAAACTGTTTCACAGAAACCCGGTTCGATCCAGGTTGCTATTTATGATCATCAGCCGCATACAGTGAAAGTTACTGCCTGGCAGGTTAAATCACAATCAGGCTATCAACCCGCACCTCACGCCGTATTACAGGTGCAGCCGCCTGCGGCCAAAGCAGGCCTTTCAGTATCACCTCTGAACGGGCAGGGCAGTATGACCCTTTCTATCAAGCTTACCGGAGAGATAAAGGCTGGTTCTTTCGAGGCTGTCGTTACAGCTTCAGCCGATGGCATCAGCACCAGTGCTGCCATCGATATAACCATCATTGGCTTTTTTCTTGTGGTAGCGTAAGTAATAATGTGATTGCAGGCAGTATTTAATTATTATGGATATACTTTGTTATGAATCTAAGATGGTATTCTTAATGTCCTGAAAAATAATAAAAAGAAGGAAAATCAATATGACAAATAATAATGATAAGACAGTACAACATGAAGCAGCTCAGGCCGGTGTACGGGCTGCTTCTGCAGGTGATTTTGGCGCACAGGTTAGAGCTGCCATCCTAACTCCCACGACAAAGACGATCACTTGGGAAGAGGGCAAATGGCATTGTGAACCATTAATTGTTAAAGTTTTCTGTTCTACGCAAAATAATCAAAAAGAACAGATAAAACTTGAACCGACAAAAACATATATAAAGATTAATGACAGCAATAATTGGCTGGAAAGAGGTGAAATCAAACAAGACGAAGACGGAAAATCGCTGCTAGTTGAAATCAAGGTTAGCGAAAATGCAGCTGATAGCATATTCCCTTCTCAGAAGGGGGGGGGAAACAGTTCTAAGATAGTTGGTCAAGAACAAATAGAACCAAGCCCACCAAAAAATAATTTAGAAACAACATTGTCTTTAAACGTTACTCTCTTAGAAGATGTCGCAGGCGCAGTAAAGGCAGCAGGCGCTGGCATGGCTGTTCTTGGACCTCTTGTTTCAGCAGGCCTGGGCAGACCTAAAAAGGTCGAATTCCCCCCTGAACAATTAACCTATGTAGTAAGTTCAAAACCTACTTTAACAATAGATAAAGTAGGTTGGCAAAGTAAAAAAGAGATTTCTTTACCCGACTTGATTAAACGAGTTGATTTTGAGAAGCTCCAGACAGAAGGGGGCATAATCAAAGTTAGGGCAATCTGCAAGCACCAACAAAATGAGATAACCTCCAGTCTTTACCATGGGCAAGCAAGTTATTCAAAAGATGCCAATCAGCTTAATTTTTCTCCATTTGCGATCAATGATGTTGTTGGTACTATTAATTGGATGGGTGAAGAAATAATTGGAGACTACGATGATGAAGACAAAGATCATGAATTTCTCTTATTTAAAATACGAGATAACCCTAAGATCATCCCAACAAAAACTATTGAGATGGAAATAGATCCATTCTATAGATCAATAATCACGGGTATTAACAGAGCCGTGTTAGAAATTCAGAGAATATTAAAATTAACAGACGATGAGAGTCTCCATAATTTTAATCAGGGTGTAGCAGAATATCTGGCTTCTAATAAACAGGAAATGCTTAAGAAAAACGATAAGGAAGTTACGAACCGCTTATGGAACCTTAGTATTTATTTTCGAACATGCCCCAAGGTAATCCAAATATTAAACCGGGTTTTTCTTTTAAAAACCAAAGCAGAACAAGCTGCTATTAAGGCTCACACAGAGGTTACAATGAATGTTCTAAATTATACCCGGGAGGAATTAGGAAAGAAGACATCTGAAAAGATTTATAAAAAAATGGCAGAAGACAATTTCGAATCAATTCGTAAGAGCCATTTAAATAAAGTTAAAAGCAATATAGATCGTATCAGCGACTATAAAAAACAGATAAGTATAGAAGCAGACAGATCAAGAATCGAATTAGTCAATAAATTACAAGAACTATCACAAAAACCTTCGTCTGAGAAGCAAATACGTTCAACTTTAGATGGATTATCCAAAATAAACCATCGAGAAGCAGCCAAATTAAAAACCATAGATATTGTAATAGAATCAAATGAAAAAATTGCGGAATGGTTTCAAAGTGAAACGTTAATGAATCCCACCGCCCCTGTAAATGTCAAAATTGATGATGTTTTTACTAAGTTTAAGCAAGAATTAGGTGATAATCCGTCAAAAAGTCATTTAGTTGAACTTATAAAAACGAATCAAGAGGATATAAATCGTATTATATCCGATCGTATGAATGCGTACGAATTAAGCACTGAAGTCATGGAGTTGTACGAACCAATGAATATTTTTGAGAATAACATTCCAGACGAGGTTTTGTCTGAATTAATAGAAGATGTTTTGGGGAACACCGCTGAAGATCAACTATCAAACGAGAACGTAGAAGATATTAAGAAACTACATAGTCTAATGATAGTACAGCAAGAACAAGAAAACAATATAGATAAAAGCCTCTATGGCCAGGTTTGGGATGGTCTAAAACCAGTAGCTTCTATTTACTGGGGAATATTAGAACCGCTTGTTAACGCGGGTAGAAGGATGGCGCGAGGAGATAAAAAAGATGGACTTACTACTCCAGAAGGTATTAATATTTCAGGTGATCTAACTGATAAATATTTAGCATCTAAAATCAATAACTTATATTGTGGTACTACTATTTTTCTATTTGGCTTAGCGAATTCGATCATGCAAATAATCGTTTCGATAATTAAATTAATTTCAATATCAACCTTTTACATCCTCAATCAACTCAATCATTTTTTAAGGATTCCTTATCGAAACATTACTAATTTACCAACAAATAAATCCACGCTTATGGGTCTCAATGTTGCCGAAAAGGTCGGAAAACTTCCGGTGGAATTTCTTAAAGATAGGAATATGGACCGGTTTTTAGAGGAAACCATCGAAAAAATCAGGCCTGACAGCGATACTTATGCCAACTGTAAAGATGTAAGCATTGCAATACAACTGGCTGGTGATCTTCAAAAAGAATCAATTAATGAAGCAAATGATCGAAATAAAAAGAACTTAACCCATTTAGGTTTATTTTACTTAAATCTCACAAAAGGATCTTTCGAACTTGAGGTCGATCGACTTCAAGAGCAAGGTAAAGATAAATATATGAATACACTTGCCAATCAGGTTAATCCGCATTTATTAGCAAATTTATTAGACAGAATTACTGCTAATATAGAAGATTACGATCGGGCACTAACCCCACCACGCGAAGCTGTTGGTCCGGGTGCAGAAGGATTCAAAAAGGCTAGTTATGAATATGTTGCTAATCTTTCTTTGGAAGCCGTAAAAGCGGTTGAGGAAGCTAAGAGTTTAAAGCGTACCTGGGCACATATAGATAATTATCTGACAATCATTGGCAATCAATGCGCCCTGATTTTACGAGTTGCAGCATTAGGTCTTAGCAAAAAATTAACTACACAACCTCTGGCATTGAAACTTACTGCAGCCGCTGAAAATGCCGATAATTTTACTTCAGGTTTACGTCTATTAATAGCTTTAACGTGTATAATTCCTAACGTAAATGCTTTTGCTTTTGATATGATTGCTTATCAGGGTCTTGAATGGAAATTCATGGTTGAAAACACACTTACTCGCGCTGAAATGGATGATCTTTTAGGAGTAAAATCTTATAATACCTGGAAGGAGTTGTGATAAATGAGTCTTAAAAAGACCGATTTAGAAAAAAATGCAACTGGATATGATCCAGGCAAATGGCCGGTAATTGCAATAGAATTAGACGAGCCATACCCGACAAGAATACCCGGGCTTGAAATACTTGGCGATTTGCATGAAGAACAAATTGACTGGGAAAAAATAGTTATAGATATTAAGGTTATTGCTGCAGAAGCAAATCAATACGACACTGACAGCCTTTTTAGCATACCGAGTGAAAAGATAGCAAAAAATATCCTGTTAGAAAAATTGCAAAATAATATTTCAACTGTAACTGAGAATGAACAGCTACAGGAGCAAGTTGGTGAGCAAGAAATAGAAGCAATCGATTCACAGACAATCGAGGCAATAGGAGATCCGGCACAAGCCGAAGCCCTTACCCAAAATGCCGATGAACAAACCTGGTTTTACCTGAACGATCAAATACAAGTTGGCCCAATTCCTATTTCTATGATTGAGGATCTGGTCGGTTTAGGCGATATAGTTGCAGAAACACTGCTTTGGAATCCCGGGCTGTCTGAATGGAAAAGCGCGTCCGAGCTTGGCTTTGTTGAAGAAGAAGATGAATCCCGGGCAAATGAGCCGGAGTCGATCTCCGAACAGGAATGGTATATAGGCAGGGATGAAGAACAGTTTGGACCCTACTCCTGGTCGCAAATAGTAGAATTTAGTAATGACGGTCGACTGCATCCCGATGATTATTTATGGAGTGCTTCAATGGATGATTGGATTTTAGCTGCTGAAGTAGAAGGCTTGCTTTAATTGACATAGATATTGATTACGCGCTCGATAAAAAAGACAGGTTATCAGGTTATCTTATACTTATTTAAATGAATAAGCAAACTGCGGTGTTCAGGCCTGCACCGACTATTTCTTTGGAGCAAGCAGCTATGATTCAAATAAATGTACTTAAGCCTGTCAAGCATATTTTATAAATGGGAGGGTAAAATTTTATGGACCTGCAGTGGTATCTCGCGCGAGATGATGAACAGCACGGGCCTTACACCTGGGACGATCTTGTTTCCTTCTACAATGAGGGAAACCTGCTGGCCGATGATCTGATCTGGAATGAAACTATGGCCGAGTGGCAAAGGGCCGACCAGGTGACCGATTTTCTTTTTGTGCCGCTAACCGAAGCTGTGTCGGAACCAGAGATAGAGCAACCTGAACCGGAACAACCAAAAATCGACCATCAGGCGATCTTAAAGCAGGGCATAAACATCGCCAAGCAGGTTCTTCCCGGCGGGGCTGCTCCACCTTCATGGAAAGTGTTTGTCGGCGACCAGCTGCCGCAGCTGCCGAAAGAGTTAAATACCCTGAAATCTTTTCTCGATAAACTTTAGGCCCGATAAAGGCAAAGCATTCAATCGTATTTCTGAGCGGCAGGTCCGGTTCTGATAACTTTTCAGTTGTTAATGGTTACCAGGGCCTTTGGGTAATCGATGAAAGCGGTTATCTTGAAGGGTTTAGCAGTTTTTTTGATATGGATGAATTTGAAACGGCGCTCATGCAAAAAGGTTGGGTACCTGACCCAAACCGGGAAACTTATACTGTCTACATCGGCCAGTTGCAGAAGGAATCAAAATTTCCCTTACAAACCGTTATTATTGCCATAGTAGCAGTTCTGGCGGGTATAGTGGCCATAATAATATTTAAGAAGAGAAAGAAACACCAACGGCAGGAATTCTTACCCAGAGGTCGAAATAGTTAAAAAATAATAAAGTTGCAGACTGAATAAAACCGCTTGCCATCAAGCTATATCTTTTTAATCGAGTTTTTCAAAGGAGGCCTCCTTTCGATGTCTGAAGAGTGGTATGTCTATAAGAACCAGGCTCAGCAGGGACCTTACACCTGGACCCAACTTTATCAGGAAACACAAGCAGGTAGAATCATGCTCGAGGATTTGGTATGGAACCAGAATCTGGAGAACTGGGTTCCCGCCTCCCAAGTTCCCGGGTTAGTCCCTCAGGCCGCAGCAGTTGCTCCACCCAACCAACCTCCCCTTAGAGGCCCGTCTCCCGCTCCACCAGTCACCCAGGCCCCCAGCGAAGGTCGTGGGCTGCTTGTGGCTTTTATTGCAGCCCTGGTGGTATTCCTTGGTCTGAGTGGGTATACAGTTTACCACTTCTTTTTCTCCGACAGGGGCCAGACAGCCACTGAAACAACCACATTACAGGAGATAACAACCACTCTACCCACTACAACTTTTGCTCCACCGACGACAACGGCACCGCCAACAACCACAGTGGCACCAACAACAACCACGGCTGCACCAACCACAACCACAGCACGGCCCACGACTACAACTGCGCGTCCAACTACAACGGCTACAACCGCACCAGGCATAACGCAAACGACCAATGCATCGTGGTGGATACTTGATTAAGCTTTTAGCAAATACTACTTAATCCATGCGGGTAGAGGTTCTATAAATCTCTGCCCCATTTGCTTTTTGAGTTTGAAGAGTAATCTGATTTTTGTTATGATGCATATCATGCAGGCAACAAAGCTAAATCAATTAAGTGAGCCATGAATTCGAAAAAGAAAATAGCTAATAACAAATATTTCAGTCAATCCACCGACCGGATTAAAGCCCTTACCGACGGTGTTTTCGCCATTGCCATGACCTTATTGGTCTTATCGCTCGAGCTGCCGCCGGCACATAGTTTGGAAGGTGATTTATTAGTAGTCAAAATGCTGCTCAGTCAGCTTGACGTCTTTTATAATTATTTCCTCAGTTTTATTCTGCTTGCGTTCTTCTGGATCAATCACCATAACCAGTTTCACTGTTACGCAAAAACTGATAACGCTCATTTGTGGCTAAATTTATTCTTGCTGATGTTCGTTGCTTTGATGCCCTTTTCCACAGTACTGGTCAGCGACTATCCCCAGTATGGCGCTGCCGATGCATTTTTTGCTCTTAATATCATTTTGATCAGTCTCTTTTATTACCTTAACTATTGGTATGCTGAAAAGAAGGGATATTTGGTTGATGAACTGCCGAAAAACGCCGGCATTCAGATAAAAAAACAGGTTATACTGGTTATTGGGATCTGCTTTCTAGCCATATTCCTGGCTGCACTTTATCCTCCGGCCAGCTCATTTGTTTTCCTACTGATCCCCTTATTGATGATCACACCACATTTCCGGAGGTAAGAGATGAAATCCTACATGATCAATAAAAATGATGATAGCAACTCTGTTGAAATGGCAGAGGGAATCCGACGCAGGACACTTGCCCATGGTGACAAAACTGTTCTCTGCGAATTCAGCTTTAAAAAGGGCGCCGTGATTCCGGTGCATAGACATCTTTATGAACAAACTGGATACCTGATCTCGGGAAAATTACTTTTTACGATTAATGGTGACGAGCACGAGGTTAACCCGGGCGACGGCTGGTGCATCAGGGCTAATGTGGAACATTCGGCATATGTGCCTGAGGACACCGTACTGGTTGAGGTATTCTCACCGGTCCGGGAAGATTATCTATAGTAAAAGCTTTTACCGGACTTTACAGATCAGCTCTTCGCGATAACCGGTAATGACCCTGATATAGCCGCGGAGCATGGCGTTTACTTCTTCGTCGCCGCAATCAACCAGAAGAGAGCCGTGCTCGAGAGCAAGAATTTTTTCCTTTGTCGCAACCACTATTATATTATCCCTGCCAACCTGCCTGATCACTGCAGCGCTGATCTGCTGATTGCCACGACCGAAGATATAACCCTGACCGCCGATTACGGTAACGATAATTTTAGTTTCCTGACCGCGAATCATTTCCAGCAGCTCTTTTTCCCCGACATCAGCAGCAAGTAACTTTCCATCCCTGACAATATCAACGCCCAGCAGAGTATTCTTTAATCCCAGTTTCTCCATGATTGGGCTGATCGTGGAACCGGGCCCGATAATGTAGGCGACCCCTGCCTGCATATTTTCGACCACCTGCTCAGCGATCGCCTCGAGGATTGAGGCTTCTGACGCTGCCCCGCCTACTTTTAAATGCTGCATCAAGTTAGCACTGCAGGGCACCGGCAGGTAGCCGTAAAGTCGGGCGGATAGGCGTCCCTCGCGAAATGCATCCTCATCAATATCCATAACTTCAGCCTGTCTGAGAGGCAGCCCGCCTTCCGCCAGGTACTGCCGGGCCAGTTCTCCAGCGCTTTGGGGTGTTGTAGCATAGACGGCAGAGTGGATTTTTACGCCGGCCGGGATCCCGATTACAGTAAGGGAGGTGGCTTCGCCCAGGGCATTATGGACATTGCGGGCAGTTCCGTCGCCGCCGGCGAAGAGGAGTAGATCGACCGGTTCAGCAGCTAAAGCTTTGGCTGCCGCTTCGGTATGAGTTGGGAGCGTGGAAAGTAACGGACTGTCTTCACCCCCACCCCGACCCTCTCCATCCTGGAAGTCAGATGACCGGATGGCGGAGGCCCGGAGAAAGCTTAAAACCTTTTCACCCCCACCCCGACCCTCCCCCCTCAAGGGGGAGGGGGTTTTATTAAGATCATCCGGGGAGGGAGTAACTGTGTTTTCCTTCGGGGAGGGGGTTTTAGTGTTTTCTTCCAAGGAAGGAGTTTTGGAGTTTTTATTCGTGGAAGAAAGACCAGTTTGACCAAGCTTGGAAGATGGTTCATCATCCAAACCAGGACCAGTAGAATGATTTAAATCAACAGGCAAACCATTTTCAGTAGATTTAACCTGCGGTCTTGGGGAGTTAAGTAATTGCGGATCGAGCAGGCGGGGGTTGAAGCCGGCCTTTAGAGCAGCGTCCTCACCCATCGGGCCGGGGCAGGTGATCAGTTCGATTTTGTCTTTGATCGGCAACAGGGCCTTCAGGGCCAGCAGCGCCTTCGCTTCTGCTTCGGGTCTGGCCCCCATCTTAACCGCCTTTTCGACAATAGCCGGCCCGTCGGTGCCTTTCAGCCCCACTTTACCTCCCATGCCGGCTACTGGATTAATGATCAACCCGATTTTTTTCATCGTTGAATAGTGTCGTTCAAGATTTTATTTGCAGCCATTGACGCCTCCTAAAACGTCTTGCTCATTGGCGATTACTGTATAATTAGCTTTTACAGAAAACCTTTGCCGTTCCCAGACCGCCTGATTCATCGACGGGTGATATGGAGAGATGTTTTATTGATGGCCATCGCCGCCTCCCAGACTGCTTCGTTCATCGTCGGATGCGGGTGGATCAGCTCCGCCAGCTCGGAGGATGTAACCCCTTTGGCAATAGCCAGGGTGCCTTCCTGGATTAGCTCTGAAGCATGAGCGCCTAAGATATGCATGCCGATTACCTTTTCATCATTACCGGCGGCAATAATCTTGACGGCACCATCCAACTCATCCTGGGTTGCTGCCCGGCCACTGGCTGAAAAGGGGAACTTGCCGGTTTTAATGTTTTCCAAACCTTTTTCCTTGGCTTCTTCCTCGCTCATCCCAACCGAAGCCAACTCCGGATCGGTGTAGAGGCATGAAGGCACGGCGGTCCCATCAAAATGGGCTTCCATACCGGCAATGTTTTCAGCAGCAACAATACCCTGGTGATAAGCGGTGTGGGCTAAGAAATAACCGGGATAGGTGGCATCGCCAACCGCGTAGATTCCGGGAACCGAGGTTTCCATTTTGCTGTTGACCCGGATGCCGTCTTTTTCGTA
>Ga0208244_101446_pt1 | contig 12677 bp, 9 predicted proteins | sample SubbioCR12Aug_5A_FD_184828 | JGI IMG/M metagenome (GOLD analysis project Ga0208244, IMG submission 184828) | Serpentinite rock and fluid subsurface biosphere microbial communities from McLaughlin Reserve, California, USA - CR12Aug_5A (SPAdes) | ecosystem: Environmental > Terrestrial > Deep... | reverse complement strand
ACTGGAAATGTATTACAAAGTGCATGAGGCGCTCGGCGAGAAAATCCCCAAGCCAGACCTGCTGGTGTACCTGCAAGCCAGCACCGACACGCTCATGCAGCGCATCGCCTTCCGCGACCGCCCATACGAACGCCAGATGGAACGCAGTTACATTGATGAATTGAACATGGCATACGAGGAATTTTTCTCGAAGCCGTACGACCACACGCCTGTTTTGAAAATAGACACCAACAACCTGAACATCATCCACAATGCGGAGCATATCAAACTGGTCGAAAACCGCATCCGTGAAACGTTGGGGCTGTCGCCGTTCCAGCCAGCCCTGCCGCTGACGTAGGGAGGTAATATGCGCGTAACACGAGATTCCCTTTTACGAATTGCCAAGGAGACCGTCCAGGAGCGGGCGTACAACGACCCGGACATCATCGCCGCCTACCTGACCGGCTCCCTGCTCACCCCCGACCCGATGATCGGCGGCACCACAGACATCGACCTGGTCTTCGTCCACAAGACTGCACCGATGAAGCGGCGCGAATTCGTCAAACTCACGCCTGATTTCCACATCGACATCGCGCGCCGCGCAAAGGACGAGTTCAATTCCCCGCGTGAGTTGCGCGGCGATCCCTGGCTCGGCTACGAAATGTACGATCCCATCCTGCTTTATGAACGCGAAAAATTCTTCGATTTCGTACAAGCCAGCCTGCGCGCGGGCTTCGAGTTTGAGCAGGCGCCGCTCATGCTCCAGCGCTGCCAGAACCTGCTCTCGCACGGCAGGCAGATCTGGATGGACATCGCCGAACTGGAACAACCTGCCGGTCCGAAGGAAGTCCGCAAGTACATGAAGTCCCTCTTCCATGTGGTCAACTGCGTGGCAGAGTTAAGCGGTCCGCCCCTCTGGGATCGGCGCCTGCTGTTGGAATTCCCCGCGCGCGCCGAAGCAGCGCAAAAGCCCGGGATGGTCGCGGCAGTGTACGGTCTGATCGGAGCGAACCATGTGGACGCGGAAACGGTCAGGGGCTGGTTGTCCGATTGGAAGCAGGCGTTCCAATCCGCCTCCGAAACCCCGGGCGTGGATGTTCGGATTCATCCCGCCCGCCTGAACTACTACGAGAAATCCATCAAAGCCCTGCTGGACGGGGACACGCCTCTCTCTTCCTTGTGGCTGATCCTGCAAACCTGGACATTATCCGCCGCCGTGTTGACCGGCGACTCCCTGAAATTCTGGCAGGATGCCTGCGACAAGCTGGGTCTGCTCGGCGACAAATTCCACGAGCGTGTGCAGGGACTCGACCACTTCATCGACGAGGTCGAGATCATGCTGGAAGAAATCGCCGCCGCCAATGGACTCAACGAAGAACCATTGGCAGGGTTGTAAAAGTTGTAGCCAGGCAGGAACAGGGAACAGAGACGTTTGTTTTATACAAATACGAATTGCGCTGCCAGCTTATTTCTTCAACGTAACCTGAAAGACAAGAAACCAGCCGTTAAGAGGGTGCTTGATCGAAAAAACATCAAGCGCCTGAATAAATCCTCTCCCCATCGCTGTTTCGGCGTTTGAAATTGCCTGTTGCTTTTCTTCGTCCGAGTGATACGGGGCAACCAAGTTCAGTGTGTCATCCTTAATCTCCGGGTAAATTTTTGGGTTAAGGATATTTCCCTCTGCTTTTACTTCCGTCATCACGCGGAAACGCAATTTGACGGATGCTTTCTCCACATTTCTAACACGGCTGAATGTTGATTGGCGGGAAAACACTGATTTGATGGTTTCCTTTACCTCAATTGAAACATCCTTGTCCTGCAAGCCTTCATCCAATACCTGAGCAAATGCTTCACGGACCAAGTCATCAGCCGAAATGGTTTCGAAGAAACTTCCGTGAACCAGGCAAATTTTCTGCCGCTCCTTTCTCCGTCCGCGCACAAAATAATACACATCCCGTGTTTCCAGCGAAAAGACATCATCGCCCGCCTTCTGCATCTGTTCAAGGATGGCGCTTTTATCAGATGCGATGATATCCTTAATATTCTTTCTGCCTGTGGGGATGGTCGAGTTGAAAGAGGAGATTACATACGTTTTACTGTCTTTGATTTCAATCAATTCGCCGCCTGTAAAGGTCGCGTTATCTTTGTTCAACTTGATGGCAATATCTGGAAAAATACCCGTGTTTTTACACGAAAGCATGGCTTCATCAAATGGAAAATCGGCGATATTCTTAATACGGGAAAAGCGGGCTTTATTCTGGGATAGATGTTTCCAGAAATGGAATATTGAATTCATGGTTTTCATCCAAATAATGAGGGCTGTATCAATTTAGATCTCGATTTTGTTTTTACGGATGTCATTCCCCAAATCCTGGGTAAATCTTCCGTATATGAATAATCCTGATAATACTTCTGAATGTCATCTGCCTCGCGGATGTTCGACAGGCGTTTTTCGATCATTTTAGCATTTTGGGGATCAATTTCGATGCTAATCGAACTTCTATTCAATTGATGGGCGGCGAGCAGGGTAGTTCCCGTACCTGCAAACGGGTCCAGTACGACATCTCCGGGGTTTGTGGAGGAGAGGATGATTCGCGCCAAAAGCGCAAGCGGGGATTGTTGTTTGTGGAAGCGTTCGCCATTTTTATCCCGAATGGCTTCGTCACCGGCAAAATAGCCTGATGTTAATTCCCGAATGTCGTCCCAGACATCGGTGACATAGACGCCGTTTTCGCGTTCGAATTTGTAATTGGCGGGCAGCGGCGGGGAGATGCGTAAACGATTAAATACGCGAGCTTTTTCGCCTTTTGTGGCATATGCTAGAATTTGATAATGTTTTCCATATTTGCTTGTAACGGGAACTGCTGAAGTCTTCTTTTTCCAGATGATCAGGTTTTGTAATGTCCAACCAGTTTCACGCACACAGCGCAAAACGTCTTCTGTGTTTTTTTCGCGCTGCATGAAATAAATCGCGCCGCCTTCAGAAGTGACATTAAAAACCTGCTGGCATACATCTTTCATCATTTGCCAGTATTCTTCGTTGGATAGATTATCGTTGTGAAACTTGTAATCTTTATTTTGATTAAAAGGGGGGTCGAGAAAAGTTAAATCAACTGACTTTGAAAACTTTTTTGTTTTCAACTGGTCAAGGCAGTTTCCCGTAATGATTTTATATTCTGGCATTTTATCTACTCTCTTCTACTGAAACATAATCTCTTCCACGCGCCAAGATTCTTCGCCCATCAACTTTTTTAGGCGATCGAGCAGTTCGGGGCAGATGCGCGTGGTGTCGTTGGGGAAGTCGATCAGGTGTCCCTTGCCGTTCTCGAAGATCTGAAAACTGAACTTGTCGCGTCCGTGATGCGAGATCAACGTGCCGTACAGCGTCTTGATGCGGCGCTTGTCGCGCTCCTTGTCCCCGGTGTGACGCAGGATGACGGTGATCTGTCGCGGCGGATGATCCTTGTCCTTGTTCTCTTTCGCCAGTGGGACATACAGCGACGGAATGACCGCGTCATCCCGGTCTTCGGTTGAGTCCACGTCCCCGGCATTCGCCAGGGCTGTGACAGCGCGAGTCACCAGCGGCGGGGTGACGGGCTCGTTTTTCTTGAATTTCGGCTCGGGTTTGGACGCCAGCATGGCATCGTCGAAGGACGGCTGCCATTCGCTCTCCCAGCCATCAGGGAAGTTGTCCGGCGGCGGGGGCATGTCTTCATCGGTGGAATAAACCGCTTCGGGTTCAGCGACCGCGACAGCAGGCTGGATGGCAGGAGTCGGCTTGGGCGTTGGAGTCTGCCTGGGTGCGGGAGCAGGCGCGGGCTTGGGTTGAGGCGCGTCCGGGCGGCGGGGGGATTGTTCTTCCGTCCGCGCGAGGAGAGGCATGGGAGTCGCATCCTGCCGGGCGTAGGGATCGTCCGCCGATTCGAGTATTTTTATCTCGGTTTTGATCGTGTCCACCAGAAGCTTGGGCGGGGTGTTGGTCTGGTCCACCTTGCCTTCGACGATGATGATCTGCCCGCCGCTGAGTTGATCCTTGTATTGATCCCATGTGCGGGTGAAGAGCAGGAGTTCGATGACGCCCTGGATGTCTTCGATGGTGACGAAGCCCATCGGTTTGCCCGCCTTGGTGGTGTACGGGCGGATGTTGGTGATGAGACCGGCGACGCGCACTTTTTCCTGATGGCTGGCTTCGGAGAGTTGCCCGGAGAAATAACTGACGATCTGCGCGAGGGTGGTTTGGTATTCGTTGAGCGGGTGGTCGGAGATATATAAACCGATGAGTTCGCGCTCCCAGTTGAGCATGTCGCGCTTTTCCACGTCCTTCACTTCGGGCAGGTGGATCTCATCCACGACGCCGGTCTCCGCGCCGAAGAGACTCATCTGCCCGGCATCGGCGGCGCGGAAGTGGGCGCTGGAGACGGCGACGATGCGGTCGAGCGCGGCGAGAAGCGAAGCGCGGTTGCCGAACGCGTCCATTGCGCCGACTTTGATGAGGCATTCGAGCGAACGCTTGCCTGTCGAGCGCAAGTCTACGCGGCGGGCGAAGTCGTTCAGGTCTTTGAATTTTCCGTTCTGTTTGCGCTCGTCGATGATCGGTTGGACGGAGTTTTGCCCGACGTTCTTGATCGCGCCCAAGCCGAAGTGGATGTGGGGTTGCGCTTGCCCTGCCTGCGCCAGTGCCGCAGGCACAGGTAAGCCTGTCGAAGGGTCGATGTCTTCGATGCTGAAATCCCATTCGGAGGCGTTGATATCCGGCGGCAGGACCGGCACGCCCAGCGAACGCGCATCCGCAACGTACAGCGCGACTTTCTCGGTCTGGCTCGCGGAGGCGGACATGAGCGCCGCCATATATTCGGCTGGATAATGCGCTTTGAGGAAGGCGGTCTGCACGGCGATGACGCCGTAATCCGCGGCGTGACTCTTATTGAACCCATACCTCGCGAACTCTTCCCAGTCCGCGTAGATGGCATCGGCGATGGATTGTTCCATGCCTTTTTCCACGGCGCCCTTTACGAACTTGGCGCGGTGTTTTTCAATGTCTTCCTTTTTCTTCTTCGAGATCGCCTTGCGCAAATCGTCCGATTCTGATGGAGTGTATCCCGCCAGTTCCACTGCGGCGCGCATCAACTGTTCCTGATATACAGGGATGCCGTAGGTGTCGCTGAAGATCGGCTCCATGGCGGGATGGCGGTACTGCGCCTTTGCCTGTCCGTGCATGCGGGCGATGTAATCGGGGATGAACTGCATTGGTCCCGGGCGGTAGAGCGCGACCATCGCGATGATGTTTTCCAACGTCTTCGGCTTCATCTGGACCAGCCAGCGCGTCATCCCGCCGCCTTCCACCTGGAATACGCCGGCGGTCTGTCCCGCACCCATCAACTCGAAGGCTTTCGGGTCGTCGAGTGGGATGTTGTTCAAGTCGTATTTGATCCCATGCCGCTTCTCGATCATGTCGCAGGCGCGTGCCATGACGGTCAATGTGATCAGACCGAGGAAGTCCACCTTCAACATGCCGAGCGAATCGAGGATGCCCATTTCGAACTGGGTCACCGATTTGATCGGCGTATCTTCCGAGCCTGAGGTCGGGCGGTTGAGCGGCAGGTATTCGGTAATCGGCTGGTCGGAGATGACCACGCCCGCCGCGTGAGTGCCGGCATTGCGCACAGTCCCTTCCATTTTGGCGGCGATGTCGATCACTTCGCGCATCTTCGGGTCGCTGTCGTAGATCTGTTTGAACTCGCGGATCTCCAGCGCCTCGCTCATCGTCGCGCCGCCTGCCACGAACGGAACCAGCTTGGCGGCGCGGTCCACTTCGGGCAGGGGAATTTCCATCACCCGCGCCACGTCGCGGATGGCGGCTTTCGTTCCCATCGTGCCGAAGGTGATGATCTGCGCGACCTTGTCCGAGCCGTATTTGTTGGCACAGTATTCGAGCATGTGCGAGCGGCGGTCGTCGCGGAAGTCGAGGTCGATGTCGGGCATCGAGATGCGCCCGGGGTTCAGGAAGCGTTCGAAGATCAGGTCGTGTTCGAGCGGGTCCACGAGGGTGATCTCGAGTGTGTAGGCAATGATCGAACCAGCCGCCGAACCTCGGGCGTTGTACCAGATGTCGTTTTCACGGGCGAAGCGGCACAAATCCCATACGATGAGGAAGTACGCGTCGAAGCCCATCTCGTGGACGACTTTCAACTCGTAGTCGAGTCGTTCGCGGACCTTGGGGCTGGCTGCATCGTCTCCGTATCGTTTCCTCGCCCCGGCTTCGCACAACTCGCGCAGGTAGGATTCCTTTGTATGCTCCGGCGGGACGGGGAAGTCCGGCAGGTGATAGCCTTTGAAGGAAAGATCGACATTGCACCGCTCGGCGATGAGCAGTGTGTTCGACAACGCCCCCGTCACCTCGGCGAAGATGCGGCTCATCTCCTCCGGCGAGCGCAGGTAGTACGAGTCGTCGCTCATCTTCATCCGCTCGGGGTCGTTGAGCGTGGTCTGCGTCTGCATCGCCAGCAGGATATCCTGCAAACGGGAATCTTCGCGGTTGATGTAATGCACGTCATTGGTGGCGATGTACTTCGCGGAATAGCGCGCGCCGAGTTCGAGCAGTTTTTTGTTCAGATCGAGGATTTCTGGGATGTTGTGCTCTTGCAGTTCCACGAAAAAGCGGTCAGGACCGAAGACGTCGTAATACCAGTTCCATGTCTTGACGGCTTCCTGCGGATTTTCGTTCAGCAACGCGCGCGGAATCTCCGCGGACATGCAGCCCGATGTGCAGATCAGTCCCTCGGAGTGGGCGGCAAGAAAATCACGGTCGATGCGCGGATAGTAGTAATAGCCCTCCATCTGCGCGGCGGATGCAATCTTGAGCAGGTTTTGGTAGCCGGTCTGGTTTTCGGCAAGCAGTAACAAATGGTAGGACGAGCGGTCCAGTTTTGAATCCTTGTCCTTCATGCTGCGCGCCGCCATGTAGGCTTCCAGCCCGATGATCGGCTTGACGCCCGCATCCCTCGCGGCGTTGTAGAAATCGATCACCCCGTACATCGTGCCGTGATCGGTAATCGCCACGGCGGGCATGTTCATTTCCTTGACGCGCTGAACCAGCTTCTTGATGTTCGAGAAGCCATCGAGCAGGGAATATTCGGTGTGGACGTGGAGATGAGCAAAGGACATGGGCAAAAACGATTATAGCACGCATGTTCAGGAATCCACTGGGCGGGAGGCTTAAAAAATCCATATTCGGATAAAATAGAAAAGTTACCTGGTCTATTTGTTCATGTGTGAACAGGTATAACAACCATGTCATCCATCCCCATCAGCAAAACCAAGGTTATCCCTCCCCGCCGCCGCGAGGAACTGCTCACGCGCAAGCGGCTGTTGGACCTGCTGTTCGATTCCCTCGATAAGCGGCTGACGCTTGTCTCCGCCCCCGCCGGGTATGGGAAGACGTCGTTGCTGATCGACCTGGCGCACGCCAGCGAACTCCCCTGTTGCTGGCTGGCGCTCGATGAACTGGACCGCGAACCCAGGCGCTTTGCCGCCTATTTCATCGCCGCCCTGTCCGAGCGCTTTCCTAAATTCGGGAGCCAGTCGAAAAGCGCGCTCGAGACCATGTCCTCGTTCGAACAGGGTATGGAACGCCTGCTGGTCACCATGATCAACGAATTGTACGACCAGGTGCCGGAACACTTTATCCTCGTGCTGGATGATTTCCACCTGATCGAAGAATCCCAGCCGATCCAAAACTTCATCAATCGCTTCGTACATCTGGTGGATGACAATTGTCATCTCGTCATTTCGTCCCGAAAGGTGATCGGGCTTCCCGACATGCCGCTGCTTGTCGCGCGCGAGCAAGTGGGCGGATTGGACTTCGCAGACCTCGCCTTTCTACCGGATGAGATCCAGGCGCTTCTGGCGCAAAACAAGGGGTTGCACATTTCCGACGAGGAAGCCAGCCGCCTTGCCGCCGAAACCGAGGGATGGATCACCGGCTTGCAATTCTCGGATATGGCGACCCTGCGAAGGAACTCCGTCCGCACAATTGTGGAGAGCAGTGCGGGATTGTTCGAATACCTCGGTCAACAGGTGCTGGATCGTCAGCCTGACGATCTGCAGGAATTCATTCTACGCACTTCGCTTCTGGATGAATTCGACGCCTCACTTTGTGAGACGGTGCTTGCCCCGTTATACCACCAGCCGCAGGACTGGCAGAACTGGATCAAATTGATCTCCCGCAGTAACCTTTTTGCCCTGCCCGTCGGCGAAGGCGGGAGATGGCTTCGATATCATCACCTGTTTCGGGATTTCATCCGCGAGCGGTTCGAGCGCGGATATGCGCATGAAGTCAAGCCGATCCTCCTCCGCCTGCAACAGGCATACGAAACCATGGGCGAATGGGAACGGGCGCATCATATCTGCCGCCAGTTGGACGATTCAAACGCCCTGGCGGAACTGATCGAACGCGCCAGCACATCCATGCTGCAGAGCGCGCACCTGACGATGGAAGCCTGGCTGAACGAACTGCCCCCATCCCTGTTGCGGACGCGCCCCGGTCTGCTTTCCATCCGTGGGGCGATCACATACACAAAAGGGGATCTGCACAAGGGATTGGAGTTTCTCATCCAAGCGGATGAGATCTACCGCCGCGAAGGGAACGCTTCCGGTATTAACCTGAACCTGGTCCGCTGTGCGACCGCATACCGCCTGTTGGGCGATTACACCGCCTCCCTTCACGCCGCAGAAGAAGTGATCGAGGCAACCGAGGCGGATGATGACATGCAGCTGCTCCACGCCGAAGCCTTGAGGCTCAAAGGTATAGCACTTTATCGTTTGGGAAATGCCCGTCGGGCAGTTGTCTTCTTCGAACATTCACTGGAAATTCAGAGTCAGATCAACAAGGCGAATATCCCGGTGTTATTGATGGAAACTGGAATTGTATACCGCGCGATCGGCGAGTTTACTGAAGCACGTAATGCTTACGAAAAGGCGCTACAGATCTGGCGGAAAGAGGGAAATGTGACATGGCAAGCCAATTTGCTGAATAATCTTGGCTTCTTGTATTACTTTCAAGGTGAATATGAAAAAGCCGCTTTAACCCTTGAAGAAGGGCTGATATATGCCCGTCGCAGTCGCACCGCTCGTTTGGATGCTTTAATCTCCATTGGTCTTGGGGATTTATATGCCGAGTTGGAAGATTTTGACATGGCGGGGCGAAATTATCAACACGCGTCGGGCGTCCTTCAAGATATGGATGACCGTTTCCTGCGTCATTTTTTGGCGCTTGCGCAGGCAAATCTGGCGTTGCTTCAAAAAGATGTTCTCCTTGCGCGTGAAATCGCACAAGATGTGGCGGATGCGATTCTCTCCGGCGGCTCGAATTATGAAAACGGTCTTCTTAGTCTTGTTTATGGACGGGCATATTTACTGGAAGAGAAATTCCGTCAGGCGATTGAATCGCTTGAGAATGCGGAAAAATGCTTTATCGAGGATGGCAGGAATAACGAAACAGCCGTGGCGCGCGTCTGGCTTGGCGCGGCTTGCTGGCAGGAGGGCAATCGCGACAGAACGGCTCAACTGATGAATGAAATTCGCGCAAATCTCGGAAAAAACATTCATGCCATGCTGGTTGCCGTGCATCAGGCTCGGGATTGGCTGAATGGTTTGCGCGATACGCCCGGGCTTGAGCGTGTTACACGAGACTTGTTTGTGCAGGCGGATCGCCTTTCTATAAAAATGCCCTCCCTCCGCCGTCAATTGAGGCGGCAGGCGCAGGTGGTTTCCAGCCCGGACCCACATTTGACCGTTCAAGCATTTGGTCATACCGTGGTGTTGGTTGAGGGAAAGCCATTGACAATCTCCGACTGGCAGACCCAATCCGTCCGTGATCTGTTCTTCTTCCTGCTTGCCGCCACAAAACCGCTGACAAAGGAACAGATCGGCGAAGCGCTCTGGAGCGATATGTACGAACCGTCCAAGTTGAAACTGCGCTTCAAGAACGAGGTGTATCGTCTGCGCCGCGCTGTGGGGCAGGATGTCGTCATTTTTCAGGATAACCATTACACATTCAACCGTCACCTTGATTACGAATACGATGTGGAAGCATTTGAGGCTTTCCTATCTCGCGCAAAATCAACGAACATCCCTGCCGAACAAATGGACTTTTATCAAAAGGCGGTGGGTTTTGTGCGCGGTCCTTATCTAGATGATGTCTATGCAGATTGGGCGGTTTATGACCGCGAACGGCTGGGACAGGCGTATCTCAACGCACTCGTCAGTCTGGCGGATTTGTACAAACAACATGCGCAATACGAAAAAGCCGTGACGACTGCACAGCAAGCCATTGCGCATGATCCCGGCTGTGAATCTGCGTACCGTACCGCCATGGAAGCCCATCACCGGCTTGGCGACCGCGCCTCCGTCACACGGGTGTATAAAGCCTGCCACAGCGCTGTGCAGGACCTGTTCAACCTGCCGCCTTCAAAGGAAACTGAAGAACTTTATGTTCGGTTGACAAAGTAATCTCTGTCAGTTGCCAACCGCAAAAACACCTGAAAACGGCTGTATTTTCCATTTTTTGAAGCCTGTTTTGAAGCCTGGGGTCAAATATAGTTGGAGAAAATTACGTTCCTCCAGTTTCAAATCGAAAGGAAAACAGCCATGAAAACCACGTTCAACCGCCTCGTTTTGTCCCTCACCAGCGTAAACCGCCAGCATATCCAACTCGCCTTCATCGTCCTCACCCTGACGATGCTCGTCCTGGGCGTTGGCGCACCAGAAGACGCCGGCGGTAACACCCTTCGCAAGTGATCCTGCTGGTTGCCGTTGCCGGCGGATTGTGTATCGGCATTGGCGTGGCGCGCTGGCGAGGCTTGCCCTATCAGCCGCCCGCCCTGCAATATCTCTGGCTGGTGTTCGTTGCCTTCCTGCCGCAGTTTGTCATCCTCTACCTTCCGAACGTCCGTCAGCAGATTCCCGATTTATGGGCGGCGGCACTTCTGACCGCCTCGCAAATCCTGCTTCTCGCGTTTGCCTGGCTCAATCGCAAACTGCCGGGGATGAAGATCCTGCTCCTCGGAGCGGCTCTCAATTTCACGGTCATGGCGGCGAACGGCGGGTTCATGCCCATCAGTCCGCAGACCGCCAGCCGTCTCGTCCCGCAGGAAATTCTACAGGAAATCCCGCCCGGCGAACGTTTCGGCACCAAGGACATTCTCCTGCACCCGGAGGATACCCGCTTCGAATGGCTTGCGGATCGTTTCCTCCCCCCGGTCTGGTCGCCATACCAGGTAGCATTCAGCCTCGGGGACGTTTTTATCGCTTTGGGCGTTTTTTGGCTTCTTGCCCGTCAAAACCATTCAGGTTCATTTTTATAAAAAGGATTTTCCATGCTTGCTCCATTGACCTACCAACCTCAATTTCAGATCAAGGTGGCACCGATCTCAGCCTCGAATGGGCTGAGCCGCGTGTTTGCCGCCGCCGTTGTCAATCACCATTTCCGCAATATGCTCCTGAACGATCCATGCACAGCGCTGGAGACCGGCTACCTGGGCGAGACGTTCAAACTCAACGACGAAGAGCGCGACCTGATCGTCTCCATCCGCGCGGAATCGCTTTCCGATCTTGCCCGGCAGGTCAATACCGCGCTTGGCGGCAGCCATTAAGTACGCAACCCCAATTCGCCTGCCAGAAGCGAAAAATCGCATACATGTGGAATTGATTTTGGATCACTCCTTCACCCTCGAGAAAAGGCTCGATGCCGTTTTTCGTTCCTTCGGTTCCATCTTGTTCGTTTTGGACAGGCACGGGGGCATACTGGATTTCAAAAACGGCAATGGGGCGTCTTTGGACGCTTCATTGCTTCTTAACCAGCCCAACCTAAAATTTCAGGATATTCTCCCGACGGATGCAGGCCGGAAATATGAGCATGCCGTTCAACAGTTACACGGAGGGAACAGGCTTGTATTATTCAATTTCACCCTGAACCTGTTAGCCAGAGAGGTTTGGTGCGAAGCGTGCCTCGTTCCGTTCACCAGCGACCAGAATATGGTGTTCGTGTGGAATGTCACGGAGAAAAAGAAAACCCAGACGGAAAACATCGACCTCCTCTTCGAAGATGCTTTCATCAGGAATTGGTCGGATGTGCTTCAACTACGCGACTTTGAGACCAGGGATCACACCCGTCGCGTCACCAAACTGACCGTGCATCTTGCGCGGCGGATGGGCTTACCCGACTCGGACCTGGGCCACATGCGGCGCGGAGCCGTTTTGCATGATATTGGAAAGGTTGCCGTTCCGGACAGCATCCTCTTCAAACCCGGACCCTTGAATGCCGAGGAATGGGGCATCATGCGCCGGCATCCGGTCATCGCCGCGGAGATGATCACCCCCGTGCCGCACCTTGCGCATTCGCTCTCGATCCCCCGCTCGCATCACGAAAAATGGGATGGCAGCGGCTATCCGGACGGGCTGGCTGGGGAGAACATCCCGTTATCTGCGCGTATCTTTGCCTTTGCCGATGTATATGACGCACTCACTTCAGACCGTCCCTACCGGCCCGCCTGGTCACAGACGGATGCGCTGGATTACATCCAAAAACAATCCGGCGCGCACTTCGATCCATCCATTGTGCCTGTATTTATTTCCATTTTTTCCAATTGAGGCGTATCAGCGATAACAAGGGGAAACCTGATGCGACAGGGGATTTGTTG
>Ga0208244_101445_pt1 | contig 12691 bp, 11 predicted proteins | sample SubbioCR12Aug_5A_FD_184828 | JGI IMG/M metagenome (GOLD analysis project Ga0208244, IMG submission 184828) | Serpentinite rock and fluid subsurface biosphere microbial communities from McLaughlin Reserve, California, USA - CR12Aug_5A (SPAdes) | ecosystem: Environmental > Terrestrial > Deep... | reverse complement strand
GAGCAGCTTGCCGTGCGCGCCGCCCAGCACATAGGGTTGCAAGGCCTGGCGCAGTGCGTTCGATTGCAGCAGTACCGACAAGCCGGTCAGTGTGCGCTGTTCGAGCGGCGCGCTGGCGAGACTGTTCAGTGCAGACCATACGGACTCCTTCTCGGCCGGCCCGACAACCACGCCTTCGTGAATCAAAAGGCCTTGGACCCAATCCGCCGCCCAGGCGCGGTAACTGTCCTGATCGATATGGGCCAGCGGCTGGAAGGCAATAGCGCCGTCCGCGCCCAGGTCGTAATGCTCGCCACCGAGCCCAAGCACGGTGGCGCGAATCGAACGCCCCATGTCGAAAGCGAATATGCGCGAACCGGCATAGCGGCGAAATTGCAGCGCCAAGGTGGCGAGCAGCACCGACTTGCCCATACCGATGGGGCCGACCACCAGTGTGTTGCCCACGTCGCCGATGTGCGTGACCAGCCGGAACGGTGTCGCGCCATCGGTGCGGGTCACGATTAGCGGCGGGCCGTCGAGGTGCGCATTGCGCTCCTGCCCGGCCCACACCGCGGAGACCGGCATCATGTGCGCGAGGTTCAGTGTCGATACGATGGGCTGGCGCACGTTGGCGTAGGCGTGTCCCGGAATCGACGACAGCCAGGCATCGACCGCGTTCAAGGTTTCGGGAATGGTGACGAAGCCCCGGCCCTGAATGGTTCGCTCTACGGCGCGCAGCTTTTCGTCAGCAGCGGTCGCATCGACATCTAGCACTGTCACGGTGGCCGTGACGTAGCCGAATGACACCTGGTCACTGCCCAACGCCTGTAAGGCCGCATCGGCATCCGCTGCCTTGTTCGACGCATCTGAATCGACCAGCGGGCTTTCCTGCTGAAAGATGGTTTCGCGCAGCAACGCGACGATGTTCTTGCGCTTGGCAAACCACTGGCGGCGCAGCCGACCCAACTCGCGCTCGGATTCGGCTTTGTCCAGGCACAGAAAGCGTGTGCTCCAGCGATAGGCGAAGCCCAAGCGGTTGAGGTCGTCGAGCAAGCCAGGCCAAGTCGAGGTCGGGAAGCCACGCACCGACACCACGCGCAAGTGCTGGGCGCCTAGCATCGGCGCAAGCCCGCCCACCAGTGGCTCATCGGACAGCAGCGCATCGAGATACATCGGCACCTCGGGCATGGCCACCGGATGCCGACGGGTGGATACGCAAGCATGCAGATAGGTCAGCGTCTGACCATCGTCGAGCCAGAAGATCTCCGGCATCACCCCTTCAAGCAAACCGAAGAAGCGTTCGGTCTCCGACACGAAGCCATCCAGCCGCTCGCGCCAATCGACGCCTTCGACCTTGGTGTTCTCGTACAACAGCTTGGCGGCACGGGCCGTTGATTCTTCGGGCGGCAGATACAGCAGCGTAAGGTGGTAGGCGCTCTCGAAATGGCTATCGGCTTCCTCGAAAGCGGCGCGGCGCTCTTCATCGACCAGCCAGGACAGTGGCTCGGGAAATACCGACTCCGGGTAGTCCGCAGCTTCGCGCCGTTCGGCTTCTACGAACAAAGCCCAGCCCGATCCAAGCCGACGCAGCGCATTGTTCAACCGCGCAGAGGTCGCGACCAGTTCGCCCTGTGTCGCGCTGTCCAGATCAGGCCCGCGAAACCGTGCCGTACGCTGGAACGAGCCGTCCTTGTTCAACACGACGCCGGGCGCGACCAGTCCGGCCCAGGGCAGCCAGTCGGCCAGCAGCGCGGGGCGCTTGCGGTATTCGGCGAGGTGCATCATGGGATCGTCCTCAAACGTCCAGCAGCTGCCGGTGCTTGATGTGCCGAGCGAACACCGCCATGAACTGTGCATCCAGTCGCGCGCCCCACACGGCCAGCGACTGCCCAACAATCCACAGCGCAATGCCGGGCAGCCAGAGTTGCAGCCCGAGTCCCACGGCGGCGGCCAGCGTGCCGTTGGCAATCGCCACGGTGCGCGGTGCGCCACCCAGCAGAATCGGTTCGGTCAGCGAGCGGTGCAGCGGAATCTCGAAACCATTCACGAAGCCAACTGCATGAGTGGTTGGCGCATTCATGCCAGCCGTGTTCATGCCAGCACTGCTCCGCCGCTGAAACTGAAAAAGGTCAGAAAGAACGACGACGCAGCAAACGCGATCGACAGGCCGAACACGATCTGCACCAGCTTGCGAAAGCCACCCGAGGTGTCGCCAAACGCCAGCGCAAGGCCGGTCGTGATGATGACGATCACCGCGATGATGCGAGCCACCGGCCCCTGGATGGACTCCAGCACCGATTGCAGCGGCGCCTCCCACGGCATGTTCGAGCCTGCGGCGTGCGCGGGAATGGCGATGGCCAGCAGCAATGCGGCGAGGGCTACGAACTGCAAGGCAGGTTTTACGGAAATACGTGAAGTCGTCATGACGGTTCTCCGGGGGTTGAGGAAAGGGATGGGAAGAAATGCATCAGCTCGCTACTGAGCTGGTAGCCGTGGCTGTCGAAGCCGGTGACACAGGCGATTTCCTGCACGCGGCGTGCATGGCCGCGACCGGCGATGTAGACGATGACGTTGACCGCTTCCGCAATCAGCGCGCGCGGTGGCGTCACCGCGACTTCGAGGATCAGTTGTTCCAGCCGCAGCAGCGCGCCCGCGGCGGAACCGGCATGGACAGTGGCGATGCCACCCGGATGTCCGGTGCCCCAGGCCTTGAGCAGGTCCAGCGCTTCGGCACCGCGCACTTCGCCGACGACGATGCGGTCCGGTCGCAGCCGTAGCGTCGAGCGCACCAGCTCGGTCATGGTCACGACACCCGCGCGGGTGCGCAGTGGGACGTGGTCGCGTGCCGTGCATTGCAGCTCCACCGTATCCTCCAGCACGATCACACGGTCGCCGGTGGCGGCGATCTCGTCGAGCAGGGCATTGGCCAGCGTGGTCTTGCCGGTGCTGGTGCCACCTGCGATCAGGATGTTCTGGCGTTCGCGCACCGCGTTGCGCAGGAATGCAGCCTGAACTTCTGTCAGGACACCATCGGTCACGTAGGCGTCGAGCCGGATCAGGCCGACCGCACGCTTGCGCATCGCGAAGACCGGTCCTGGCGTCACCGGTGGCAGCGCGCCCTCGAAACGTTCGCCCGTCTCCGGCAACTCGGCGGACAGCAGCGGCTTGCCCGCATGCACCTCGGCACATACATGTGCTGCGACCAGGCGGATGATGCGTTCGCCATCGGCGGGGGTGAGGCGGATGCCCAGCGGTTCACGACCACTGCCCAGCCGATCCACCCACAGCAAACCGTCCGGGTTCAGCATGACTTCCACCACGTCGGGGTCGTCCAAAGCCTTGGCGATGTCCGGGCCCATGGCCGTGCGCAGCATGCGCACACGACGTTCCTGCGCCAGCGAGACCGACACATCATGATCACGCAGTGCGCAGCTCATGACGGGACTGCTCCTGATTCGTCGTCAGGCGTCGCGGCGTGAACGTTCTGCTGCTGGCCGAAGAATGGGTTCTGATCTGGCTGAATTTCCTCGACCACATCCTTGACCAGGCTGCGCCCGCGCAGCAGATGCCGGCTGAGCTGTTCGATGAACTGCTCGAAGCGTGCCCGGCCTTGAGCGCGTGCCGCTTCCTGATGCGCTTCCGGCACCGGCGTGCTGACGGTGAGGAAGTAGCGTACGTAGAGCGCCAGCGTCTCGATCAGGATGTTCTGGTCGCGTTCCAGCTTGTCGAGTTGGCGAGACAAGCGATCCAGCCGTTTGGCGATAGCCGCTTCGCGCTGGTCACCAGAATCAGGAGAGAGAAACGAGGCCAGCGCGGCGGCGACGATCGAGGACTTGGACAAGCCCTTCATGGCCGCCAGCTCGTCGAGCCGCTTGGCGTGCTCGGGTTCGATGAAAAGGTTCAGGCGGGTGCGGCTCATAGCGCGATCCCGTCGTCAGGGTCCAGCGCAGCCAGCCGCGCCGTGCGTTGCAGGCGCGGATCGAGCTGGGATGGCAAGGGCAGTGGCAGGTCGTCGTCATCGAACAGCCCAAGGTCATCTACCGCGTGTTCGGGCTCCGGTGCGACCGTAACTTCGGCCAGTTCCGGCTGCTGCTGGTGACCGCCGTCGTCGATGACCTCACCGTATGCGGGGAAGATCAGACCAGGAATCGGTGCGGCGGGGATGGCCAATCCGCTCCAGTCGTCGGGCCGTGGCGCCGGACCATCGGCATAGTGACCCAGCACAAGTTGGGGTGGCGCCTGAATGCGCGTCTTGAAATTCGCATCCAGGTAGTAGCGAATTTTTTGAGCCTTGATCGGTGGATGGCCGGACACCATCACCACCTCGTCATCGGGCGGTAACTGCATCACCTCGCCGGGCGTGAGCAGCGGCCGTGCGGTTTCCTGCCGCGACACCATCAAATGACCGAGCCACGGTGCCAGCCTGTGGCCCGCATAGTTGCGTTGTGCGCGCAGTTCAGTCGCGGTACCCAGGGCTTCCGAAATACGCTTGGCAGTGCGTTCGTCGTTGGTGGCGAACGTGATGCGAACGTGGCAATTGTCGAGGATGGAATGGTTCTGCCCGTAGGCCTTGTCGATCTGGTTCAGAGATTGGGCAATCAGGAAGGCGCGCAGGCCGTAGCCCGCCATGAAGGCCAGCGCCGACTCGAAGAAATCCAGCCGACCCAGCGCAGGAAACTCGTCCAGCATCAGCAGCAGCTTGTGGCGGCGCGCGATGCCGTCGCTGCCGTCGAGCGATTCGGTGAGGCGCCGCCCGATCTGGTTGAGGATCAGGCGGATCAGCGGCTTGGTGCGGCTGATGTCTGAGGGCGGTACCACCAGGTATAGCGACACCGGATGATCGGCATCGATCAGGTCGGCGATACGCCAGTCGCAGCGCGAGGTTACTTCGGCCACCGTGGGATCGCGGTACAGGCCCAGGAAACTCATCGCAGTGGACAGCACGCCCGAGCGTTCGTTGTCGCTTTTGTTGAGCACCTCGCGTGCGGCGGAGGCGACTACTGGATGCGGTGCCTCACCGAGATGGTGCGTCGTCATCATCCGGTGCAACGTGACCTCGAAGGGGCAGGCCGGATCGGACAGGAAATTGGCGACGCCGCGCAGGGTTTTGTCATCGGCGGCGTAAAGCACGTGCAGGATCGCGCCGACCAGCAGGGCATGCGAAGTCTTCTCCCAGTGGTTGCGGCGCTCCAGCGCGCCTTCGGGATCGACCAGGATGTCGGCGATGTTCTGCACGTCGCGTACTTCATGCATGCCACGTCGCACTTCGAGCAGCGGATTGTAGGCAGCCGAGCGTGCATCGGTCGGGTTGAACAGCAGGCAGTGCGAGAAGCGCGAGCGCCAGCCGGCAGTCAAGTTCCAGTTCTCGCCCTTGATGTCGTGGATGACGGCGGAGCCGGGCCAGGAGAGCAGGGTGGGGATGACCAGACCGACACCCTTGCCGGAGCGGGTGGGCGCGAAGGCCATCACATGTTCGGGGCCTTCGTGGCGCAGGTAGTCGCCGTCCTTGCGGCCGAGGAACACGCCGGCCTGGCCGGTCAGCCCGGAACGGCGGATTTCAGCGGGCAGCGCCCAGCGTGCCGATCCGTAGGTCGTGACCAGTTTGGACTGCCGTGCGCGCCACACCGACATCGCAATGGCGACGAGGGCACCGGCGAAGCCGCTGCATGCCGCGATGGCACCGCCGCGCAGGAAAATGTCGGGCGCATAGGCATCGAAGAAGTACCACCATTCGAACAGCTTCCACGGGTGATAGACCGGCATACCGAGCAGGTCGAACCACGGCGTGCCGAGTCGAATCTGGTATCCCAGTGCAGCTGCCGTCCACTGGGTGGCACTCCATAGCCCCAGTAATACGACGGTAAACACCATCATGATCTGGCCAGTCAGCACGCCGGTCGGCACCATGCAGCACCCCCTCCTGTGAATTACTCGATCCAGTCCCTCGACGTGCCGTCAGTGCGGCACCCGCTAATCAGGATCGGCCTGTCGTCAAGGTTCGGGCGGCGCCGATCCAGCACCGCTTTTGACATCACAAGTTTGAGAGCACCGCGCGCAGGAGAAAACCTGCTCCGGCGTAAATCATCTAGGTGGGGAGTGCAACGATGATTGTTGCTGTCGCGGTCAGTGCCGCTCGTCCGTCGGCTCGAACGGACGACTTGCAACCAAGCGCGGCTATAAGGCGGGACTTCGCCTTTGACGCGGCCTTTGATTGAGATTTCGCCCGGGCCGTGCGCCAGCGGTTTCCCCTCCGATTGTTTGATTGGGAGGATAAGTGAATGGCGTGACGATCATGTGCGTAATTGTTTGTCGCTGCATGACCAAAACGTACCTTAAACTAAAGTTGTATTGACAGATTTTAGTTTGGCGAAACGGTCCGGTTCACGTGGCTTGGCATGGCCAAGTGAGCAGTTGTGTGGATTAGTGACAGTACGCGTAGTTGCTGGTGCTGACGCTAAACGTTTTCGCTTTAGGCTGTTTGGAGCGCAGTTTCTTGAGAGTGGAGAGACTGAGTCCTCCATAAGTCTTGCTGTTGTCGTCCATGGCAATTCACTATCCGGTTTGGGGAATACCCCCTAGAATCACGTGCATCATGCATGACAAATACGAAGAATACAGTCGGGAGGAGTTGCTGCGTCTGCTACGCGAGCGCGACCGCAAGCCCCGGTTCGGGCTGGTGTGGGAACGCAACGAGATCGAGCACGACCGCAGCCTGAACGACGATTTTGTAATGCTGGAACCGGATGCGGAATTGTCCGTGGGCGATGCGCCACACCACAATCTGGTCATCGAGGGCGACAACTTCGACGCCCTGCGCTACCTGCGCATGACCCATGCTGGCAAGGTCAAGTGCATCTACATCGACCCGCCCTACAACACCGGCAACCGTGACTTCATCTATAACGACCGCTTTGTGGATAAGGATGATGTTTACAAGCATTCCAAGTGGCTGGAGTACATGTATCGGCGGCTGATTCTAGCGAAGGACTTGCTGGCCGAGGATGGGGTAATTTTTGCCTCAATCGATGACAACGAAATGCTGCACCTGGGTATGTTGATGGATCAGGTTTTCGGCGAAGCCAATCGTGTGGCGACATGTATTTGGCAGAAGCGATATTCACGCGAGAACCGTGGTGCCATTGGCGATGCTCATGAATACCTACTGGTGTATGCAATAACTCCAAACAATTTCAAAGAACGGCGAAACAAAATACCGCCAACTGAAAAACAAGCAGCGATTTACAAAAATCCAAATAACGACCCCAAAGGTCCTTGGCGTGTGATTCCAATGACAGCTCAGGGATATCGCCCCAATCAGATGTACGAAATCATCACGCCAACGGGAGCGGTTCACCAGCCACCAGAGGGACGGTGCTGGTCAACTATTGAATCTGAATTCAAGCGGCTGCTTGCTGAGGGGCGAATTTGGTTTGGCAAAGAAGGCAAGTCGCAACCAGGAGTTATCCGCTATTTTTCTGAGGTTGAAGGGATTACTCCATGGACTTGGTGGCCACACGAAGAAGTAGGCCACACTGACGAAGCCAAGAAGGAAATCCAGTCCATTCTTGGCACACAAACTGCCTTCGATACCCCCAAGCCTGTGCGCCTGATCGAGCGCGTTCTGCGCATTGCAACCAAGCCCGATGATCTTGTACTAGATTTTTTCGCTGGTTCTGGCACCACTGCCCATGCGGTGATGAAACTTAATGCCGAGGACGACGGCAAGCGACGTTTCATTCTGGTATCGAGTACCGAGGCGACCTCATCCGAACCCGACAAGAATATTTGCCGTGATGTGTGCGCGGAACGTCTGCGTCGGGTGATTCAGGGCTACGTGAATAAGAAAGGCGAGGCAGTTGAGGGACTTGATGGTTCATTCTCTTATCTGCGCGCCAGGCGCATTCCTGCTGCCCGCGTGTTCAATGAAATTCAACATGGGCAGGTATGGCTAACGCTGCAACTGATCCACGGTGAAGCGCTGGCCCCGTACGATGAAACAGCCAAGGTGCAGGTGTCCGGTTCTGCGGACGCGCGACTGATGTATGTGCCCAAGTTAAACGCGGCGACCCTAAAGGAAGTGGCGCAAGTGGCAGCCTTGGGTGGTTCGCTGACAGTGTATTCGTGGCAGCCGGGGCAGTTACGGCAGCGCATCGAGGCCGGCAATGTCACCTTCGAGAAAATCCCCGAATTTCTGGTCAAGCGCTTCGGTGGCGGCAAATGATTGTTTCCCCAAGCCGCTACCAGAAGGAAGCAACAGACAATGCGCTATCAATTTTTCGCTATGCATTAACGCAGATCGAAGCAGCACCGGACGAGGCTAACCGGCGGCAGGCAGCGGCCTATAACGGTTGTGTGTTGATCCAGGCGCCCACGGGTTCCGGCAAGACCTTGATGGCAGGACTGATCGCTGAAGAATTCGCACGCGAGGCGAACGTGGTGTGGTTCTGGTTCACACCCTTTGCCGGGCTGGTGGATCAGGCACGTATTGCACTCAAGAAACAGTTTGCAGGATTGCGGGTGCGGGATATTCAAACCGACCGGCTGGCGATGGGGACGCGCAGCGGCGATGTGTTCGTCTCCACCTGGGCGGCAGTGGCTGCCAGCAACGAGAAGGCGCGGCGGCTGCGGCGTGACGGGGATTTGTCTTTGGCGCTCGATACGCTGGTACCGAGCCTGCGGGAAGCGGGGTTCCATATCGGCGTGGTGGTGGACGAGGCGCACCACACCTTTAGCGGGGCGACCGAGGCAGTGCGCTTTTACACCGAGGTGATGCAGCCAGAATTCACGCTGCTGATTACCGCGACGCCGGACGATAGCGACGTGGACAAATTCAAGAAGACCACGGGCATTGCAGAGCTGCACCGCATCACGGTGAGCCGTCAGGATGCGGTGGACGCGGGGCTGATCAAGGTGGGCATCAAGTCGGTGGCCTATCTGGCACCGGACGACCAAAAGGCCTTGGTGGATTTCCAGATGGCGGCGCTGGCGGATGCGAAAACCGTACACGAGCGTATCAAAGCTGAACTGGCCGACGCCGGGGTGGATTTGACGCCCTTGATGCTGGTGCAGGTGGCGAGCAGCGAGAAAGACGATGACGTGGCACGGGCACGGGAGAGCCTGATGGCGTTAGGCTTTGCCGAGTCGGCGATTGCGTCCTACACGGCGAAAGAGCCGTCGGACGACTTGCTTGCGGTGGCGCTGGATGAATCGAAAGAGGTGCTGATTTTCAAGATGGCGGTGGCACTGGGATTTGACGCGCCGCGCGCATTCACGCTGGTTTCCATGCGCGGGGCGAAGGATACGGATTTCGGCATCCAGGTGGTGGGACGGATTCTGCGCGTGCATCGCCGTCTGCAAGGGCGGGAAGTACCGGAGTTGCTACGCTACGGCTATGTATTCCTGGCCGATGCGGAGAACCAGACCGGACTGACCGGGGCAGCAGAAAAGATCAACGCGATTCGCACCGGGCTTTCCGGTATTTGCCCTTATACGATGGTGGTGAATATCGCCGGGCAGAATCAGGTGCAGGTGGTGCAGAACGGCCAGAGCAGCTTTTTGCCGGTGAACGTGTCGCCGGAAGCAGAAACCGGGTTCGGGCAAGATGTGCGAATTGGACATTACAGCCTACCTGGCGGCCAGAACGTGCTCGATGGGCTGGTGCTTGCCATGTCGGAAGCGCCTGTTTATGGCGAGAAACCGGCTGCTTTGAGCCCCAGCTTACCGGGTAATGTCCGTTTCCCACTCAAGGTGCCGGGCATTCGTTTCAAGACCGAGCGCCTGCCCATCAGCACAAAGGATTTGCTGGACTGCATCGGCGCGACCGTTGCCATCGGCGACAAGGAAGTGACGGCGGGCTCTCGCGCCAAGACGACGGTGGTTAGGCGCGAGGAGGAGATTTTCACTCGTGCGGTTACCGACACGGCTTATCAGGCACGGCTGTCCGATGCGGAGATTGCGCGACGGGCGCAGCGGGTGCTGTTCGAGCCGGATTATCTCGACCCGCGAGAGCTTCATGCCGCGCTAATGAAGCGCCTGAAAATGGAATATGACGCCCGTGGGTTGGATTACGACACCGAGCATCTGGAGCGTGCGCTGGATTTGATTCTAGTGGCGTTTCCCAGCCTGGTGCGACAGGCAGCGCGCCAATGTGCCGCAAAATATGCCGAGTTGACGGAAACCGCGCCATTGCCGGAATTCATCGAGCAGCCACCGGGGGCGCGCACTTCGCGCCTCAATGTGTACGGCGTGATGCCATCCGACCTCAATCGGGACGAGGTGACTTTTGCCGAATTGTTGGACGGTGATTTGTCAGGCACGGTGGAATGGTGGCACCGCAACGAACCACGCAAGCCTTGGTCAGTCGGTTTGATTCTGCCCAACGGGGCGCAATATTTCCCGGATTTTGTGGTGAAGGTGAAAGGCCGCAATGTCGGTGACGGGCTGCTGCTTGCAGAAGTTAAGGGCGACCACATATTGAACAGCGGTGACACCCTGGACAAGGTGCTGGCAGGCCACCAGCTCTATAAACGACCCGTGATGCTGCTATGCGAGGATGGTGGGCGCGTGATGACGATTCGGCAGAATGCGAACGGCAAGAATGAACCAGATCAGATATTCCGGGTGGACTTGATGCCGAACTATCTATGATTTCACGCTACGACACCGGTCATCTCACCGAAGACCAATTTGAACCAGGCACTGAAAAGTGACGATTAGGATCAATAGATTGATTCAATCGAACAGCCGTTTCTATATAAATATAATGTCCGGCCCCATTGGTCTCTTGTATAACAATTAGAGCTCGCAAACCATGACCATCCTCACATTCCAAGAAGCACTTGCAGAGTCGAATCGCTTCTCCAAGTGTCACGTTCTGCTTGGGAATGGATTCAGTATCGCGTGCAGGCCTGATATCTTCTTATACGGAAAGCTCTACGATCAAGCCGATTTTTCAAAGCTTTCGCCTACCGCGAAGAAGGCCTTCGAGGCTCTCGGTACGCAGGACTTCGAACGCGTCATCAAGGCGCTGCACGATACCAAGGCTATTCTGGAGGCCTACAGTGGTACGCCGCAGTCTTTCCTCGATACGTTGCAGTCCGATGCTGATGGCCTCCGAGAACTTCTCGTTGAAACGATTGCGCACAGCCACCCGGCCTGGCCAGGTGAAGTAACCGACGATGAGTACGCGCACTGCCGAGCGTTCGTCTCCAACTTCAACACCGTCTACACTTTCAACTACGACCTTCTGCTCTACTGGACTCAAATGCACACGGAACAAGGTGTCGCACCAACTTCGGATGACGGTTTCCGAAAATCGGACATCGACTACGACGCTGCCTACGTAGTGTGGGAACCCAGCCAGAGCCATGAGCAAAACACATGGTTTCTCCATGGTGCGCTGCACGTGTTCGACGCAGGAACAGAAATCCAGAAGTACACGTGGGTGAACACCGGAGTGCGGCTCATTGACCAGATCCGAGACGCGCTGAGTAAGGGCTTCTTCCCTCTTTTCGTCTCGGAGGGCACAAGCGCAGAGAAACTTGAGCGCATTCGCCACAGTGACTACCTGGCGAAAGCCTACCGTAGCTTTAGTGAAATCACTGGCGCCCTGTTTATCTACGGACACTCGCTCGCAGAGAACGACGAGCACTACCTTAAGCGAATCGAGAAGGGAAGGCTGTCGCAGTTATACATCGGTCTCCACGGGGATCCCTCCTCAGATTCAAACAAGCGCATCATGCGACGAGCGGATCAGATGGCGAACAACCGCCGACGAGGTGCGCCACTTGGAATATCGTATTTTGACACTTCTACTGCGAAGGTTTGGGGTAGGTGAGTCCAACCCGTCCATCGAGCGGATCCACTCTGGCCTGCTTCTTACGCGGTTCGCCCATGTCATATTTTGAATGTTGCTTTGGATCGGCTAAACGGCCGGTCTAGAGCCTTAGGCCGATAGAAGAGACGGTCGCCTCCGTCGTCATGACCTTCTGCTGTTGGCAGGGCTCAACAGGCCAGCCTCTCCCAGCTATAAATGATCATTAAGCTTGGAGGATTACGATCCGCTGTTTCTGAGTGACCTGTAAAACCTGGTCGGCAAATAAGACTGTCCCGATCGATTTCTGAACTGGATGCCCAGCCGGACACTACCTCATGGAGGCAGTGCCCGACTCGCTTACCCTTGATATGGGAAGCGGATATTTCATTACTTCTTCTTGGTGCCGTTTACTGCAGCCTTCAGGGTTGCGCCCGCCTTGAATGCTGGGACCTTGGCAGCTTTGATCTTTAGCGCTTCACCCGTTTTGGGGTTGCGGCCGGTACGTGCAGCGCGTTTGCGCACTTCAAATGTCCCAAAACCAACCAGCGTGAGGGAATCGCCCTTTTTCAGGGTGTCCGAGATGATGTCTATCATCGCGCCGACTGAGCGCTCAGCATCCGCCTTGGTGGATTCGGTCTTGGCGGCCAGTGCCTCGATGAGTTCTTTTCTGTTCATGTTTAAAGCTCCCTTGGGTGAGTTCGTAAAAGTCCGGTACGGATTATTGTGAATACGCAGTCTGCTGGCAATGCCCAATTTCTGTGTATGCATTCATTGGCAACGCGTACGTTGCGGAGCGTTGCCAGCCGCATGGGGTAGCTGCACGTGCTTTGCTGGAAACAGCAACCACCATTTCCATATTAGCCTACGTCTACCGTCCACGCTGCCGCCCCAGCTCCC
>Ga0208244_101444_pt1 | contig 12708 bp, 14 predicted proteins | sample SubbioCR12Aug_5A_FD_184828 | JGI IMG/M metagenome (GOLD analysis project Ga0208244, IMG submission 184828) | Serpentinite rock and fluid subsurface biosphere microbial communities from McLaughlin Reserve, California, USA - CR12Aug_5A (SPAdes) | ecosystem: Environmental > Terrestrial > Deep... | reverse complement strand
AGCCGCTTCTCGGTTTCCTGCCGCGCGCGGATGTCCTGTTGCGCGGAGAAGGGAATCACCAGGCTGGCGATGAGCAGCGCCACGATCACCAGCACCACCGCCATCTCGGTGAGGGTGAAGCCGCGGGCGAAAGTCAGTCTGCGAGGGACGGCGGGGAGACTGGTTCGGAATGGGTATTGGGCATCCATCGGCTTAATCGATCAACCTTCCGGCGAGTTCGGCATAAAGCGGGAACTTGGAATCAGCGGAAATCAATTTTCCATCAAACGACAAGGTTGTCGCGATGATTATTCTGTCTTGAGGATCACTGTGGTGCTCGGCCAGGTCGACTGCGCGGCTGGCGATATCCGGTGACACTCCAAGCAGCCCGATGCCTGATCCCTCAATTGCTTTCTGGAACCACTCGGATCTCGGGCAAGGCAGTGTGATTCGCTGGTGTCGTTCGAGCCAAGCCACTTCAAAACAGCTTATTGCCGATACGCCGACATTCTCGCTTGTTTCGATTATCTCGCACCAAGTCGGCTTGAGAAAGTGTTTGTCCTCGTTTACCCACCACAGCCAAACGTGCGTGTCCAGCACGATCATCCTGGCAGGTTCCATTCGTTGTCGGGCACGCTGCTCATCACATCGCCGCTTATCGTAAGTCGACCGGCGATATCGGGATGCGGGCGACGGCGCGGCTTGGGCGTCACGGGAGCTGAGACCTCATCCAGCACGAGAAAAATTGCTTCAACGTGCCTGTTGGGAGGAAGCTTGGGCGCGTTCATGATGTTGCCCTGAGTATCCGTTTCGAGAATGATCCGCTCAGCGTGCATGGCGCCCTCCGAAATTCGAGTGATTGAAGGCAAGCATAAACCATCGATGGGCAAAAGTCAGTCTGCGTGGGACGGCGGGGTTCATGGCGGCCATGTGGTGAAGAGGTCGCTGACGAGCAACCGCCGCCGGCTACGGGACCTATGGTCGCCTTGTTGCCGAGGGTCGATGCATGCGTCGGATGGTGGCGGAACGGGACCAGGTTCATTTCCGCGCAACATGCACATCCGGCCGTCGCCGCTCGCCGGGAAGTGGGCATCGAGGCTGCCCGATGCCGCCGAGGCGCGGACGCGGCTCATCCCGTCAAGGCCGGGTTGCGTGCTATTCGCCAACCCAGTTCTCGACCTGCAATCCCTCGACGCGGAGAAATTCGCGCTCGTTGTTGGTGACCAGAATCCAGGCCTCGGCGCGGGCATGGGCGGCCAGCCAAAGATCATTGTTGCCGATCGGCTCGCCTTTGCGTTGCAGGGCGGCGCGGATCTGGCCATAGTGCTCCCCGGCGGCTTCCGGCAGCGGCGCCACATCTTCACGCCCTTCGGCCAGGAGGTCTGCGGGTAGGTTGGCCAGTGCGTCGAAAATCGCAGCCGCATTGACCGGGTGTTCGCGCAAGACGATTTCGTCGCCCCTGCGGAAGATTTCCACCTGCTCGACGTCGAGGCGGAACTCCTTGGGCAATCGAATCGCCTGGCTGACGCGCTTTGGGCTGTAGCGCAAGATGGTGCTGCCTGTGCCGACTCGACGTTTGTTACGTATGCCGTTTGGCGGAGAGCGGCAGCATCATGCCGGCGATGAGCAGCGCCACGGTCACCAGCACCACCGCCATCTCGGTGAGGGTGAAGCCGCGGGCGAAAGTCAGTCCTTGCGGTACGGCACGGGTCATGGCGGCCATGTGCATTCGGATAGACTCTATTTCGCCGGAACGAACGAACCCTGATCCACGGAGGTGACGATCTTTTCGAACACCTTGCCGTCTCGCATCACAATCAACGGCGTACCCGTACGCAAGGCGATTTCCCTGGCGCGCTGCGCGGCGCGCAACAGGGCGGCGGGCGCTGCCCGCAGGTCGGCGTCCTTGAGGCGTGAAATCGGCTGGACGGGATGTGTGTTCAAGTGTTTTCTCCTTCATCAAGCAACAGCGGCATCTCGCCTCCATTGTCGAACAATTGCCAGGAATCGACACGCGACCGGTAAGTTTCCTTGAAACGCAACCGCCCGGATTCGAACCTTCTGCGTATCGTGTCGGCCGGAATATCGTGCCCTCCCTGCCTTACCCGCATCGCTACGCGGGCGATGGCCTCCTCCGCCGTCCCGAGCGACAGAAAGATCATTTTCACAGTGTACCCATCCGAGCGCCAGCCGTCGATCATCCTCGCGTAGGTGAGCCCGGACAGGGTTGTCTCGAATGCGAAACTGCGGCCGTCTGCGGCATGGCGCGCTATTTCCTGCAGCATCAGGCGACCGGCGCGAAAGGCTGCCAATTCGGGGCGGAATGGCGAGATGCCGGCAGCGATCAGATCGGCATTCACGAACACCGGGCAGCCGGCTTCGTTGGGCAGAAACTCGCGTGCGAAAGTCGTTTTTCCTGCGCCGTTTGGGCCGGCGATGATGACGATTTTCTGGTTGCTCATGCGCCTGTGAAAAAAGTCAGTCTGCGTGGGACGGCGATGTTCATGGCAGCCATGTGGTGAAGAAGTCGTTGATGAGGACTTCCTGGTCCTGGGTGCGCTGCGAACCGGTGAAGCCAAGCTGAATGGATTGCATCGCCGGACGATAGCAAATATTGTCTATGCCGCAGATTTGTCCGGACGAGCAGGGACAACTTCCGCCGGCAACGGGATACATGGTCGCCGTATTGCTGAGCGTCGAGACATACGTCGGATAGAGCAGACTCATCGAACGGGTGATATTCTTCAGTGCGACGATCGTATCAGGTAATGGATCGGCTGGAGGGGCGGGTTGGGGCTCGATCCAGGTCTCGGTACGGAATTTACGGACATGGGGCTGCCAAGTCTGCGGGTCGGTGCCTAGGACGGTTACAGCCAGGGTTTGCACCCATGCGGCGCCGGCATGCGTGCCTTCCAGGACTTGAACCGTCGCCTCCGATATTTCCGCTGCGCTGTCGGCATCGCTGGCACGCGTCATGGGTGTCGATGCACCATTCCAGACATAGAGGCCGTTCTCGGCCGAACTGGTCTGGGCATTGACCAGTACGCGATTGCCGGCCGACAGGGCGATGGAATCGATGCTGGCGCCCGGGCTGGACAGGTTAAGGTTTACGCCGCTAGCCACCCTCGCCGCTGAAAGCTGGCGGAACGGGACCTGGTTTATTTCCACGCGAACATGGAATATCCGACTGTCGTAGCTGCTGTCTGGATATCCGCGCATGTTGATGAAACGAATGCCGGGGGTTGCTGACGGGTTGGTCGGTGGCGGCCTCGATCCGGACGGGCTGGAAGGAACGCCATGCACGTTGTCGTCGAAATCCTCCATGCCCATGCTTACTCCGTCCGCTCCGCCCGTTTCGTGCCCCCAGTACACGATGGCGGCATGGCTGTTATACCCGACCGTGCCTCCGCAGCCCGATGTGCCGCAGGGATCATTCCGACCCGACAAGGTTGGATCCGCATTTTCTATGGCGCCAGCGTTATACCCCTGGTCAAACTCGATGCCGATTTTCGGGTAATTGACTATCGGGGTAGTACCGTTGTTTCCGGAATAGGCGAGGTGGCTTCCGGCAGCGCCGCAGGATAGAAAACTGTTTCGCGTTGCATCCGCCAAGGCAAAGACAAAACCGTTCGACCCAACATTGGTGCCGAGCTTTTTGAACTGGAAGCGGAAATAGGTATGCAATCCGCTGCCCAGCGTCCGCACGTCCGCCAGCCAGGCGCAGCCGTATAGCGCGGCTGCTGGGTAGCCCAGATCGGATTCGATGCCCTCACGGCCGAGGGTCAGGGTTCTCGTTGCAGGATTGTAGGCAGCAAGCTGATTAGCGCCAAGCAGGGGCGAACTAACAGTGGTGAAGGAGGGGCCAGAGGGGATGCACCTGACGATATCCTGCTCCTTGGTTTGGCATTCCGATGTTGATTTCCATTTCCCCCCCACTACGCAACGCGCCTGGTCGGCGGGAAGGCTGCGATCGGCCTTTATAGGACCGAGATTTCCGGGGCCGGAAAATACGATCCCCCCGTTCTTGTAGTTTTCCCTGTTTTGATCATAGGTAGGCGAGTTCTCCCCGTCCAGATAGTGATCCGGATTGAGACGATGGTCAGTACTGGTTGCGTCGTCGTAGAAGCGCAATTGGTTGGCGCCACGCTGGCTGGCGAACAGCAACGCCCCTGAGCAGGGAGGCTGTAAGCTGTAATCCTCGTCATCCACGGTCACCTGGCATCCGGTGCAAGTCGCGACAAAAGCTTGGTCGCGAAAATTGCGGTAGTACCCCTTGGGACCGAAGCTCTCGAGATCAATGGAACACGCATCACCAACCTTGGCGTTGCCCGAAAGCCCTGCTGCAACCTGATCGCGCGCGCAGGCCGCCATCTTGTTCAGCATGTCCTTAACATCGAACAGAAACGAAGGCTGCTTGAGTGCGTTGGTGCTGCTGTCGAAGCCCCGCTTCCTGATGGATTGAAAGATCGTATCGGCGTTCAAAGCCAAGCCCCGGTCATTGCTCAGCAGGTTGCAGTCCGATCCTGTGCAGGCGTTGGGTAGAAAGTTGCTGCCCGACTTGTATATCTTGCTGTCCGTGGTGATTTTGATGGGATTTTGCCTGCGATAAGCGAAATCATTCGGGTCGTCACTGGCATTGTGGGTGTTGTCTAGTGTGTTTCTAACGCCGCCCAAGGCGCCAAGTGTATGAGGATCAAGGTAATTACGTGCATCGTAATTGCCTCCGCATTCAGTCACGTCGTCATCGTTGGCCTTTTTCGCGCGGTCCTGACCGGACAGTATCGGTCCGGGCGCATAAACGATGGCCCAGGGCCGGTCATGGGGCTTGTTCGCAAGAAGCGATTGCAACGCGCTGCTTCCATTTGCCGTATGGATGTCGAGATAGCCGAGGGTATCCCAATTGAAGGGAATTGTTGTTTCGGTAGCATTTCCATTCAGAGCCAGCGATGAGACGATCAGCCAAAGGCACTCACTTTGTCCGTCGCGCAATGGCGGCATGCCGAGTGTTCGCCATGGGAAGCGGCCTACTATGGTGGGCAAATAGGTTCCATCCACCTTGGCGATGCCTGAGGGACTGGGTGGCGCCTGACAACCCTCCATGGGTCTAAAAGTAGCGTCTTGGCAATTTACGTCTTGTGTTGTCCCTCTTTTGCCGATATCCGGCATTGGTAGATAACCGTACATACGGTCCAATTTCTTATCAGGGTAGGTCGTTGCATAGCCGATCAGCGCCTCCCTGGCCTGTGTGAGCGCTTCCTGGCCTTTCTGCGCGCGCCGGGCTTCGAGGCCTTCGGGCGTCAAACTGCTGACGAAGTAGGTGAGCCCGGCCATCACCAGCAGGAGCAGGAAGATCAGGAGGGCGGCGCCCCGCTGGCGCGGCAATGAGCCTTCGAATCGCCGTCCTGCGGAGACTGACTTTTTCCCCGTTTTCATGCTGTACTGGTCATGTGCATAGGGTTGATTCGGTGCCGGCATCGGCTCATCCGCGAATCAATCGGATTGCGACAAAGCGAAACGTACAACGCTTTCGCTTAGCCAGATACCATGCCGGCGCATTCTATCCAGCGCCTGGGGCATGGAGAGCGCGAAACCATTTCTCCGGGCTTTGACAAGAACGCCAACCGAGCCGGTGATAGTCAAACCGCTCAGTCGCGCAATGCGGCGGCCAACACTCTCATCAATGCAAACCAGTTCTATCTTTTCATTGATCGCCGTTTGAATTACCGCAGCTTCGCCGCGATCCAGGGAATTGCTTATGAAGGGGGTGAGCGCGACAGGGGTTTCACGGCGTTCCAGCCAATTCGCCTGTTCGAATTCGGATACGCCTACGGCACTCTTTCCCGCAGCAAGCAACTCCTCCTGGACTTCCAGCGGCACGATCACCCTTTTGTATAGCACTTGCAGAATATCCAGACTGCCGGTTGCCGCAGCCAGTGCAATCAGCGGCGTGGTGTTGGTGACGATAGAGCGGCCGTCAGGCATTGGCAATATCGGTTTCGAGATCGGAATCGGTCAGATCGATGATGGGAACGCCATATCGGTGAAGTTCGCCAAGAAACTGAACACGACCCATGCCGACCAATGCCGCGGCCATTCCGGAGGACAGACGCTTCATCTCATAGAGTTTCGATGCCATGGCCATCTTGGCTTCCTGTGCGAATTCCTGAGGACTTCGCTGCGTGGCGTCCGGCAAATTGGGGGGTACTTCGACAAGGATTTGCATGGCAACGACTCCATCAAGCTACGATTTGAAGTATACCCTCCGGGGAGCAGCAGCCATAGCCGGGAGGAAAGCCTGAATCCTCCTGCTGCGCCGGAGCGCCTATTTTGCCTTGTTTGCCGCGCCGCGCTTGACGGTGATGCGCCCGTCGCCGACGCCGCTGGTGGTTTCGCGGGTGGCGCGGTTGATGGACTCGCCGACTTTCAGCGAGGCGGGCGACTCTTCGCCGGCGACGACGGTCGTCCTGGCGGGGTTGGTGCGGTCGATCTCGACGCGCACGCCGGTGGCGGCGCTCATGTCGTCCTGCGGCGTGTTGTTGACCCAGGTGGTGGTGCGGCCGCTGCTGCGCCTGACGACGCCGGAGACGCTGAGGCTGGCGCCGACTTCGACGACCTGGGCTTCGGCCTCGCGGATGTTGAGCTGGCGCTGGCGCTCCAGGGCGGCGCGCCGTTCCGGCGTCAGGAACAGCTTGCCCAGCGGTTCGGCGGAGGCAGGCGCGGCCGGAAGCAGCAGGATGGCGAGCAGGGCGGCAAGCCGCTGGATGCCCGCTCGGGTGCAGCCCGGTCTATCCTGAGCTTGTCGAAGGACGGGAATGACGGGAGGCTGCGCACTGGCGGTGAATAAGTTCATCAGGCGGCCTTTTTCTCGCGAATCGTGATCCAGTCGATGGTGCATTCCGCGCCGAGTTGGGGCGGGATGCCTTTGCTGTCGCCGGAAGCTTTCGGCAGCCGCTCCACGTCGCAACTGCGCACGCGAAGGTGTGCGTGTGCCGTTTCGCGCAGGTCGGAGAGGAAATTGAGCAGGTCGTCCTCGTGCAGCAGCTTCAAGCGCAGTTGCATCGTGCTGGCGAAGAATGCGTAATTGCCGCTGCTGCCGGGCAGGATGCCGGCGTCGAGCGTTTGCTGCGGCGCGATTTCGTACTGGACGTCGATCAGCTTGCGCGCTTCCTGGATGCGCCGGATCTGCTCGATCCAGTCGAGACGGTGCTCGTCGCCGATAATCCCGCGCCCGGACAGATCGCTGAAGCGGGCGATCTTGTTCTTGATCTCCAGTTCCTCGTCGCGCGCACGCGACAGCTTGCCCTTGCTTTCCGTCTGCCGGGATTGCGCCGCGACCTTGTTCTTTTTCTCCGCCTGGTGGAGCTGCATCGAGGCGAACACGATGCCGCCGCCCGCGGCGATCATGACGGCGGCTGCAGCCAGGCTCAGGCCGATGCGGCGGAAATCGTCCTTGCTGAAGGTGGCGGCCATGTCACAGTTTCCTGCTGAGATGAATGACGAACTTCAATTGACTGGCAGACAGTTCTGTTGTGCTCGAACTCTTCAGCGACTTGCCGGATTCGATGTCGAAGGGCATGCGCTGAATGGCCACTTTCAGCGAGGCGTTCTTGCGCAGGGCCTCGGCGAAGGCGTTGACCGTTTCCAGTTGGACGCGCTGGTCAACGGCCATCGAGGCCGGCAGCAGGCCGTGGATGATGGCGATCTCGTATGTTGCCATGCCGGGCGCGGCCGGGCTGGCCGCAGGCGCAGCCTGGCGCGGGCCGGGCTGTGATTGCAGCCCGTCGTCCGGATTGCCGCTGAGCAGCCATTGAATGCGCTCGATGTCGACCAGGGGTGTTTCCCCCAGTGCGCGGCTGACGACGTGGTAGAGCGGTTCGATCGGGACGCTTCGCTTCTCGAGATCCTCGAAGCGGTTGATGACCGCGCGCAGGTTGTCCGTGCTGGTGGGCATTGGCGGGAAGGTTCTCTCGATCGCCTGGTATTTCTGCATGTCGGCTTCGGCCTGTTGCAGCAGGGCTTGCGTGGCGGCGCGGGATTCCATGACGCCGACCATTTCCCGGCCGGCAAAGAGCAGGCAGCCAAGCAGGGCAAGCGCGCCCCCCTTGAGCAGCCAGGCGCGCGTCTGCCAGAGGCGGAAGAAGCGGCGTTCCTGCGGCGGGGCGAATTGCACGCGTGGCGGGTTCCGCGCCAGCAGGTGGAGATACAGGGATTCGCAGCGCGAATCCTTGGGCAGGGTTTTCAGGCCGAACGTCTTGCAGGCGGCGTGCAGATCGTGGAGGGTGATCTGCAGTTCCTCCCGGTCCTTGCAGTGCTCCAGAAAAACGCCCGTCTGCGCCGGGTGCACCAGGGCAACGACGGGCAGGGGGGCGCCGCGTGTCAGCAGGCGCTGACCGAGAAGGTACTGGTAGATCTTTGCGGCTTCCGCGGCGCAGCCGGCGGCGATTTCGGCGGCGCCGGTCGCGGTGGCTGATGTCAGGCGGCTGAACTTGAGCTGGCCATTCTCGAAAAAGCTTTGGCGGATGCCGCCGCGGGTGATGGAGACGAGCAGGCAGCGTTCGCGGGCGGGCGGCAGCCTGGCGAGCAGGTCGGCGCCCAGCAGGGGCAGCGAATAGATGCCCGACAGCCGGGCTTCCGCGCCGCGCAGGGCGGCCAGCCACGGTTCGAAAAGCTGTGGGCGCGTCAGGGCGGTGAACAGGATTTTCTCGTCCCGGCGGCCGGTTTTTTCACGGCCGTAGGAGAGCGCCGCGGCCAGCGGCGAGCCGTAGAAATACTGGCCCAGCTTGCGCTTCAGCAGGGCGTTGCGGTCGGCGCCCCGGGTGTGGGGCAGCGCTTCGATCTGGAAGCCCTCTTCCGGGATGTCGGCAAGCATGGCGTAATTGCTGCCGCGGTGCCGGGCAAGATATTCCGTGAAAGCGGCAACGCCCGTCTCGTCGTGCGGGAAATGCGCCTCTTCGCGCAGCGTGCCGCCATGCCACAACAAGGCGCTGAGGCGGTCGGAGTCCAGGTAGAGCAGGCGTTGCTGTGGCATCAGATCTTCAACTTTGTGATGACGTCGTAAATCGGGCCGAGCACCGAGAGCATGACCCAGCCGAGAATGGTGCCGAGGATGAGCGTCATCGCCGGTTCGATCATGGCCTGGATCTTCTCGATGGACTCCTTGACGTCGCGGTTGTAGAAATAGGCGACGTTGAGGAGCGCCGTGTCGAGCGCGCCGGTGTTCTCGCCCACGCGCAGCATGCGTATGACCAGGGGCGGGAAGAGGCCGATGCTCTGGAAGGCCACCGTGACATTCTGGCCTTCGCCGATCAGTTGGCCGGCGCGCTTGAGGCCGTTCTGGATGACGACATTGCCGACGATGTCCTCGGTGGAGCGGATCGCGTCGATGATGGCGATGCCGGAGGCGTACATCATGGCGAAGACGCTGGCGAAGCGGGAGAGGATGATCTTGCGCAGGATCGGGCCGATGACGGGCAGCGCCAGCTTGAACTCGTCAAAGCGGCGGCGGAAGGCCGGGTTGGTTTCGACCGCCACCTTGATGCCGAGGGCAATGATGACCGGCGCCCCGAGGATGAGATACCAGTATTGCTTGACGATGGCCGAGGTGGCCAGCAGCACCCGGGTTTGCGTCGGCATGTCCTGCCCCATGTTCTTGATGAAGCCGGCCATCTGCGGCACCAGATAGACCATGAGGAAGAAGGTCACGCCGAGGACAATGGTGCCGACGAAGGCCGGATACATGAACAATTTCTTGGTATGGGAAGCCAGCTCGTCCTCCCATTTGAGGGATTCGTTGAGGCTCTTCAGCACGGCCGGCAGGTTGCCGGTGTTCTCGCCGGCCAGGATCAGGCTGCTGAAGACCTTGTCGAAGATCTTCGGGTGTTCGGTCATTGCCTGCGAGAGCGTGCGGCCGCCCTCGATGGACTCGATCATGCTGGTGATCACCTCGCGAAAGCGCGGGTGGTAGATGCTGTCGCGCAGGTCGGTCAGGCCTTCCAGGATCGGCACGCCGGCGCGGGTGAGCTGCTCCATGTGGAAGCAGAAGTTGATCAGCTCCGGCTTCGGGATGCTGCCGCCGCGGAAAAGCCCGCCCTGGCGGACTTCGTTGCCGTTGATGAAGTCGAGGTCCATGCGCTTGAGGCGCATCTCGAGGTCGACCAGGTTGATGGCGTCGAGCTGGCCGCTGACGACGCGGCCGCCTTCGTTCATGGCCTTGTAGGTAAATAAGGCCACGCTACATGCGCTCCGTCAGGTCGACCACCCGGCCGATTTCCTCCAGCGACGTGGTGCCTTCGCGCACCCGCCGCAGGCCATCCTCCGCCAGGCTGCGGAAGCCCTTGGCAAGGGCGGCCTGCTTCATTTCGCGCATGGTGGCCCGCCGCGCGATCAGCTCGTCCAGATCGGCATCCAGTCGCAGCAGTTCCATGATGGCCTGGCGGCCGCGGTAGCCCTGGTATTCGCAGTGCTCGCAGCCGCTGGCGCGATACAGCGTGGGCGGCGGCGCATCGTCGGCCAGTCCGAGCAGGCGGGTTTCGTGCGGCTCGGGCTGGTAGGGCTTCTTGCAGTGCGGGCACAGCTTGCGCACCAGGCGCTGGGCGATGACGCCGATGATGTTGCCGGCCATGATGTCGGGCAGGACACCGATGTCGAGCAGGCGCGGCACGACGCCGATGGCCGAGTTGGTGTGCAGGGTGGAATAGACCTGGTGGCCGGTCATGGCGGCGCGGAAAGCCATTTCGGCGGTGTCCGCGTCGCGGATCTCGCCGACCAGGATGACGTCCGGGTCCTGCCGCATCATCGAACGCACGCCATTGGCGAAGTCGAGCTTGGCGGCTTCCGCCACGGAGGTCTGGCGGATCATCGACATCGGATATTCGACCGGATCCTCCAGGGTCATGATGTTGATGCCTTCCTCGTTGATGTGGTTGAGCATCGAGTAGAGCGTGGTGGTCTTGCCGCTGCCGGTCGGGCCGGTGACGAGGACGATGCCCTCCGGGCGGGCGATCATGAGCTTCAACTGGTCCAGTTGGATATCGTCGAGGCCGATCTGGTCGAGCGGCACGATGCCCTTCTGGCGGTCGAGGATGCGCAGCACGATGTTCTCGCCGTGGATGGTCGGCTGGGCCGAGACGCGGAAATCCACCAGCCGGCCGCTGATGTTGAGCGAGATGCGGCCATCCTGCGGGGCGCGCGTTTCGGCGATGTTCATGTTGCTGACCACCTTGATGCGCACGGCCATGGCCGGCCAGTAGGACTTGTGCAGGGCGCGAATCTGTCGCAGCAGGCCGTCGATGCGGTAGCGGATGCGCAGGAAATTCTGCTCCGGCTCGAAGTGGATGTCGGAGGCGTCGCGCTTGACGGCGTCGGTGAGGAGGGCGTCGATGAGGCGCACCACCGGCTGGCTGTATTCGTCGCTGGAGGCGGCCAGGCTGCGCCAGTCGATTTCGCCGGTCTCGATCTCGTGCAGGATGCCGTCGATCGACAGTTCGTGACCGTAATACTGGTCAATGGCGCGGGAAATCTCCGATTCGCCCGCCAGCACCGTGTCGATCTGCAGGTCGTCATGGGTGAGCGAGCGCAGCTTGTCCAGGGCGACGATGTCGTTGACGTCGGCAATGGCCACCGTCATGCGGTGCCGGGCGCGGTTGTAGTCGAGCGGCAGCAGGTGGTGGCGCTTGGCAAGTTCCAGCGGGACAAGGCGCACCGCCGAAGGATCGACGATGGCGTTGGACAGGTCGATGCTCTTCTTGCCGAGGCTCTCGCCGAGGGCGTCGCGCAGCGTCGCTTCGGAAATGAAACCCAGGCTGACCAGCAGTTTGCCGACCGGCTGATTGGACTTCATCTGTTCCAGCAGCGCAATGCGCAGCTGGTCCTCGCTGATGACTCCCTGCGCGATCAGGATCTGGCCGAGCGGCCGTCGATGCGGTGCGGGCGAATTCATCTCCATGGCGCCTGCCTGGGCGCTGAGTTATTTTTGCAGTTCGCTGACGCGGCCAGCGACCTGGATTCTGTCGAAGGCAGCCGGGCGTTGGGTAGCCGCAGCGAGCGCCCCCTGATAATACTGCAATGCCAGCCTGGGTTGGCGCATCTGATCCAGGCTGACCGCCAGGTTGAACTGGTAGTCCGGATTCTCGCTGTCGCCGCTATAGGCGCGGAAGTAGGCCTGCTGGGCATCATTCCAGCGGCCTTGCTGGGCATAGACATTGCCCAGGGTGAAATTCAGGAAGGGGGATTCGGGCTGGCTCGCCAGCAGGTTCTTCAGCCGGCTCTCCGACTGGATCGGATCGACCTGCCCCTTCAGGGCAATCATGCCGGCTTGCGCCGCGTTGTCCTTGGGGTCGGCTTCGAGGATGCGCAGATACAAGTTTTCAGCCGCCTCGTACTGGCCCTGACGCAGGCTGATGGCGGCCAGGCCGTGCAGCGCGTCGGTGTTCTTTGGCTCGTTCTTCAGCACCTGCTGATAGTCGCGCTGCGCAGCGGCGAGGTCGCCCGACTGGAAGGCCTGGTAGGCGCTGGCGACCTGCGGGTTCACTTTCAGCCGCGAGGTGGTGATGCGAATGAGGCTTTCGGGTTCCGCAGCGGGCGGCGGCGGTACGACGGTGGGCGCAGGTTTCGCCACAACGGATTTTTCTGCAGAAGTCAGTCGCGGGGAGACGGCGACCGGGTTTTCGGCGGGCGGCGCCGCGGCCGGCTCGGGTGTTGCAGGAACCGGCGTCGCGGCCACCGGCGGCG
>Ga0208244_101443_pt1 | contig 12711 bp, 9 predicted proteins | sample SubbioCR12Aug_5A_FD_184828 | JGI IMG/M metagenome (GOLD analysis project Ga0208244, IMG submission 184828) | Serpentinite rock and fluid subsurface biosphere microbial communities from McLaughlin Reserve, California, USA - CR12Aug_5A (SPAdes) | ecosystem: Environmental > Terrestrial > Deep... | reverse complement strand
GCATCCGTTCCAAATGCGTATTATTTACTTTTCCCCCGGCTACTCCACCCACGACCATCGTTTCCTCAAATCCATCTCGGAAGGGGGGAACGAGGTCTTTTTTGTGCAACTCGAAGGCAACCAACGACAGGTCGAAGACCGCCCCGTCCCTGAAGGTGTGACACAAGTGCATTGGAAGGGCGGACGCGAACCGTTCACATGGAGCAAACTCCCCGCATTTGTGATGGATTTTAAACGCCTCCTTCGGGACCTCAAACCTGATCTTGTCCATGCGGGTCCCATCCAAACCTGTGCATTTATCGCCGCCCTTGCGGGCACGCATCCGCTTCTGACGATGTCGTGGGGATTTGACTTGATGGATGACGTTCACATAAATAAATGGTGGGAGTGGGTTACGCGTTACACGTTGAAACGTTCCACGTTCTTCACCAGTGATGCAAACGTGACCCGCGATAAAGCGGTTGCCTATGGCATGAATCCTGAGAAAACCATCGTTTTTCCCTGGGGCGTGGATTTGGAACACTTTTCGAAGAAAGAAGAAAGAGGAAAGAGGGATGGCTTCGTTTTATTCTGCAATCGTTCGTGGGAAACGCGTTACGGTGTGGATGTGTTGGCGCGGGCTTTTGTAAAAGTGGCGCAACAGCGCGATGATGTCCGTTTGATTCTTTTGGGCGGCGGGTCGCAGGGGACAAAACTTCGCAAGATATTTCAAGGCGGCGGGGTGGAGGAGTATGTCACCTTTGGCGGACAGATCTCGCAGACCGACCTTCCGCGCTGGTATCATATGGCGGATCTGTATATTTCGCCCTCGCACGTGGACGGTTCGTCCGTTTCGCTGATGGAAGCACTGGCGTGCGGGTTGCCGTGTCTGGTGTCGGATATCCCTGCGAATAAGGAATGGGTTGTGGAGGGCGAGAACGGCTGGCTGTTCCGCGATGGGGACGCGGATCATCTAGCAGAGAAGATTCTCGCGGCGATGAGTCAGCGGGAGAATCTGCCCGGGATCGGCAGGGCAAGCCGAAGGACGGCAGAGATGCGCGCGGATTGGAAAAAGAATGCCGAGGCGTTGATGCAGGTCTATCGAAGCCTTGTTCCAAACAGGAGTTGATATGTTGACGTTTGAACAACTGGTGGATGGATTTCGCGAGTTGGGTGTGGAGGAGGGTGACACGCTGTTGGTGCATAGTTCGTATAAATCGTTCGGCGAAGTGGACGGCGGACCGCAGACGGTGATCCGCGCGCTGGAGGCTGCGCTCGGCACGGACGGGGAGGGGACGCTGATCATGCCGACGTTCAATTTCGATTTCAACAAAGGCGTGCCGTGGGATGTGCGCACGACGCCGTCGAAGATGGGCGTGTTGACGGAACTGGTGCGCAAAGACCCGCGCTCGAAGCGAGTGTTTCATCCGTTTTATTCGTTTTCGATTTTAGGGAAGCATGCTGAGATGCTGGGAAGTTTGCGCTACAAGAGCGCGTATGAACGGGATTCGGTGTTCGGCAAACTGCGTGACCTGGACGGGAAGATCATGGTGATCGGGCTGTCGTATAACAATAGCATGACCTTCTTTCATCACATCGAGCAAATGGAAGGTGTGGATTACCGCTTCTTGAAACAGTTCATAGGCGAAGTGACCGACGAGAACGGGGTCACGTACACCGATACGTTCGAGATGCTTGTCCGCGATGTGGACAAGGGCGTGATGACAATGGTCGACCCGATGGGCGCGTTGATGGAAGAGCATGGCGTGATCAAGTCTGCAAGAATCGGCGATGCGGATGTGAAGTTGATGAAGGCGAATGAAGTTTATGAGTTCACGGCGCGCGAGATGAGGCGTGATCCGTTTTTGTTGTATTATGTTGAGAAGAAGTGAAGCCCCGCTGGTTGAGTAGCCCCGTGCTCGTCGGGGCGTATCGAAACCAGCAATAACTGATAGATTTGAAATTCAGAAGTGTGGTTTCGATACGCCTTTCGCTATCGCTCAAGGCTACTCAACCACCGTTGGTTATTGAGAGTGTGTGGTTTTGACTGCTTGCGCTCAACCACCGTTTGAAATAGAGATTTTCTATGGCATGGATGTATATCCTTCAATGTTCCGACGGCTCATATTATGTCGGGTCGACCAAGAATCTTGACTTGCGCTTTTCGCAACATCAAAGCGGTAAAGGCTCAAGATATACATCAGGAAGATTGCCAGTTCAGTTGGTTTATTGTGAAGAATATGACCGCGTTTCCGATGCGTTTTATCGAGAGAAGCAAGTCCAAGGCTGGACTCGGCGCAAGCGTGAAGCCTTGATACATGGAAACCCAGATTTGTTGCCTGCGCTTGCAAAAAAGGTTTTTGATAAGAGTAGAATCAAGAATAATTCGGTGGTTGAGTAGGGTCGATGGTTGAGTAGCCGCGCAGCGGCGTATCGAAACCACCATTAAGCAAAAGAATTCTTGTTACATGTTGGTTTCGATACGTTCCTCGCTTCGTTCGGAACTACTCAACCAACGGTACTCTCTTATTAATGGGATAATCGCTGGTTGAGTAGGCGGCGTTCGTCCGCCGTATCGAAACCAGCAAGCAAAAGTAAACTTGAAATTGGTGGTTTCGATACGCCGCTCGTTTCACTCGCGGCTACTCAACCACCGTTGCAGTACCGAAACCACCAATAGATAGGCAAACCTATGAACATAAAAATCATTGTTATTATTTTGGTCTTTCTTGTCGTTCTTGGATTGCTCATTTATTTCGCCTACGACACCAACACAGGTGGATTCTTCCGCACACCCACCCCCACTGCTTCGCTAACGAACACACCAACAGCAACAAACACCGCGACTTTGACTCCAACGCTGACCCCAACCTCAACTGCTACACTCACTCCAACCGCCACGCAAACTCCCACTGATACGCCCACCGCGACAAACACTCTTGCACCATTGTGGACTCCGACCCAAAAGCCCAAGGACAATGATGATGGAAATGGCGGCAATAATGGCGGCGGTGGTGGAGGTCCACCAGTGTTCCCAACGGGTGCGCCAGGCACATAGTTATTACTTTATGAAACCCTACACCTCTCTCAAATCCATCCTTGCGGAATTCTTCCCTCTGCACCGCACCCTCGCCTCCGATGACCACGACAAAACGTTGGAGATCGTCGGCTCGTACATGCCCGACTCATCGGACTACACCATCGAGACCTACGCGCCGCTGACTCCCGTCTGGACGTGGAAAGTGCCTGAGCGGTACGTTGTCCATGAGGCGTATCTCGAAACCGAAGACGGCGAACGAATCGTGGACTTCAAGGACAATCCGCTTCATATTGTTTCGTATTCATTGCCTGTAGATAAAGTGTTGAGTTTTGAAGAACTCCAGCCGCATTTGTATTTCAACGAGAAACGTCCGCACGCTGTGCCGTGGATTTTCAAATACTATGAACGGGATTGGGGCTTCTGTTTACCAAAGAATACGTTTGATAAACTTCCGCGCGACAAAAAGTATCACGCGGTCATTAAATCGGAGTTCATTACCGACCGCGCACAGGGTTTCAAAGTTGCCACGGCAGTCGTCCACCCAGAAGGCGGACCCAATCCCGCTACAGGCGAGTTCCTTGTGCAGGCACACACCTGTCACCCCATGCAAGCAAATGACGACGGCGCAGGCGTGGTCAGCACGATTGAACTGGCACGGCGTCTTGCCGAGAATCCGCTGCCCGCTGGTTCGATGAGCGTCCGCTTTTGGTTTGGGCCCGAGACCATCGGCACGATTGCATGGCTCGCACACAACGAATCGCTCATCCCCAATCTGCGCGGCGGAATCTTCATGGAGATGACAGGCAATCAGAATCAGATCGCATGGCATCGCACGCGACAGCATAATCACTTGTTGGATCGGGTTACGAGTTACGTGTTACGAGATACGCCTCACGACGAACGTGATTTCGCGTCCGCGCCCGCCAACGATGAGCGTGTCATCAATGGACCTGGCGTCAACGTGCCGTGCATCTCCCTCAACCGCTTCCCCTACGATGAGTATCACACCACTGACGACAATCTCGACATCATCCACGAAAACATGCTCATCGGCGCGGCGCAAACTGCCGAAGAGATCATCCGCATCTACGCCAGCAACTACATCCCCAGGCGCACCTTCCGTGGTCCTGTGTTTCTCAGCGGTCACGGTCTCTGGGTGGATTGGCGCGAGAACTGGGCACTCAACCGCGCCATCGAAAAGATCATGATGCGCTTCGAAGGCGAACATACCATCTTCGATATTGCCGAGCAGGTTGGGTTGGAGTATGAAGCGGTGCGCGAGTACGTCGAAAAATTCCGCGCGAAGGGATTTGTGACTCCCTTGCCGATTCCATCCGAAGGACAGACATCATGAAACCGCGTGTCATCGCCATCATTCAGGGACGCATGTCCTCATCGCGTTTGCCTGGGAAGATTCTCGCAGATATTGCGGGACAGCCGATGTTACAGCGCGTCTTCATCCGGACCTCGCGGTCTGCTTCTGTTACTGAAACCGTGTTCGCCACGACGACGGACGCCGCCGACGATCCCGTCGCCGAATACTGCGACTTCAGCGGAATCCCCTTCACGCGCGGAAGCCAGTTCGATGTACTGGATCGTTATTATCAAACCGCATCGCAAATGAAAGCGGATGTGGTCGTCCGCATCACAGCCGATTGTCCCGTCATTGACCCCGAATTGATCGATAACGTGGTCAACACCCTGCTCGAAGACGAACACGACTTTGTCTGTAACCGTCTCCCTCCACCGTGGAGCCGCACTTACCCCATTGGCTTGGATGTGGAAGCATGCACGTTCAAAGTCCTTGCCAAAGCATGGAAAGAAGCTAAAGAGCCCCAACACCGCGAACACGCCATGCCGTATTTTTACGAAGGCGTGCAACTGACCACTGTCAGCCGTCAACTGCAAACTGGCACTTCTCCCCGCGGATATAACATCGCCCTGCTGCATCACACCACCGACTTCGGCGATTATCGCTGGACCGTGGATACGCCTGAAGATCTGGAGTTCATGCGCCAAGTCTACGCCCGCTTCGATGGACGCGATGACTTTTCATGGAAAGAAGTTCTCGATCTTGTTCACAATAATCCCGAATTGATGAAAATCAACTCAGGCGTAAAACACAAAACACTCAAAGATATTGACGAACGCGCCACTGGATGCTGATGCCCCTGATTACTTTATTCTCCGCCCCCAAACCCTTCACCGATCCGCACATCGCGATGATTCAACGCAACGCCATTAAGTCGTGGACTCTGCTTCCCGATGTCGAAGTCATTTTGCTCGGCGAAGAAACAGGCCTCGCTGAAACTGCGAAAGAATTTGGTGCCAGGCACATCCCGCATGTGGAGCGTAACGACACTGGCGTGCCGCTCATCTCATCCATGTTCCAACTCGCGCGCGAAAACTCAAACAGCGACCTGCTCTGCATCATCAATGCGGACATGATCCTCATGCCCGATTTCGTCGAAGCCGCCAAAAAGGTCAAAGGGCTAAGGTCGGAGTTCGTCTTGTTGAGTCAGCGTTGGGACTTGGACATGTCCGCGCCGCTTGATTTTTCCAGAAACTGGATCCATGGGCTGCGGTCCATGGTCAATGGTCAGGGTCAACTCCATCGTCCCGCCGGAAGCGACTTCTTCCTCTTCCCACGTTCCACTTTCCACGAAATCCCCCCCTTCACCATCGGTCGCGCAGGCTGGGACAACTGGATGATCTACAAAGCGCGCAAGGAGGGTTGGGCGGTGATTGACTGTACGCCGTCGCTGATGATCGTGCATCAGAACCATGATTACTCCCACCTGCCCGAAGGCAAACCGCACTACGAACACCCTGAGACCAACGAAAACATCCGTCTCGCGGGCGGACAGGCGAACATCCGCTACACAATTTTGGACGCGACGCATCAATTGGTTGGTGATAAACTTATCCGCCCGAAGATAACATCCGCCCGCTTTACACGCAAATTCGAGTTGTTCCTGCGGACAATATTTTTCTTCCTGCCTGAAAATGTGCTCGAGAACATTGCCCGTCCGAAGCGATGGAAGAAGCGATTGAAAAAGATATTCAAATAAAAATAACCCCCGCTGGTTTCGATACGTGGCGCTTGCCGCGCCACTACTCAACCACCGTGACATGAGGTTAAATGAGAAAAGGTCAAAACCCCGCCAAATCGGCAAAATCTGTCGCCAAGCCCGAGCGCATCACCGCCGCGCTGTTGAATTACATCCCCTTCCTGAGCGGATTTTACTCCGAGACTCTCGATGTGCTGAAAGTCTCGCTTGAGTCGATGCGCAAGGATGCGGGACTGCCGTTCGACTTGATGGTCTTCGACAACGGCTCGTGCGCCGAAGTGCGGGACTATCTTGTCAAAGAAAAAGAAGAGGGACGAATCCAATATTTGATTCTCTCTGAAAAGAACATGGGCAAGGGCGGCGCATGGAACGTGATGCTGGCAGGCGCGCCCGGCGAGATCATCGCCTACACCGATGCCGATGTGCTCTTCTACCCCAACTGGTTGAAAGCATCTGTTGACCTGCTCGAAACCTATCCGAACGTGGGCATGGTCACGGCGCGTCCGTTCCATACTAAACCCATATATTACACGTCCACCTTGGATTGGGCGCGCTCCGAACCGAATGCGGCTTTGGAATCCGGCAAATTTATTCCGTGGGGTGTGTATCGAGAATTTGACCTAAGCCTGGGACAGACGGAGGAAGAGATCCGCGCCCGTTACGATGAAACTGACTATTGGCAGATTACCTATCAAGGAATAAAAGCGTTCGTGGGGGCGTCACATTGGCAATTTACAGCCTTCAAATCAACCCTGCAGGAATTTCTTCCCTTCGATATGAGCAAACCGATGGGACAAGTGAAGCAACTGGATGAACGAATAAACAATGCCGGGCTTTTGAGATTGATGACGCCTGAGCCGCTGGCAATGAACCTGAGCAACTCCACCGAATATCTACAGGGAAAATATATCGCGCCGCGTGAAAAGAAACGCGTCGGGATGTGGCAAAGAGCGCTGAATATTGCTCCCGTTCGAAAATTTTTCCTATTCATTTACGGGCGCATCTTCGACTGGTATTACGGCAATTAAAATCCATTTTTGGAGTATGGCATGACTGCAAAAGAATTGACACCACCCCTCTACTGGAAGATGACAGACCTGGCATTGAAAGAAGCAAAAGACGGGATGGATCATCGCGCTCAGGAGGAGATCGAAGCGGTTGAGCAGGGTGTGGACCTGAAAGCCACACATGGGCAGGCGATACGCGATTTTGTGCAGTTGGACGATTTTATTCAGGCAGGATTCGATTTCCTGAAGCGAATCAAGCATCGGGTTAATGGTGAAGCGGTTGATGTCGGGTCGGGGACAGGCGTTGGCGCCGGCATCCTGTCACGCTTTGATTTCATCAGCAAAGTGTATGCCGTTGAATTTTCGGAGCAGTTTGTCCTTTCGATCATGCCCGTTGTGTTTGGCAGCATCGAGGCGGATAATTCAAAAATCCAGCGCGTGGTGGGCGATTTCAATAATTTGCAGATCCCTGATGCTTCGCAGGCTTGCGTACTGGATATCGACTCCTTCCATCATGCCGAAGACCTGGATTTCACGCTGCGCGAATGCGCCCGCGTCTTGAAAACAGGCGGCGTGATCGTTTCGATTGACCGCGCCTGGGACGATCATTACACGCGCGCTCAACTGGAAGCCAAACTGGATGTGGAGTTAAATGATAACCTCAAGAAAAAATACGGCATCCCAGAGGGGCAGAGCTTCACCCGCCGCGATTTCGGAGAGCATGAATACACCGTTCGGGAGTGGCTCGATTTGTTTGCAAAGAACGGTTTTGAGGCAATGGTTTTTTCACAGTGGCACCCGCCGTTTTTGAATCGCATCTGGTTGCGATTGCCCATGCAGAAGATCATGATGTTTATCAATGCCATCCTTTACAAGTTCGGGAAAAGACGGTTTGGGATCTATGGCTTTGGCACCACCCGTCGACTCTTTGTATGCATAAAACGGAATGGATAGTAAACGCATCTTCATCTCCGCCGACCACGGCATGGCAATCATCTACTTCCTGCAAAGCGACATCGTTTCGACGCTGCTCGATGCGGGCGTGGAAGTCGTCATCCTCACCGATGACGACACCAAGGACAAAATCGCAGAACGCTTTGCAAGACCGGGCTTGACCTTCGAAGGTTTACGTCTCAAACAAGCGAACGAATATGCTAAAAAAGTCCAGCCAAGAATCCAGTGGTTGCTCGCCTACCTGCGCCGCGTCGGCGGCTCGCGCCGCATCAACACCGAAGCCATGGACAGCCACATCTGGGAAGTCTGGGCGGAGAACTCGTGGAAGTTCCGTTTGGGGATTTGGATTCCCTCCGCGCTGATGATTCTCCTCCTGCGGAATTTTTCATGGGCTCGGGCACTTCTCGTGAAGATGCAAAACCGCTTCACCCCTGACCCTGGGCTGTATACCGACCTATTTAACAAATACCAACCCGACATGGTCATCGCCTCCACCCCCGGCTGGCGCATGGACCGTTATCTCCTGCGCGAATCCGCCCGACGCGGCATCCCGAACATGACCGTCATCGTCGGCTGGGACAATTCATCCAGTTACAACGTCTCAGGCGCGGATGTGCAGTGGGCGACTTGCTGGTCTGAGTTGCAAAAAGAGGAACTCGTCAAAGGTTCGGATTGGAATCCTGAGCATGTGCATGTGGTCGGCATCCCTTCGTATGACGGATATTTCCGCAAGCAATGGCTCATGCCGCGTGATGAATATTTCAAACTGCACAACCTTGACCCAAATCGAAAACTCATCTCGTACGCCAGCAGTTTTGTCCATTTCGCGCCAAACTTCCCGAACATCGAAGCCTTGGCAAAGTTGGTCTCATCCGAAGAATTGGCAGAACCTTCGCAGTTGTTGATCCGCTTGCATCCCAGTCACTTTCAAGATAAGCCGAAGATCTTCGCCGATGAACGCGCCCAGGTCTTTGAGTTGGAAAAGAAATATCCAAATGTGCATGTCGTCCAACCCGTTGCGTTGGGCGGGTCACTCGGCTACTATGGCGGCGAAGACATGGACGAAAAATCGTCCATGATGGCGTACTCGGATGTGGTGGTGACGGTCTATTCGACGATGCTGGTCGAGACCGCCGTCCACGATACGCCGATGATCGCGGCAGTCATTGATACGCCCGGTGGGTGGAACAAGCCCAACAAATTCTCGCTCTCATTGAAGGAAATTGGTGATTGGCCCACCCACAAACGTTTCCGTGAAGCAAAGGCGGGGCGGGTGGCGGGGGATGAGGAACAACTGCGGGATGCGTTGAATCTCTATCTGGCAGATCCAGGCACGGACAAAGTCCAGAGGCGAAAATTCGTCGAGGACGAGATCAGCTTCACGGATGGAATATCGGGCAGGCGGACGGCAGAGTTCATCCTCAACATCCTGCAAATGAAATAACCCAATCAAATCATCACGGAGAAAAAATTTGTTATCCATTCTATTCGGTCTTGCATCCGCGCTCAGCTGGGGCGCGGGTGATTTTACAGGCGGGCTTGCCGCGCGCAGGGTGGGCGCATACCGCGCCGTGTTTTATGCCGAGGTCGTCGGTGTAATCTTTCTGTTCATCGTTCTGGCATTTGTCAACGAGCCGCTGCCCGACCGCCGCGCGCAGATCTTCTCATTGGTCGCTGGCGCGTTCGGCACGATGGGACTGATGCTGCTGTATCATTCCATGACTCTCGGCTTGATGAGCATTGCCACGCCGGTCTCCGCGCTGCTGGCGGCGGCGCTGCCTGTGACGGTTGGCATGATCACCGAGGGCTTCCCCGGCTATTTAACCTTCATCGGATTTGGCTTCGCCCTCTTCGGGGTGTGGATGATCTCCCAAAGCGAGGGCGGCGTGACGGACATCCTTGCGCATCTCTCGGACTTGAAACTGCCCCTGCTCGCAGGCATTGGATTCGGCTTTTACTTTGTCTTCATGCACGAAGCCACTCGCGACGGCGGCTCCATCTGGCAGATGATCCTGTCGCGCTCAAGCGGCATGACGCTCATCATCAGTTATCTTCTCGTCACCCGCTCCTCGTGGAGAATCGAATTGAACGCTCTGCCCATCATCTCCGCGAACGGACTGCTCGATTTGAGCGGAAACTTCTTCTTCATCCTCGCTGGGCAGGCGGGGCGCCTGGATGTTGCTGCTGTGATCAGTTCGCTCTTCCCGGGCGCAACGGTTTTGCTCGCGTGGGTTTTCCTTAAGGAAAGGCTCGCGCGCGGTCAGTGGATCGGCATTGCCGCGGCGTTGATCGCCATTGTCCTGATGACCATCTAAAAGGGAGACGTCTCATGAATTCCGCCTATGATCACAATTACGAATTACAGTACGAGGGAACCTTCACCACCGCCGACCTGAAGGAAAACCAGCAGGGGCGGTATTCGCAAGCCCAGTTGAAGCAATTCGAGAATTCGCGGGAATTCATGACCTATTCCGCGAACAAATATGAGAACAGAGGTCCGTTGATCTCCATGATATTCGGGGTTGGTTTGCTTGGGTTCGTGGCGGTGCTGTATGTCATCGGCGTCTTCGATATGTTCCGCGCCATGCTGGGCGGGTTGTTCCTGCCAGTCATCGCGGGGCTTGGCATCCTTGCCGTATTGTTCATTTTTGTAATTGTCCCCCGACAATACCAATCCACAGTGGAGATGGCGCGCGGAATGGGCGCGCCGCTGGCGGAAAGTCCGCCGGGCGAGATCCAGGTCATCGAGGCGCGGGCGGAGAAATCCCAGACGCAGGGCGGAATCAACCGCCGCGGAGGTCAATCCTCAAAGATCTCCTGCCTCCTTAAAATGGACGGCATCGAATTCAAACTCCAGCCTTCGTTTTGGGAACTTATCGACCCGAAGCGTCTGTACCGCGTGTATTGCGTGAAGGACCAGGGTGTGTGGGTTTTACTGAGCATGGAAACATTGGAGTAGAAACCGGGACTCACTAAAAAAAGGAACAGGCTGGCGGAAATTCCGCCAGCCTGTTTTACTTACAAAACGTCATTCAAACTACGGTCGGTCAATCGTGATGACCGGCGAAGTCCAGGTTTCCCAGTGAGCCGGGTTGTTGGGGTCGCCGAGCGCCTTTAGCACCTTGACGACAACGATGTAATCGCCATCGGGAACTTCTTTGTACAGCGTCTTGGTGTTGCCCTTGCCGTTGGCCATATTGCTGTGGACGCGGGTTCCGTCCCAGTTGAAGGCAAAGAAGCCCGTCGAAGTGGAGTTGCGCGGCATGTATTCAAGTTCCACAAACGTGTTGAAGACGGGATGCACCGGATTGCCGCTGCCCGCTTCGAAGATCTCCATCTTCAACAGGCGCGCCTGATGGTCGAAATGCACCAGGAAGGACGGCTGTTCGAAGATGCTGGTCATGTCGAAGACATATCCGGCGGGCGGCAGGTCGTACGAACCGCCAATACATTCCCCATCCACAACGCGGATGCAGCTTACTGCGCGACCCACAAGCGGGAAACCGAATCCGCCGGAGGTCAGCACCTGGCGCGCCTGGTAATCACCGACGTACCCGGCAAACGGCACGCGATACACCTGCCCGCCGCCCTGCGGCGTGAAGACAATGTAACCGCCGTACTGGCCGCCATCCGGAGCTGTTGCGGGGTTAATCGTGGCGTTGACTGTCGCGGAACCTCCCGCCGGGACCGTCACGCTCGCCGCGCTGAAGTTGACGGAGGCATTGCCCAGGAAGAAACTGGGGGTGAAGGTGTTGAAACCGGTCGAAAGCGCGTTGACGAAGGACAGGTCATAGGTCACGCTCGAAGCGCCGCTGTTATGGATGGTCAGCGTCTGGGTGAAGGGACCCGCCTCGCTCTCTCCAGTTGCGATCTTGGAGGGGGTGATGCTGGTTTCACTCAGGATCGAGCCGGGGATATCCAACATGCCGGCGCCCTGGCGATGGACGTTATCCAGGAAACCGAGACCGGGGTTGAACCACCAGTTCTTGGGATCCGCGCTGTTCTGAAGGATGCCGCGCACAGACTCAGCAGGGGTTCCGGGACGGGCTTCGAGCAACAAAGCCACTGCTCCCGCCACATGAGGCGAGGACATGGACGTACCGCTGATTGTGGCATACCCACCCAGTTCGAGCGGATAGGTTGCTCGAATCAAACCGCCCGGCGCGCCGATGTCGGGCTTGAGCGCGAGGTCGGGGGCAAGACCGTAGGAACTGAACGAAGAAATCAGCCCGCCGGTGGGGTTGAGCGCCTCGAGGGTTTCTTCGGTCCAGGTCATGTCAACAGGTCCACTCGCGAGGCGGCTGTCGATCAACGCGCCTTCGGTGTCGGAGATCGCCACAACCGGGATGGTGATTGCGGGGGCTCCCGCGACGGTCGGACTGAAGCGACCAGCTGTATTATTGTAAAGGGCGACGCCCGCCGCGCCGGCATTCTGGGCGTTCAACGCCTTGGTATGGAAGGGGCAGGTTCCGCGGCGGATCAGGACGACATAGCCGGTCAGGTCTGCGGCGATTGGGGCGCAGGCGTCATCGGCCGTTGTCGTTGTTCCGGTGCGAGTCATGGGATAAGTGCCGGAAGTTGGGGGCAGGGGAGCCGCCGCCGCCGTGCCGTAACCGATCTTGGTATCGTCCGGCGAGATGGTGAACGCGGCAAGACTGGT
>Ga0208244_101442_pt1 | contig 12717 bp, 7 predicted proteins | sample SubbioCR12Aug_5A_FD_184828 | JGI IMG/M metagenome (GOLD analysis project Ga0208244, IMG submission 184828) | Serpentinite rock and fluid subsurface biosphere microbial communities from McLaughlin Reserve, California, USA - CR12Aug_5A (SPAdes) | ecosystem: Environmental > Terrestrial > Deep... | reverse complement strand
CCAAACCCGATCCCGTCACGGTCACGCTCCATCTGCCTGTGCTCGATGATGCCACCGCCGTCATGATCTACAACTTCCTGTGCGAACTCGTCGATAGCTTCGACGCCCACTACGGCGAACAGATTTGCCACTTCTACTCGCAGCAGCACGCCAATAGCCGTTCCCCTCCGACCAACACGCCCAACGACGCGCCGTCCTGACTACACCCTGAGCTGTTCCATCATCGACAACGCCGGCTTCACTTGCCGGCGTTGCGCTTTCGCCATGCCACACGTACGACCATCATCGAACGCGAACATCGCACCATCAAATCTCGTGACCACACTCACGTTTGCGGCATTCGGTGATGATCTCCTCCACGAACAACCGGCCCACCGGCAGGTTGATCGGCCCGATCACCACCAGCCGCCCCGCATTCTTGCCGTGAAAGAAACTCTCGCCTTCCAGCGGCTGCGCCTTGTAGGCGCGCAGGATCAGCTCGCGGAACTCGCGCTCCTTCTGCGCCAGCGCCTGCTCTTTCTGCTTGCCGGTCAAGCGGCCGCCGACGTTGAGATACGCCTGACGCTCGTAGCGGCCGAGGTTCAGCACCTCGAAGGCGCGGAACGGTTTGCCCGCGTCCTTCAGCTCGCGCTGCACCTGGATCAGGCGTTTGCGCGTGGTGTGGATGCCGAACTTGCCGAGGTCGGTGGCAATCCACTTGCGGCCGAGCTTTTCCGCCACCGCCGCCGTGGTGCCGGAGCCGCAGAAGAAATCGGCGACGAGGTCGCCTTCGTTCGAAGAGACCTTGATAATTCGATCGAGCAGCGCCTCCGGCTTCTGCGTTGGATAGCCCACCTTCTCCTTATTCGCTGGTCCAGTAGGCACTTTTATGTCGGTCCACCAGTCAGTGACAGGTGTGCCCCGATCAACGTCAACCATTACACCCTTATGAATGCTTTTCATTCGCTGGGCGGTAAGTTCGTTGTACGGCTTATATTGGGTATTGAAAATGTGTGCGTCTGATCTTCGGTATTTGAGAATTGTGTCGTGTTTGCGTGGAAAGTCGTCGACTGGAATAGCTCCACCGCTATAGGTCCAAATGATCTCATTTCGGAATCTGTCTCGGCCGAATATTTCATCCATTGCAAGGCGGATGAAGCTATTGACCCGGTAGTCACAGTGCACGTAGATCGACCCGTCATCAGCCAGCAAGTCCCGCATCAGAATCAGCCGCTCGTAAATCATCGAAATAAATGAATCCGCCCCGCGCCCCCAAGTGTCGCGGTAGGCGATCTGTTCCAGCAGGTTCGGTTCCTTGTGGAAGGTCTCGCCGCCGATCTCGATGTCCATGGAGAAGTCGGCGCCGACGTCGAAGGGCGGGTCGATGTAGATGAGTTTGAGGCCGCCCGCATCTTCGATCTGCTTGCGCAATGCGCCGCTCTTGAGCGAGGAGAGAATCAGCTTGTTGTCGCCCCAGATGAGTTTGTTGGTCCAGCCCTTGAGCTGGCGGCCGCGGGTGTCGAACAGGTCGGTTTGAATCTCCGGCGCTTCCTGGCGCGGCTCGTCCACGTGCTCCAGCGACTGGAACGGCAGCACGGTGGTGCAGACCTCGCGGTTCTTGCCGTTCCACACCAGTTCCACTTCGCGCTTGTCCTCGAACAGGATGAAGCGGTATTTCTCCGGCAGCGGCTTGCCCTGCTGGATGAGCTGGATCAGGTCGCGCTTTTCGGCGTCGGTAATTTCGTAGGCGGGTTTGGCGGGGCGGGACATTGGATGTTGGGCGCTTTATTGGATAAAGATTGGCTAATCAATTTTCGGAGTTTGCTCGTATCTGGTTGATTTTTATGTGGTATTTATTGGCGATTGGATCAAGTTCACGGCTGGATTATCGAATCGTATCCAATCATGGCTCATGCACCGCAAGCCGCCAGACGGCAGCCTTGGTGTTGCCATCCGATACCAGAACGCCACTGCGGCGAAGTTTTTGCAGCAGATATTTGATTTTGGTTTCTTTCTGCTTCTCGGTTAACAAGTCCGACAGTTTTCCGCTGAGCAGGCGGGCGAAATCGGCACGGCGGCCCTCGCCTTTGGTTTTGAGGTAGTCCGCGATCAAGTCGCAAAAATAGCGGTCGTCAAATGCGCGATGGTGCAGGTATTCCTCCACGGTGTCCGTGGCGAGTGCAACTTCGCTGGCGACGTGCAGACGGCCTTTGCGGCCTTCCACCAGATGCTGGCGGCGCAAACCGGGGAGCACGTTCTTATCCGGCGTCTGGCCTTTTTGTATGGCGTCGAGCGCTAAAACCTCGGGCCATCCCAGGCTGGTGTTGGTCAGCAAGACGCGGCTGTAATTTTCGTCCATGAAACGCCCGGCCAGGCGCATGACCACTTCTCCCGGCTGGCTAAAACTATAATCCGGCAAGGGCATGTAGCGGCTGCGTTGCCCCTGGAACAACACGGTGCGAATACCAAATCCCATGGTATCCATCATGCGCAAATTGGCCATCGCCTCGGCCAGAAAACGATTGCGATAACGCTTGGGCGTGCGGTGTTGCAGTACGTAGTCGAGTGGTTTGCCGTCGTAAAAATCGCCGCCGTTCTGAAATTCCAGACCGGTTGCACGTTCGGTGACGACGATGCGTTCACAGCGGCTGTAGTCCTGATGCGCGATGCAGTTGTGCAAGGCTTCGAGCACCATGCGCTCGTCGTATTTGCGGATTTCTATTGGGATGAGCTGATTTGGTGGCAGCAATGTAAGCGGCAGATTGCGAATGCGCTGGTAGAGGCGTGAAGTTTCGAGCAGGAACGGCGGATGAAAATGTTCGTAGGCGATCTCTTCGCCTTCGAGTTTCCAGGTGATTTCGGCGACGTATGGGCTTAGATAATGCGTGCTCTGGGTTTTGCCCAGCAACAGTAGCGTGCCGCGCGGAATGCCGCCGTTGATACTGAGCTTGGCGTTTGCAAGGAATTCATCATCGCTCCAGCTGCGTAGGGTTTCAGCCGGGATTCGACCTTGATGCCGTGCGGTAAAAACCTCGCGCGCCTTGGCAAGCGCATCGGGGTGCAGGTCGCTCACGGTCGCACCCGCGCAGACAACCGCCGACCAGTCCGCATTCGCGCCCTGCGCGCGGATCGCATCCTGTTTGCTGATGCTCAGTCCGCCGAGGCTCTCGTTGTCGCGGGCGTAATAATGCGCGTTCCAGCCGATGGGAATGCCGCGCGGCGCGGGTGGAACTTCGAACAGCAGCACGCGTCCCCGCGGCGTGGCCAGTTCATGGATATCGCGCAGGGTGGTGCTGGGGTCGGTGCCGTCGGCAATCTGTCGTTTGAGGCTGTGCAGCCGCTCGCGATCTTCGCGGTAGCGCGTGCCGATGACCTGGCGTGTTTTGTTGTCCACGCCGAAAACAAGCCAGCCCGCATCCCGATCCCGCAGGTTGGCTTCGTTGGCCAGCGCGGAAAAATATTTGCCGATGTCGGATGTGCTGAAATTGTCGTTGGCATCCTTGAATTCGACGCATTCATCCTCCCAGCCTGCAATCAAGCTATCGAGTTGTTGGCGCAGTTGCTCAGGCGTCATTTCTCGTCCTGAAAATCCACAAAGCCCGTGACAAGCGCGGCAAACGTCTTGGGTGGATTGCGCTCGTAGCCTTGCTGGTCCACGTATACGAAACGGTAGGCCGGGCCGCCTTCGGCCTGGCTTGCCTGGGTGGCGTCCTCACACCACTGGCGCAGCCGGTTCATCTTTTGCGGCAGGTCGAGTTCGACCCGGCCCTTGGTCTCGATGGTCCAGACTGTTCCGTCCGTTGTCTTGACGAGAAAGTCTGGAACATAGTTGGAGAGGTCGCCGTCGGCCTTAACGTAGTCAATCTTGAAACCGACGGCGAGGTAGTTCTTGGCGAAGGCGGCGACATCCGGCGCGCCGTCGAGAAAGCTGGCGAAGGCCAATTCAAATCCCCCCGCGTGTGCCTCGCCGACGATTTTGCTGAACAGGGATTTCTTCGGCGCAAAGTAGGGTCGGTTTTCGGTACGGAAAGGCCGCGTGTCGCGCAGGCGGATGCGGTCTTCGATTCGGGATGTGCCGGTGTCCTGGACAGTGAGGGTATTGATGGCCTTCTTGAACGAGTCGAACAACACCTTTCCGGCATCGGGCTCCGAGAGATTGCGCAGCACCACCGGGTCGTCGAGCTTCACCGGAGAATCGGCGAACAGGTGCTCGGCCAGAAAGGCTTTGACCTTGGGATACAACACGTCGTAACCGCCAACGAGACGCAACTCTTTGAGCAGTTGGCGGGCGAAGAAGCCGACCACCGAACGATAATCGGCAGGGCCGGCACCGTCGAGCAGGATGGTATGGTGGATTTCGGCATCCAGCATGGTTTTGAAAACGATTTCGCGGGTTTCCTCGGGGGTGAAATCCTTGAGCGGCAATTTGGCGTTGCCCAGACTGGCGGGGTCGAGCGCATCGAGATCCTTGTATTCGCGGTTGAACCGTCGAGTCAGCCTCGGCAGTTCGATATCAAGTGCATCCAGATTCTTGTCGGGATTTTGTGCCTCCACCTCAACGACCAGCGAATCCTGACGCTGGGTTCCCCCGCCCATCGGGCGATATTCGAGCTGAACGCCTTCACTCTGGATGGATTCGACAAATTCCATGAAGGCCGCCGTGCCCATGACCGAAACAGTCTCGGGCGTGTCGGAACCGAAATACATGCGGCGCAGGCCACGCCCCAGGGTTTGCTCGGGCAGGATGTTGCTTTGTGCCGCGTAAGCGCGCAGGCCAACAATGGTGGTGACGTTGCGTACGTCCCAGCCTTCCTTGAGCATCAGCACGGAGACTATGGCCTTGTAGGGGCTGGCCCAGGAATCGATTTCGTTGGATTGCTTGCGCAGCCGTTCCAGCTCTTCCTTGTTTTTACCCGTTGCGGACTCGGAAATATCGCCATTGTTCTTGGTATGAATGACGAGCACCGCGCCTTGCAGTTCGGGGCTGGATTTTTCCAGCCAGGCGCCGACTTCGTCGCAGTTCCTGGTGTCGTCCACCATGACGAATAACACCGCTTTCTTGCCCAGAGCTTCGTGCTCGACGTAGCTCTTTCTCCACTCCTCGATGCCGAGTTGCAGATAGTCGGCGTAATGCTCGGTGAAGATGGCGCTCTTGTGCTCCTGTAGCCGGTCGCGGCTTGCAGCATCCGGCAGTACGGGATGCTTGACTACATTCTGGTGGATGGCCTCGACCAACGGGTAGTCCGACACGGTCTGCACGAAAATCGCGCCATTGTTGTGTTTGGGCGTGGCCGTTACGTCCACTTGCAGCGCCAGACGGCCATTTTTTTGCAGCATCCTGTGATGAATGTCCTGGATGCTTTTGAACCAGGCAAGGCGATCGTCATGGATGTGATGCGCCTCGTCGTTGAACACGGCCAGCTCGTCCAGTTCGCGCACGATTTCACCCAAGTCAGCCTTGCTGTCCGTGGTTTTTCCGGATGGCCTGGGGCCAAACGGCGAAAGGAAATAATCGCGCAGGTCGTCGTCTTCAAGCGTCGGCTCGCGCACGTCGCCAAGATAGACCCGGTGGATGTTGGTCAGGAACAGATTGCCGGTATCCCGCTGGACGCGGACGTCATCCTGGATATGCAAGGTTATCTGGAAGTCGTCGCGCCAGTTTTGGCCGTCGAAGCCATTGTCCGGCAGGATGGGATCGTTGAAAAAAATGCGCAGGCCGTCGAAGTCCGTGCGCAGACGGTCCAGCACAATGATGTTCGGCGCAATCAAAAGAAAATTGCGTGAAAGCGCCGAGTCAGGCTCATAGAGTTTATGGAAGTAGCTCCAGGCAATGAGCAGGGAAAGTACTTTGGTCTTGCCCGCGCCAGTGGCCATTTTCACAACATAGCGCGGCCAGTCTTCCGGGAACATCCCCGAAGATGCGGCCCCTGACGCGTCGAAGCGCAGCAGATCGAACTTGTCTTGAACCTTGCGAACGTCATGAAGCCAGATCACCGTCTCCACCGCTTCGCGTTGGGCGAAGTAATAGCGGAAAGGCGATAAGGCGCCGTCAGACTGCTCCAGCAAATGCTCGCTGCCGAACCACCAGTTCAGAAGCGAACGCGAGGTGCTGGATGCCCCGGCATAGTTTGCGTCCCGCCATGCTTTGACCTCGGTACGTATCTTGGCCACCAGCGGCGGTAACAGCTTTTCATAAGCCGTGCTGCGCAGCTCTTCCGCAGCAGGAAACCACCGCTGATCTGGCAGTAATTCAGCATAGGGTGATTCCGGCAGTTCAGGATGGAGTGCCATATATCAATAGAACGGGGGTGTTCCTTGTGCTTGGTATGGGGCGAATCTTCGCACAACACGTTAGCTGGGCGTAACGTCTTGGGTATGAAGCATTTGGCTGAGGCTCAGTGCGCCGCTTCCCAGGTGCTGCCGGCGCCCACGCCCACCCGCAAGGGCACCTTGAGCGCGGCGACGTTGCACATGTGCCCGGGCAGCTCGGCGCGCACGCGGTCGAGTTCGCGCTCGGGTACTTCCAGGATCAGTTCGTCGTGCACCTGCAATAGCAGGCGGCTTTGCAGCTTCTCGTCATCGAGCCAGCGCTGCACCGCGATCATCGCCAGCTTGATGAGGTCGGCCGCGGTGCCCTGCATCGGCGCGTTGATGGCGGCGCGCTCGGCGCTCTGGCGGCGTTGCGGGTTTTTGACGTTGATTTCCGGCAGGTACAAACGGCGGCCGAACACGGTCTCGACATAACCCTGGCTGCGCGCGGCCTCGCGCGTGCGCTGCATGTAGTCGGCCACCCCGGGGTAGCGCGCGAAATAGCGGTCGATCCAGGTCTGCGCGGCGCTGCGATCCAGATTGAGCTGGCTGGCCAGGCCGAACGCCGACATACCGTAGATCAGGCCGAAGTTGATGACCTTGGCCATGCGCCGCTGGTCCTTGCTCACCTCGTCCAGCGCCACGCCGAACACCTCGGACGCGGTGGCGGTGTGGATGTCCAGGTCGTGCGCAAAGGCATGCAGCAGGCCGGCATCGTCCGACAGGTGCGCCATGATGCGCAGCTCGATCTGCGAATAGTCGGCCGACACCAGCACGTGCCCGGGCGGGGCGATGAAGGCCTCGCGGATGCGGCGGCCCTCGGCGGTGCGCGCGGGGATGTTCTGCAGGTTGGGCTCGGCGCTCGACAGCCGCCCGGTCACTGCGGTGGCCTGCGAATAGCTGGTGTGCAGGCGCCCAGTTTGCGGGTGGACCATCTGCGGCAGCTTGTCGGTGTAGGTCGACTTCAGCTTGGCCATGCCGCGGTAGTCGAGAATCGCCCGCGCGATGGGATGGTCGAGCGCCAGCAGCGCCAGCGTTTCCTCGTCGGTGGAGGGCGCGCCGCCGGGGGTTTTCTTGACCACAGGCAGGCCCTTTTGGGTGAACAGGATGTCGCCGATCTGCTTGGGCGAGCCGAGGTTGAACGGCTGCCCGGCCTCCTGGAAGGCGCGCTGTTCCAGTTCCAGCATCTTTCGGCCGAGCTCGCCGCTTTGCACCGCCAGCAAATTCCGATCGAGCAGCACGCCGGCGCGCTCCATGCGGAACAGGATCTCGGCCACCGGCAGTTCGATCTGGCGGTATACGTATTCGAGCTTGCTTGACGCGGCAAGCTGCGGCGCCAGCGCATCGCGCACGCGCAGCGTGACGTCGGCGTCTTCCGCAGCGTATTCGCTGGCGCGCTCGACCGCTACCTGCTCGAAGCCGATGCGCGACGCGCCACGGCCGGTGACGTCGTCGTAGCTGATCGTCGCCAGACCCAGATGGCGCGCCGCCAGGTTGCCGAGTTCGTGCGGCTGGTGGGCTTCGAGCACGTAGGACTGCAGCAGGGTGTCGTCGACCACGCCGCTGTGTTCGATCCCACCGAGCGCGATGCCGTAGTTGGCGAAAATGTGGCGGTCGTATTTGAGGTGCTGGCCGACGATTTTGGGTTCGCGGTTTTCCAGCAGCGGCTTCAGTCTCGCCAGCACGGCGGCGCGGTCCAGTTGTTCGGGCGCGCCGGCGTAGTGATGCGCCAGCGGCAGGTAGGCCGCCTCGCCGTGACGGATGGCGAACGAAATGCCGACCAGTTCGGCCTGCATGGGGTTGAGGCTGGTCGTTTCGGTGTCGAGCGCGAACGCCGGCGCCGCGTCGAGCCTGGCGATCCAGGCGTCGAGCTGGGCCTCGCTGAGGATCGTTTCGTAGTGCACACGATGCCCGCCGCTGTCGTCCTGTTCGGGTACCTCGGGGCTCGCCGTCGCAGCGGCATCGAGCTCGCGCAGCCAGCTGCGGAACTCGTAGCGCTCGAAAAGCGCCCGCAGCGCATCGGTATCGCGCGGCTTCAGCACGAGGTCGTCGAAATCGAACGGCAGCGCCACATCCATCTTGATGGTGAGCAGCGCGCGCGCCTGCGGCAGCCAGTCGCGGGCGGCGCGCAGGTTGTCGCCGACCACGCCCTTGATCTCGTCGGCATGCGCCATCAAATTATCGAGGCTGCCGTATTCGGCCAGCCACTTGACGGCGGTCTTGGGGCCGACCTTGGCGACGCCGGGCACGTTGTCGACGGTGTCGCCGATCAGCGTGAGGTAATCGATGATGCGTTCAGGCGGCACGCCGAACTTGGCGGCCACGCCGGCCGCGTCGAGCGTCTCCTCGCTCATGGTGTTGACCAGCGTCACCTGGTCGTTGACCAGTTGCGCCATGTCCTTGTCGCCGGTGGAGACGATGCTGCGGACCCCTTTTTGCGCGGCATGCTGCACCAGGGTGCCGATGACGTCGTCGGCCTCGACCCCGTCGATGACGACGAGCGGCCAGCCCTCGGCGCGGATCAGCGCGTGCAGCGGCTCGATCTGGCAACGCAGATCGTCCGGCATCGCGGGACGGTGGGCCTTGTAGTCGGGATAGAGGTCGTCGCGGAAGGTCTTGCCCTTCGCGTCGAACACGCAGGCGATATAATCGGTCGCATGGTCGCGCCGCAGCTTGTGCAGCATGGACAGCACGCCCTTGATCGCATTGGTCGGTTCGCCCGCCTGGTTGCGGAAATCGGGCAGCGCATGAAACGCGCGATACAGGTAGGACGAACCGTCCACCAGCAGCAGATTTTTTCTGGCTTGACGTACACTAGATTGGTTCACGAGGCGCTCGAAAATGCACTTTAATAAATTGCCGGCCAGTGCCGACCTGCGGCGCACCGCCAAGACCGATTATTCGGCGCGCGAGTCGTGGCGGATGCTGGGGATTATGGCAGAGTTCGTCGAGGCGACCGAACGGCTGGCATCCATTCGCCCGGCCGTCTCGATCTTCGGCAGCGCCCGCACGCCGCCCGACCATGCGAATTACATGCTCACCGAGGAAATCGCGCGCAAGCTTTCCGATGCGGGGTTCTCGGTCATTTCCGGCGGCGGCCCCGGTATCATGGAAGCCGCCAACAAGGGCGCGTATTTCGGCAAGTCGCCCAGCGTCGGCCTCAACATCCAGCTGCCGCACGAGCAAAGCACCAATGCGTACCAGGATATCAGCCAGACCTTCCGGCATTTCTTTGCGCGCAAGGTCATGTTCGTCAAGTTCGCCGCCGCCTATGTCGTCATGCCCGGCGGCTACGGCACGCTGGACGAGCTGTTCGAGGCGCTGACCCTGGTGCAGACCGGGAAAATCGCGCCCATCCCCATCATCCTGGTCGGCTCAGCCTTCTGGGCGGGGCTGGCCGACTGGGTGAAAACCCGGATGGTGGACGACGGCATGATTTCGCCCGAGGACATCGACCTCATGCGCATCATCGACAAGCCGGAAGACGTGGTCGACGCCATCTTCAGCCATTATGAAAAACGCGGCTTCATGCCGTCGCTGGCCGAGCGCGAAATCCTGTTCAGTTTGTAAGTTGCCGACCTGCCTGTAAGCTAGTGTTTGTCTTCTGGAGCGTGACATGCGTTATTCCGTATTGCTGTTGACCCTGTTGTTGAGCGGCCTGGCCGTGGCCGCCGAACCCGTCGACCGCCTGCCCGGTTTGACGCCGGTTCCCGATGGCGCGCCGGGCCCCGATGATGCCCCGCCGGTGACGATCCAGCCAAGCAGCCCGGGTCGCGTGGTTGAATACCGCGCCAACGGCAGGCTCTACATGCTGAAAGTCATCCCCCGCTACGGCAAGCCGTACTACCTGATCGACCAGCGTGGCGACGGCCAGTTTGCGCGGCAGGACAGCCTCGATTCCGGCATGCGGCCGCCGATGTGGGTGATCAAGGAGTTCTGATTCCGGCACGCATTTGAAGCAAGATGCGAAGGCAAGCCGAAGACGGTGCTTGCAGCACGGCAAGCTGCCGAAAACAAAGTTTCGGTTCAATCGCGTGCCGAAATAGTCTTGCGCGTCGGTTAAAATCCGCCGCATGACGACCGCATCCAATCAAGACATTCCGCGCAAAGTCGCGGCCAGCCAGGGTTTTCATTGGGTGGCCGCAGGCTTTCGCCTGTACAAAAAAATCCCTTGTTGCTATCCGCCGCGTTCGGCGTGCTGTTTGGCATGGTGATGGCGCTCGGCCTGATTCCCGTGGTGGGCGGTTCGCTGTCGGAACTGGCTTCACCGCTGATGGTGGCCGGCTTCATGGCGGCCTATCGCATGCTCGACGACGGCAGCGAACTCGAGCTGCCGAATTTCCTGGCCGGGGTGACCGGCCCGGCCATTCCGTTGATGGCGGTGGGGGCGGTGCAACTGCTCGGCACGCTGCTGATCGGCAAGATCATGCTCGGCATGGGCTTCGATCCGCAGGCGATCGTCACGGCAGCACAGTCGCAAAAAGACCCGGTCGAAATGCAGGCGCTGCTGAACCAGGCGATGCCGGCGGTGTTTACCGGGCTGTTGCTGTTCACCCCGCTGATCATGGCCACCTGGTTTGCCCCCGCGCTGATCCTGTTCGGCGGCGCGCACCCGGCCACCGCGCTGGGGGTGAGCCTGAAAGCCGTCGCCAGGAACTGGGCGGCGATGATGGTGAACGGGCTCACGCTCGGCCTGATGCTGCTGCTGGCGGCGCTGGTGCCGATGCTGCTCGGCCTGCTGGTGGCGATGCCGGTGCTGTTCGGCTCGCTGTATGCCTCGTATCAGGCGATCTTCGCGGTGTGGGCGGACGACAGCGCGCCGCCCCCCGACAACGTGGTGTCCTTCTAAGGAAGCGCTGATTAATTCGATATGGCTGTCATTGCGAGCGCAGCGAAGCAATCCAGCGTATTGATTAAGCGGGCATTTCTGGGTTGCCGCATCGCTGCGCTCCTCGCAAGTTAATCAGCGGTTCCCTAAATAAAGCGGATTCAGGCTGGCGCCAGCTTGGCGTAGGCCAGCGCCAGCCACTTGCTCCCTGCGTTGCGGAATTTCACCTGCACCCGCGCGTCCGCGCCGCGCCCCTCGAAGTCGATGATGATGCCGGTGCCGAACTTGGCATGGACGACGCTCTGTCCCACCTTGTAGCCGGTGTCGTTGCCCGTCTGAGGGCTGCGCGGGGCTGCCGGCGCGCTATAGCCGCCTGAGGAATGTGCCGGCTCGTTACGGCGGTTGAGGTCGAGCAGCACCTGTTTCGGCAGTTCGTCGAGGAAGCGCGACGGCAGGCTGTAGCGGGTCTGCCCGTGCAGCATGCGCGACTGCGCGTGCGACAGGTACAGCCGCCGCCGCGCGCGGGTGATCGCCACGTACATCAGCCGCCGCTCCTCCTCCAGGCCGTTTTCGTCGCTGGCGCTCTGCTCGTGCGGAAACAGTCCTTCCTCCAGTCCGGTGATGAACACGGCGTGAAACTCCAGCCCCTTGGCGGCGTGCACCGTCATCAGCTGCAGCGCGTCGTGGCCGGCGCCGGCCTGGCGCTCGCCGGCTTCCAGCGCGGCGTGGGCGAGAAAGGCGTCGAGTGCATACGATTCCACACGCGCTTCAGCACGTAGTGGATCGGAGTCGTTTAGGGTGCCCTCCTCCGACTCGTCCGAAAACAGCGCCGCCGCGTTGACCAGTTCGTTGAGGTTCTCCAGGCGGTCGGCGCCTTCCTTGTCGGCGCGGTAGTAGTCGGCCAGGCCGCTGGCCTCGATCATGTGGTCGATCGCCTCGGCCAGCGGCAGGTCGGCGGTGACCTGCTTGATGTCCTCGATCAGCTTGGCGAAGCCGGCCACCTTGCCGCCGCCGGTGCAGGCCGCCTGCCACAGGCTCATGCCCGCGCGCGCAGCATGGTCGGCCAGCTGCTCCAGGGTGCGCGCGCCGATGCCGCGGGTGGGGAAGTTCACCACCCGCAGAAAGGCACCGTCGTCTTCCGGGTTGGTCAGGAGGCGCAGGTAGGCCAGCGCGTGCTTGACCTCCTGGCGCTCGAAAAAGCGCAGCCCGCCGTACACGCGATACGGCACGCTGGCCGAAAACAGCGCGTGCTCCAGCACCCGCGACTGGGCGTTGGAGCGGTACAACAGCGCCATGTCGGACAGGTTCATCCCCTCGCGGTTGAGCGCCCGCACCTCGTCGACCACGAAGCTCGCCTCCTCCTGGTCGGAATAGGCGTGGAACACGCGGATTGGTTCGCCGTCGCCCGCCGAAGTCCACAGGTTTTTGCCCAGTCGATGCGCGTTCTGCGAGATCAGCGTGTTGGCGGCGGTGAGGATGTGGCCGTGGCTGCGGTAGTTCTGCTCCAGCTTGATCACGTTGCCGTGGGCGAACTCGCGCTCGAACTCGGCCATGTTGGCGGTGTTGGCGCCGCGGAAGGCGTAGATCGACTGGTCGTCGTC
>Ga0208244_101441_pt1 | contig 12721 bp, 12 predicted proteins | sample SubbioCR12Aug_5A_FD_184828 | JGI IMG/M metagenome (GOLD analysis project Ga0208244, IMG submission 184828) | Serpentinite rock and fluid subsurface biosphere microbial communities from McLaughlin Reserve, California, USA - CR12Aug_5A (SPAdes) | ecosystem: Environmental > Terrestrial > Deep... | reverse complement strand
TAATAGATATTATTTTCCGCTTTCCCCAAGCCTGTTGAAAAATTGTTCAAGTCCATGCTCTATTTCACGCCTGTCCTCCGGGGTGATTTCCTTGTTACTGTCATGCCGGGCCGTGAATATAAGTTCGTCTTTTCGGACGACGATATTGAAGGAGTCGTCCGTTCTCCGAGAAGTTCTGTTACCAATCACCTGCATGAAATATTTGATAGCACTCTTTATCCCTTCAGCGTTGACCAACTCGAAGAACTTTTCGCGCGATTCGCCCGAGTTCTCAATGTTTTCAAAAAGAGAAGCGATCGCTTCGGCAGTTTTGAAGTCGATGTGCTCGGCCTGTCGTTCAAAGACAGAAGCCAAGGGTGGAGAAGAGTAGATGACTCGGCAGATCCTCAGATATCGCTCAACGATCCTCTGGGACAGTCCCAATTCGTCCGCAACTTGTTCGATATTTTTTAAATCGTTAAATAGTTCTCCTATTGCCCGGGTTTTTTCGACGACATTTAAATCTTCGCGCTGCAAATTCTCCAGCAGAGCGAAGATTCGCATTTCGATGTCTGAGGCCTGCTTTACAATCGCAGGTATTGATGATAATCCGGCAATTTTTGCAGCTCGAAGTCGTCTTTCCCCTGCTATAACCTCATATCTTTGGGGAGACAGTGAAACCAGTCTGACCACGATCGGCTGCAGCACACCTATTTTTTTGATGGACTCAGCAAGTGTTTTAAGCTTCTCCTCATCGAAGAGCCTCCGGGGCTGCGATGGATTAGGTACTATCTGGTCAACATGAATGAACACTTTCTCACCATCCCCAGATGGCATTTGTGCTTTCTCTGCTTGTTGAATACCGCTTCCATTAGTCTCAAGAATTTTTTTCAAGGCATTATCACCCTTCTTAGAGGAAAACAGACTATTCATTACCTTTCCCATTTTTATATCCTCCTTTCGATCATTTGCTCTTCATATAGATATTACTCGCAGCTTGGCAATGAGCTTTTTGGGGTGATCTTGACATGCTTTTCAGGCATCCTGCTTGCCTTCATTTATGTAATCATCTATGGCCGACTGAGGTCTGACTTCCAATGTCTATGCTGGGTGGGGTTTATATGTCGTTCTGCTGCCAAAAAATTCACCCGACATCATGTCGCAAATGAAGTTTAAACCCTCAGGTTGCCCCTCAGGATACCCGTAAGGGCAGTATCAGTTCAAAAGCACAAAATTGTCTTATAATTTAAGGCATTACAAGTTGAAGGCAAGGCATGACTATATACTAAATACTAAATTTTCTCACCAGCCATGAACGAAGCGTGTTTGCCGTCTGAAGCCTATTTAGAGTCTGTTTATAAACTGCCGTTTTCTCGACGTGGGCGCAGTTTTCGAGCATCTCTCCCAGTTCTTTGCCGTTGCATCAAGACGCGGGACCACTTTCGCAGCCCGCTGCATCAATATTTTCGCTTTTTGGGCGCACCTCTCCATTCATGCTTCAGTTTTCCCTGTCTTCGCCACAGCTACTGACGCTGCGGCAGCAGCTGTGGCAACAGCAAACTTGTAATCACTCGTATGTTGTAGGCAATAACGCTCCACAATACCTTTGCATCAAAATGTGCCCTGCCCTTCCATTTACAACGATACATGTCAAATCCACGCTTGACGTTGGAGATCACTGCCTCGATCCCGCTTCGCCATTTCTTCAGGCGAGTCTCCATATTGCCGCTTTTCACTATATTCTTCAATGACCCTACGATCTTGTTGAACACGATATTGACTACCCCTTTACCTTTCGCGGTCTCCTGGTTCTTAAGCGATGCGTATCCCCCATCGGTGACCACATCACGCGGCGTAACCCCGTAACTGAGACAGACCCTCTCCAACGCCCCTAAATAACCAGGGACACATCCCATTTTCTCTCTCAAATAGCTCTCGGCCCTCAGCTTATATGAAGGCCCTGACTGGGGCAAACCTTCATTCTTCACATAGTCGCAGCAAGGGAAATTAGCATAAGAAATAACTCTTGTCCAAAATAGGATTTAAAACGGAAGCCCCAAACAGATAGAATTAAGCTGCCACAAAAAAACTATCTGTTAGGAGGCTTCCAATGAGTGTGCCGAGTAAAGCGTATTAGTTCTTGCTGGTGAAAGTCCAGCTTGGGTAAAGGCTAACCACCAGCCCAACACCTAATCCCCTATGCAGTCGGGTAACTGGCTGTATAGAGCGGGAAGCGGGAGGTAACGAGCCGCAACGCAAGTGAAGGGATTGAGCCCCGAAATAACCATCGTGTCGGCAGCCGATACTGTTCACCCCGTTAGATAGCAAGCATCTAACGGGGTTCATTGAGGAGCAGGCAGCATTCTTATAATCGTTAAGGTGAGATTATAAGAGTCCGACGGGGTCTAAGACCGCAGCGAGATACCACAAGGAGATAATATGAACTCGGGAGAGCCAGAGAGAGTCCAAAGATTTTACAATTACACACAAGCCATAAAAGGCAAGGTGCAATTGGCTCTCTGGCAGTCGGACTAACCCATAGTAGCGATGAAGCTTCTGTAATGGAAGTGGAGCGAAGGGGTTAGCGGTAATGCGGGAGGTGATAAGGGAACATACTCTGCACTAAAGAGGCAGGAGAAGGAAAGGTATGGAAACGAGATTATTACCCAGAACAGCTAAACCAATGGAAGGGAATCCAAAATGCAAGTGGACATCACTAACGCACCGCCTGAATGAGGATTTCCTCAAGGGATGCTTTCAGAGACTGAAGAAGGACGCAGCCTCTGGAGTAGATGGAGTAACGGTTAGGGAGTATGAAACAAACCTTGAAGACAACATCAGGGATTTAGTGGCAAGGATGAAGGCATGGAAATATTATCCCCAATCAGTTAAGCGGGTATATATACCAAAAGGCGATGGCAGCAAAAGACCTTTAGGCATACCAGCGGTAGAAGACAAGATAGTTCAGATGGGGATGAAGCAAATCCTTGAAGAAGTCTTTGAAGGAGAGTTTCTGGATGTATCTTATGGATTTCGTCCTAACAGAAGTTGTCATGACGCATTGGAGGCATTAGACAAGTGCATAATGACAAAACCAGTTAATTATGTAGTGGATGTAGACATTGAGAAATTCTTTGACACAGTAGACCACAAATGGCTGATAGAAGCAGTCCAGCAGAGGATAGCAGATAAGAACTTCTTGAGGCTGATAGTAAGATTTCTCAAGGCAGGAGTGATGGAGGAAGGCAAATACATGGAGACTGACAAAGGCACACCGCAGGGTGGGATAATCAGTCCTGTATTAGCCAACATCTATCTGCACTACATATTGGACAAATGGTTTGAGGAGAAGGTCAGGCCCCAGTTAAAAGGATATGCCCAGATGATAAGATACGCAGACGACTTTGTCGTATGCTTTCAGAGCGGAAAAGAGGCAGAAGAATTCAGCAAAGCCTTAAAAGAGAGACTTGGAAGATACGGATTAAAGACATCGGAAAACAAATCCAAGATAATAGAATTTGGGCGATATGCGTGGCAGAAGGCGAAAGGGCATGGGAAGGGGTTAGGGACATTTGACTTTCTTGGATTTACCCATTACTGCGATAAGACGAGGAAAGGTAAATTCAAATTAGGACGAAAGACAAGCAGGAAGAAGTTTATCCAGAAGGTAAAGGCAATGAATGTATGGCTAAAGAAAGTGAGGAACATGACACCGCTTAAAGAATGGTGGAAGGTATTAAAGATGAAGTTGACAGGACACTACCGATACTATGGGATAAGCGGAAACATGCAGGCAATGAGGCTGTTTTACATAGAGGCGTCTAAACTTGCATACAAGTGGATAAACAGGCGTAGTCAGAAGAAAAGTTATAACTATGCCGAATATTGTCTGTTCAGAGAATACAATCCATTGCCAGAGCCGAAGATATATCACCTGACCTATACGCTATCAAGGTTTACAGGGAGCATTACCGAAGAGCCGTGTGTGGGAAATCTGCAAGCACGGTTCTGTGAGGGGCGTTAAGATGCTTTCTATGGTTGAATATTGTGACACTCTCCATACCGAAAGGGGAGAGAAACAGGGAATACAAAACATACCTAAAGGAGGTATTTGAAAATGTCTACTCGACATTACAGAAGCTACAGAGTGATTGATACGCATATCAAGAAACTCAGGGCTTATTCTCTCAAGAACAACGTCCTTATTGGCGAAATGTCTAAGTAAGTACGGCTACGCGGATGTAGCAAACGCCGTAAAGTCTTCATTTGGGGTGCGACAGCGACTTCTTGGAAGGAGCTATTCCAGTATATTCATCACAATGAAAATATTGATTTAACACTCAGCCCTTCTTCGCAAAAAAATCGAATACACCTGATGCTTATGGCTAAACTTTGGGTCAGGTCCACCCGATCCTGTGAGGCGCTTAACGCGATGTTGAAAAGGCTTGTTGAAAAGGAATTTCTTTCCCCCTTTGTAATCTCAGCCTGAGCTATCTCTCCCAGCTGCGGAAATCCTTTTCACCATCACAGTGCACCTGATACCAAACACCCCGGACAGCTCGCCACGAGTGTTGAGTTCCGAAAATATTTGTTACACGAGATGCTCCGTCCTCCTTCTCATTGCCTTCATAAAAGTCACGCTCTTCAATATTTGATATAGTGTGTAGCGCAACCGGAAGCGTGACAAGGAAATCAAGCAAATTGTTTAAAGAGGATTGGATCCCACAGACACATTGCAATAAGACAGACTTCGTGTCATTCAATCTTGTAAACTATATGTCGTGTTACTTATCAGGCATTGCTAATGACTGCTCATTCCGACGAGAATGACGAGAGACAGGGATTAAGACAGACTTGTGATAGAAATCTGGATTTTCAGCTGCAATAGATAGACAGATCAGCTAATGAACCAGCAGCTTACTGCAGTCATAATGCCGGGCGGGGATATGCTTCTCGAGTGGTCGCCATCTGAAGAGCGGATACCGAAGAGCCGGCAACTATTGGAAAAGGAGATATTCCGGCGATTCGCCGCGGACAAGGACTCCGCACTTCTGTTCCTCAGTTTCAGCGACAAGTCCGTCCCCCTTTCCGATTCATTGAATTTCTGGCGCACATTTGCAGGCTTGTTTGCCAAAAAGATAAGCCTCACACCCGACCTGGAACAGATCAGGCTGGACCTCACGGTCTCGCTTTCGCCTGATGAGGTCGCAGCAACTCTGGACAGCGCACCTCTTATGACCGGGGGTGAGTATTTGAGCGCCGGCCTGCTTGAGAACATAGGGGACAGGCTTTGCCGATGTTTTGCAGAGGGTGTTAAGATTTACAAGGGGACTGTAGAGGAGTTTATCAAGTCGTACAGCCCGAATGTCCATCTAGTTGGCCGGGTCTATTTCCACCTGGTCGAAAACAAAAAAGGCGACGCTCCCTTTGCCTTCCTCGCAACTTATTCAACAGGTCTGACCGCTGATGGATCATCCAGGCATCTCCCCCTGAAATATGCCCTTGAAGAATTCGGCAGAGACAATGAAAAGCTTCTGGAGCTCCTTTCAACTGTCCACCTTGCCGCCAAGGAGAGCCGACTGATTGGAGATATGGTGGAATCGGGGGAGATATTTTATCCCCTTGCGATGACGACACAGGAGGCATACACCTTCTTAAAAGAGATCCCCGTGTATGAGAATGCCGGCATCCTCTGCAGAATCCCGAACTGGTGGAAGGGAACCACTCAAGGTCCGAAACTTCGCATCACTGCCGGAGATAAGCAGCCGTCTCACGTAGGGATGGATGCGCTCATGGATTTCAGGCCTGAGCTTCTTCTCGGGGACATGGTCATTACCGAAGAAGAGGCGCGGTGCCTGCTGTTGAAATCCGAGGGACTTGCATGGATCAAGAATAAATGGGTCGCTGTCGATCCGGAGAAGTTGAAGCAGACGCTCGCCGCGTACGAGACATCACAGGAGATGATAGCGACGGGCGACTTCAGCTTCAGGGACGCAATGCGTATGCAGTTGAACCCTAAAGCGGCCCTGGGCATCGCGGGTGACTCGCAGGACGTCGCAGTCGCAAACGGCAGATGGCTCGATACAGTGCTGAGAAAGCTGCGCAATCCCGAACTGATTGATGCCGCACAGGTGGGGAAATCACTTAAGGCTGATCTGCGGCCGTACCAGCAGAAGGGAGTGAACTGGCTCAGTTTCCTCCATTCACTGAAACTCGGGATCTGCCTGGCGGATGATATGGGGCTCGGAAAGACCGTCCAGGTCATCGCCCTGCTCACTATCATCAAGTCCCAGAAGACCGGCCTGCCGAGTCTGCTCGTTATCCCTGCATCTCTGCTGTCGAACTGGGAAAACGAGCTCATCAGATTTGCGCCTGACCTGGTATTCTCCATTGCGCATCCCAGCGCGCCTTTAGGAAGAAGGATAGCTTCTACAGATCGTGACGCGCTCAAAAGCAGTGACATAGTTATTACGACTTATTCACTGGCGCAGAAGTATGAGTGGCTGCATGAGCATGAATGGAACTACGTTATCCTCGATGAAGCCCAGGCGATAAAGAACCCCGGCGCAAAGCAGACCCGGAGCATTAAGAAGCTTAAGGCGTTAAACAGGATCGTCATGACCGGCACCCCGGTGGAGAATAAGCTGTCCGACCTCTGGTCGTTGTTCGATTTCATCAACCCCGGACTTCTCGGAAGCGCCGAAGAGTTCAGCAGATTCTCTAAGGGGCTTCACCAGTCTCCTGAAGGTTATGCAAAACTAAGACGGATTATTAGTCCCTATATCCTGAGAAGACTTAAAACAGACAAAACAGTCATATCCGACCTGCCCGAAAAGGTCGAAATGAAGACGTACGCCTCTTTGAACAAAAAACAGCTTCTCCTCTATAAAGAGATGGTCCGTGACCTCAGAGAGACGATTGAGCAGACAGAAGGCATTCAAAGGAAGGGGTTGATCCTTTCTTCACTCATGAAATTCAAGCAGCTCTGCAATCACCCTGACCAGTACCTCGGAACCGGTCAATACGATGAAGATGACAGCGGCAAGTTCGAACGCCTCAGGGAGATCTGCGAAACCATCCTTGAAAAGAGAGAAAAGGCGCTGGTCTTTACGCAGTTCAGGGAGATAACCGGACCTCTCAAGACATTCCTTGACAAGGTCTTCGGAAGGGAAGGCCTTGTTCTGCACGGCGGCACCGCCGTGGCAAAGAGGAAGGACCTAATCGACAACTTCCAGGGCAGCGCCTATGTCCCGTTCATGGTACTCTCACTAAGAGCTGGAGGCGTCGGACTGAACCTCACGGCAGCGAATCACGTCATTCACTTTGACCGATGGTGGAACCCCGCTGTCGAGAACCAGGCAACCGACCGGGCCTTCAGGATAGGCCAGAAAAAGAGCGTGGTAGTCCATAAGTTTCTGACAAAAGGAACAGTTGAGGAGAAGATCGACAACATGATAGAAAGCAAAATGAAGCTTGCTCAGGAAGTGGTTCAATCGGGAAGCGAAGACTGGATAACGGAAATGAATAACAACGAACTCCTGGAGCTCTTTTCATTGTCGCTCTGATCATATAAAATATACCGGCAATTTATAGAAAAAGTAAGGAGCATAACAATGTCATACTGGGGTTTTCCGAGATATGTACCGGTATCCGAGAAAAAAGCGAAGACGACCAGGAAACTGAAAGAGCTGTCCAAAAAGAACCCGCATCTGAAGCCGGTGATACTTCAGGGCTCGTCGCTCGCGCGCACCTGGTGGGGCAAGGCATGGAACCTCAATCTTGAGCGATACGCGGACTACCATAACCGCATCGGCAGGGGACGGAGCTATGTCCGCCACGGCGCGGTCCTCGATCTTCAGATTGCCCCCGGAGAGGTGAGGGCCCTTGTTCAGGGATCGCGGTCGAATCCCTATTCAGTAAGTGTCAGCATAAAGAAGCTCAGGGAGGAGATATGGCAAACGATCCTTGAGCAATGCCAGGGCATGTTCGAATCGCTGCAGGAACTCATCAACGGGAGTTTCCCCAAGGCGATCGGAGAGATATTTACCCACAGGGATTCAGGCATGTTCCCCTCCCCGAAGGAAATCGCCTTCAATTGCTCCTGTCCGGACTGGGCCGGCATGTGCAAACACGTAGCGGCAACGCTTTACGGTATCGGAGCGCGACTCGATGAGAGCCCTGATCTTTTCTTCAGAATGAGAAATGTGGAGATGGGCAATCTCATACGGCAGGCGATTACGGAACATAAAGATAAACTGTTGGCCAGGGCCTCAGGAAAAAGCTCCAGGATTATTGATGAGGCCGATCTGTCGGCCACATTCGGCATCGAGCTGGAACAAGACATAGTGACTGTTTCCTCCGTCTCATCAGGGGACGCTGTTTCGTCTATGCTCCGCAAGAGCATAAAAAAAGAATCATCCGGAAGAGTCAAATCAACGGCGAAGAGCCCTGCCCGCAGGAAAGGGACAAAGGGAACAAAGAAGGCAGTCGGCAAGACAACGGCTCCAGGGAAACGGGGGGCATTAAAACCAAAGACAGGCAAGACAAAGAAAGAATCGAAAGGAAGTGTGTGACATGAAATGTCCAGTATGCGGAGAAACAATGAAAAAAACGAAAGGGGATTACCGTTACACGGAGTCGGGGCTCGATAACATTCTTCTGACGGGTGTCACAATACATAAATGTGCCTGCGGAGAAGTCATGCCGGAATTAAAGGATGTGGAACGCATCCATCGGACGATAGCGGACGTGCTCGTGAAAAAGGATACCCGTCTGTCCGGCAGGGAAGTCCGCTTTCTGCGGAAAGAGACGGGAATGAGCGCGAAGGAACTGGCTGGACTGTTGAGCGTCAGCCCTGTCACGGTGTCCAGGTGGGAAAGCGGGAAGGAGAAGGTGGGCAGTGTCAGCGATAAACTGATCAGGATGCTTTACGTCCAGATCATGCAGGAAAGATCTCACAAGGTATGTGTGGGCGTCGTCTCGGACATCAAGTCCATTAAGCCGAAAGAGAGCCGAATATCATTGAAAATAGACCTCTCGCACGACATAGGGTGTCTCACGCCGGTTTAAGGAAGCCCCTGTATGACATCTATTTTATAAACAGTCGACGTTTTGATACACCCCTAAACCGGATATCCTTCAGCATATAATACGTGGAATATTTTGCGGTCGAAACTGTTACGACTGAACAATGCTGTTGGCTTTTCGAGTACCTCCTTAAAACCAGACTTGGCGCAAAATAGGGTTGACTTTTGACCCCATAAGTTGGTAGACTCTTAATGAGAGGAAAGGCAAAATATGCTCGATGATAGCATAGATGTGATCTTGGCGAAATTATTGGGAGCTTCAGAAGAGCCTGCAGTACAGGTATTAACGCTATACATTCCCGATAAAAACAGAGCTGGGAAGAGGATAAAGAATCTGAACAGATGGATTAAGGAGGCACAAAAGGCGCTGACAGCCATCGGAAGAGGCTCAACTTCGATGCCACCGGCAGACGGAACATGGCTGAATCCAGAGAGTAACGAAATTATCTGGGAGAAAACCACAATAATGTATACGTACATCGACCCGGACAGCTTTGAAGAAAATGCCGACTTACTTAGAGAATTTCTGCATAGGTTTGGAAGAGAAACAAATCAAGGAGAGGTCGTATTTGAGTTTGACGGGAAGTTTTATCGGATTCGGAGATATGACCAGGGGAGGTGAACGAAATGGTAAGAACAATCAAAGATAGGGGGCCAACTAAAAGGCGCGTTAATTCTAATACTATTGCCAGAGCTTTAGGCGCTGAAGAAACCAAAGTTGAAATCACCACGAGACGAGGGCCGATTTCTCTGTTTTCTTTGCGGCAGTTTCTTGTGGACAGGTTACGTTCTACAGGTGGACGGCCTAGACTCGAGGGAACCGGGGGAAAACGCAATAAGATCCCTCTTTTCACTGAAGACTGGGAAAAACTTGAAGAACTCGCGAAATACTACAGGGAAACGGAAGGGATTAATGTGAGCTCTGGTCAGATAGCCTCTGCTCTAATTCATGCAGAGATATCTCGAATAGATACGTCCAAGATAAAGGTGAGGTCACATTCGGTATCGAAATAAAGGTCAATCCATTAGGGAAATGAATGATAAACCCAAGAAGTGCCGGCCTCTTGGCATGCCGCTTATTAGGAAAATTGAAAAGGACCTTTGGGAAGTCAGATCAAACATCACGGACGGCATTGCGAGAACGTTCTTCACTGTAGAGAAAGGCACCATGGTGCTTCTGCATGGGTTCGCAAAAAAATCACAAGAAACTCCGCCCAATGAACTTCGCACAGCCAGGCGGAGATTGAGGAATATCCTTGGAGGTTAATATGAAAAGCAAACATTTGGGCAGCGATTTTGACGATTTTCTCAGGAAGCAGGACATGCTCGCCGAGGCGCAGGCAGTCGCAGCGAAGCGTGTGCTCGCCTTTCAGATCGAAAAGGAAATGATGAGAAAAGGGGTTAGTAAAGTTGAGATGGCAAATCGGATGCGTACAAGTCGTTCGGCGGTGGACAGGCTGTTGGATCCTGAGAATATCTCGGTCACATTGAATACTTTGGAGAAGGCGGCGCTTGTGCTAGGGAAGAAGTTGAGCATTAGGATGGGATGAAATGTGGCACGGAACCTTTCTTCTTTTAACCTGAAACGCACACCGGATAATATCTTTCACTTGCCCGTCTACTATCAGTAGTTGGGCGTTATCAACAGCCGCTCATTAAGCATTCAGAATACTGAGGCTTTTTTGGTGTCAAAATGGTGGCTCCGGCGCATTCTCAGCAGCCTGAACCGAATATCCGATCGCTCTATAACCTTTAAGTCTTTTCTTATACATGCGTATGAGCATAGGGACTTCGACATCCACATAATCGTAAATTCTCACTACCCTCTTGTTGTCATGGAGGCGATGAAGGCGGCCTGCGTATTGTTGAAGCGTTCCACGCCACGAAATCGGCATGGCCAGGAAAAGAGTATCCAAACGAGCATCGTCAAACCCCTCACCGATATATCTGCCTGTTCTTGTCTTTCGCATAAAACCACCCTCTTTAACGGCGCATAATTCACAATAAGCCGTCTCGAATAAAGAGCGAATCAGATTAAACTATCCCGTATCAAATAAAGAAGAAAGGACCCGGAAGGGGGGAGGCGCGTTTTTTCGGGACGTTATCCTTCCCCGCTCCGGGAGGTACGGGATATTGTCGCTTTTTCTGATGGTTTGTATCAAGGAGATATTTATGCGTGGCCGCGAGTATGAATTTCCCCGTCCGGCGCATTGTTTAAAGGAAGGCTGCGGGAGCAACGGGGTATGGGGGCATGGCTATGTTGGGGTCTGGTTTCACGGATACGAATCTCCGGTTGATTTAAAGCGCTATCGTTGTGCTGATTGTGGCTGTGTTTATACGATCAGACCCGCTGAGTGCTGGCCGCGGCACCGCACGCCGATCATGATAATCATAAGGCGTATCAGTCACCGGGTCAAAGAAGGTGTATGGGACAGGAGCAAAGGCTTAACGAGGCAAATGCAGGGCAACTGGCTGAGGGCGCTTAAAAAGAACATCAAGGCATATCTGGGGATGGACTTTGCAGGGGGCCTCATAGAGGGTTTTCATGAACTTATATCGGCAGGGAGGATACCTGTACAGAGAACAGAATAATCGGCAAGACAAATGAAGCGGCAGCGACCCCACCGAACTGAGTCATTCCGCATAGGGTATTCGGTGTGATAGCTTCATCCATCAAACAAAAAGGAGGAGTTTTATGGATGAAGAGTTAAAAAAGCGGATCGCGGTGTTCAGATTCGGGGTTATAGCCGACTTTGTGGGAGGCAGACAGCTTGACCGGGGGAAAACCGAGGAGTTGATGAGGGACAAGTGCGCCCGGCAGTGGCAGATACCCGGCAGCGCCAGAACAAGCATCAGCGAATCGACCATCAAGGAATGGGTATGCCGGTACAAACGCTCTGGCAACAAACTCCAAGCCCTGTATCCTATGGAGCGCTCAGACAAAGGCAAGCCGCGTGCAATCGAAGGAGAAACGGCCTCGGGGCTGATAACCCTGCGCAAAGAGATACCCGGGGCCTCGTTGCCGGCCTTCATCAGTATGGCAAGGGAACGTAAGATTATTCAGCCGGGCAGGAACATTCCCTACGCAACAATATACCGTTTTCTGAAGGCTGAGGGATTGGTAGAACGGCCCGCCGGGATGCCTGGGGACCGCAGGAAGTTCGAAGCGGAGTATCCCAACGACCTATGGCAGTCTGATATCATGCACGGCCCTTACGTCCTTTGGGAGGGCAAACAGCGGAAGACCTATCTTATCGCCTTTATAGACGACATGAGCAGGCTTATCACCCATGCGGAGTTTTATCTTCATGAAAGGCTCGACAGTTTTCTGGATGCCTTCAGGAAGGCGCTTCTTATGAGGGGGATACCGGGGAAACTCTATGTTGACAACGGACCTTCCTTCAGGAGCAATCACCTGGAGCATATCTGCGCATCGTTGGGCATAGTCCTTCTTCATGCCCGGCCTTATCAGCCTGAGGGCAAAGGGAAGATCGAACGCTGGTTCCGTACAGCAAGGGGCGGTTTCCTTGCCGTACATAAGGCCGCTACCTATGAAAATCTCAATGATAAGTTCAGGGCCTGGGTATCGGGCTATAACGATACCAGACACTCAAGCACGGGGGATACCCCTATCAAACGCTTTGCCGGCAATATAG
>Ga0208244_101440_pt1 | contig 12731 bp, 11 predicted proteins | sample SubbioCR12Aug_5A_FD_184828 | JGI IMG/M metagenome (GOLD analysis project Ga0208244, IMG submission 184828) | Serpentinite rock and fluid subsurface biosphere microbial communities from McLaughlin Reserve, California, USA - CR12Aug_5A (SPAdes) | ecosystem: Environmental > Terrestrial > Deep... | reverse complement strand
GCGCGGTGTGGTGGCCATGACCCGCCTGTGGTTCAACCAACTGCGTGGCACGCAAGTGTATATTCCCGGTTACGGCACGGCAGTGGTCTCAGATGTCGGCGGCGGCTACCCCGACGGCCGCCCATGGATTGACCTGGGCTTTTCAGACGACGACTTCGAAACCTGGAGCGGCTGGATAACGGTTTATTTCCTTGCGCCCGCGCCGCAAGAGATTCCATATTTCCTGAAATAACAGGGTGAAATGAACGCCTGGACAAAAGTCGCATTTGTGGTCATGCTAGGACTGTTGGGCCTGGTCTGGTTTGGGATTGGGTTCGAACTGGTTGGGCGCTGGAACCAGCCGCTCGGCCCGGCCCTGGATTGGCCGACTCTGCCCCTGCAAACCGCCGCCCCGACAAGCGACAGGCGCGAGACGGCCACTGCACCCTTTGCAAGCAATGAACTCGATACCGGCATCATCAGCCTGTCGCCCGAAGCGACTCTGCCCATTTTCCCGACCCGCACCCCGCAGATACACCCCTCGCGGGCGCGCTGCGGCGGCCCCGAGCAAATGCTCATTTTAGCCATCGGCTCGGATACGCGCGGCAGCGGATACACCTACGGGCTAGCCGATGTCATCCGCCTGGTGCGGGTCGATTTTGTCAACCCTGGCGTAACCGTGCTCGAATTTCCGCGCGACCTGTGGGTCGAAATTCCAGACATTTCTGACCATTACGGCATTACTCACGAGAAACTCAACCAGTCTTACCTGTACGGCAATCCCGGCTTTGGTTATTACGACGGCCCCGGCCTGGGGCCCGGCTTGCTGGCGCGCACCCTCGACCTGAATTTTGGCGCGCGCCCCGACCACTACATGGCCATCAATATGCAAACCTTCGTGCGCCTGGTCGATGCGTTCGGCGGGGTCGAAATCAACCTGCCCTACGCCGTAGACGCGCGCATGGCAGACCAGCAAACCCGCGACGACCTGTATTTCAAACCCGGACCGCAACGGCTGAAAGGTCGTGAAGCCCTGACCCTGGCGCGCCTGCGCATTGGCACCAACGCCGACCGCAGCGCCCACCAAAGCCTGATAGCCTGCGCCCTGCGCGATTCGGCACTCAAACCCTCGAACATTGGCCGCCTGCCCGACATCATCCGGGCTTTCGAGGGCGCAGTCCAGACCGACCTTTCGCCGCGCGAAATCAGCGCGCTGACCTGCCTCGCGCCGCAAATCCCGCCGCAAAACATCCGATTCGTCTCTTTCCCCGAAGACCTGATGACCGCCACGCGCATTTACGACCCCATTTTCAAGAAACAGGTTTTCATTTATAACGCCGATTTCAACCGGATGCGCCTATATGTCTCGGCCTTCCAAAACGGCGACTGGCCTGCGCCGCCATCCGCGCCGGCCCTGGTCAGCCCGCCTCCTGAGCCCCTGACCCCTGCCGCTCCTGCCGCCAGCCCCGGAGAACCGTTCTCATGCCCCTAGAAAACCTGCCGCCGCTCAACATTGCGGTCCTGCTGCGCACCCACGGCCTGCAGGCCAGCAAAGGCCTGGGACAAAACTTTTTGCAAGATGACGAGGTGCTGGCAAAAATCGTCAGCGCTGCCGGGGTTACGGCGGATGATGATGTACTCGAAATCGGCCCCGGCCTGGGAAGCCTGACCCGCCACCTGGCCCTTTCCGCCCGGTCGGTAACGGCGGTCGAACTGGATGCGAGCCTGATTCCCGTTTTGGGCGAGGTACTCAAACCCTTTGGCAATGTGCGCGTCGTCCAGGGCGACATTCTGAACTTTACGCCTGCCGAACTGATGCCCGGCGGCGACTACCTGGTGGCCGCCAACATTCCCTATTACATCACCTCGGCGGTCTTCCGCCACCTGCTCGACAAACCACCCCGCCCGCGCCGGATTGCGCTCACCATTCAAAGGGAAGTCGCCGAGCGGATATGCGCCGCCCCCGGCGAAATGAGCCTGCTGGCCCTGAGCGTGCAGGTTTACGGCAAACCGTCCATCGCCGCGAAAATCCCGGCTGGGGCTTTTTACCCCGCGCCCAAAGTCGATTCGGCGGTCATCCGGGTCGATTTATACCCCGAACCGCTCATCCCGGTTGGCAGGCTGGAGGCTTTCTTCCGGCTGGCGAAGGCCGGTTTTTCGCAAAAACGAAAAACCCTGCGCAACAGCCTGTCGGCTGGCCTGGCAATCCCGGCCGCTGAGGCTGCCAACCTGCTCTCCGCCGCCGAAATCGACCCGATGCGCCGCGCCGAAACGCTCTCGATTGAGGAATGGGGGAAGTTGGTCAGGCAGGGAAATTAAAACTGAGATGAAAATATTCGCGCCATGAAGCTTTTGACGGTTCATTCGAGAGCGCGACCCGATTTGCCATGCCCGTAAAAATCGAAAGCAACGACATACCATTTTTCGGTTAGAACCGGCAAAATGGGCTGGAAAACCTGCCAGCGGTTGCTAAATCCGTGCAGCAACAGGAGCAAAGGTCTGTTTACCGGGCCTTTGGCGAGATTCAAGATTAATTATTCAGTTGGTAAAGAAAATTCTCGCACCATCCCACGCTTAAACTATCTACTCTATCGCTAAATCATCAATGATTATGCCAAGGTCGCTGGGAGCACTTCCGGTTGCAAATACCCCAAATGTTATCCAGGTATCTCCAGTATCAGTTGTATCAAAATCAGCGATTAAGTTATCGTTACACATTAGTTTTACTTTACTATTCTGTGCTGCTATGCCCCATTCAGAAAATTCATAAGGCGAAAGGCAAGAATCTAATTTTGTCCAATTTACAACAGCAACAACATCTGATTTCGTAATGTGAAAAACGGAAAAACCGCTATCTTTTGTTATATCTCCATCATCAACTATTAACAAATAACTACCATCTGGCCCGGCCAAAAAGTTTACATACCAAGCACCAGCTGCCCGAGATTTAATATCATCGCTGTATGGATTCAGCCCCTGAACTCCTTCATATATCCCCATATACGTTTTAGATAAAAAAGATAATCTAAAAGATTTTGTTGATGGATTAATCGCAAGTGCATCACAATTCACTTCAGAACAATAATATACATTCTGGAAGGGATCGTAAAATCCTAATGCCTCGCGGGGTTTGGTTGAAAATATGTATAAACGGCCATCTTTCCATTGGGATATTCTCGAATCATTTATAAAAACCTGGTCGTCTGTTTGAAATGATGAAAAATCCGTAGAAAACGGAACCCTAATATACCCTTTTGGCAAAAGAGTTGGCGTAAATGTAGGCCGTAAGGTCGCCGTTGGTTCACGTATAACTGTTTGGGTTAGCGTAGGCAAGAGCATAGAATCAGTTACATCTATATCAATCGGCTCTGCTTGACCGTTGCCCCTAAGAAAACTAATGAAAAATATACCAACAAGTACAGTTGTTATTAAAATCGCAGTGGAAGTAAATTTTTTATTTCTTGACTGGTTTGCCAAACTAGGTTGCAAATGTGAATCAAAGTCTTTATTATTTTCTTTATCAAAAGCAGAATCATATTTTTCCCGCGCATCATCCTTTCCTAAAACACTATAAGCCTCATTAATTTCCTTTAACTTTTCTTCTGCTTTTTGTTTTTGTTTTTCTGTACTAAATCTATCTGGGTGCCACGCAAAACATAACAATCGATATTGTTCTTTAATTTCTTCTTTTGTTGCCAAAGGCTCGATTTCTAAGATTTGATAATAATTCTTCATATTCTTCCATCCTAAAATTCATAACTGAAATCGAAATAACGTCGGCTGCCAACTCTCTTTACGATACGACAGGTCAAATATCTTCTAATTCAAAAGAGATGGGGGTTGTATACAAGTTTTTGGTTGTCTAAAGATTTCAAGCTACCAGCTTATCCCACACCTTACCTTAATGTTGGTTGTCTCGATTTGAGTTTCACCAGTTAAACGTGTTGGAATCATTGGCAAGCAAGTATAATTTATAAAATACCGTTTTAAACCAAATTACTAAAGATTCAGGGGTCTCATCGTGGATATTCCCAACCCTGGCTATTGGCGACAATTTAATCATCATCCTTTCAAGATGTCTAACCAGCCGCTCCAGGAACTGGCCCATTCGCGGTAAAAATGACCAAATCAAAATTTGAGCCATTAAAGGGATGAAAAACACAAGCCAGACTCAACGATAAACATCTGCAAAAGAGGGAATTTTATGGAAAATTTTTTCACCAAAGACTTCATCGGCCCGGAATTCGTCTTCCTCGGCCCCGAACACATGACCGCCATGGCGGTCATCCTGATTCTCAACCTGCTGCTCTTGCGGCTGCGTAAAGCCAGCCCGGAGGAGCGCAACAAAGCGGCCCTGGTGATGGCCCTGGTGCTGTGGGGCAATGAAATCGGCTGGCATTTGTGGAATGCTTCGGCCGGCCAGTGGAATATCCAGACCATGCTGCCGTTTCACGTTTGCAGCATCCTGGTCTGGTTGGGCGGCTGGATGCTGGTCAAAAGGAATTACGCCATTTATGAATACATGTACTTCCTGGGCATCGGCGGCGCGTTGCAGGCAATCATCACGCCCGACCTGGGCATCTACGGTTACCCCCACTATCGCTTTTTCCAGACCTTTATTTCGCACGGATTAATTGTGACCGCCGCAATTTACATGACCGCCGTGGAAGGCTTTCGCCCGACCTGGAAGTCGCTGCTGCGGGTCATCGTCGGCGGCAACATCTATATGCTGATTGTGACCGGCATCAACTGGCTGGTTGGCAGCAATTACCTGTACACCCTGCGCAAACCCGATACCGCCAGCCTGTTCGACATCATGCCCGAATGGCCCTGGTACCTGCTGGTGGTGCAGGGCATCGGGCTGGTGACTTTCCTGCTGCTTTACCTGCCTTTTATTATCAAGGATTGGCACAAAGCGCCCGTGCCGATACAGGAGACATAAAAAAGGACAAGCCCCCCGTTGCCCGACGGGGGGCTTGCTGAAGGGCTTGCACCCTTCACCCAAAGGAGAATCACCATGTACGCAGGCTCAAGCTATTGAGACAGCGCGGCAAGTTTGAACCACAACGCAGGGATGCGGCTAACCTTGCCCCAGGCGGTGAGACTGGCACGTTTAGAAAACACATCGTAATCATTGGCTTCGATGACGTCGAGAATGCCCTGGTAAAAATTGGACGAAGCCCCAATCGCCATCTGGCCGTCGCGCTCGAGGAAAGCAATTCCCTTCTCAGCTTCGGCATAGAGCTTACGAGTGCGGTCGATTTGGAAGCGCATAAAGTTGCGCCAGGCATCGTTGACGATACCGCGCGCAATATCGGCTTCGCTGATGCCGAAGGCTTTCAGTTCATCGTTCGGCAGGTAAATGCGCCCATTGCGGAAATCTTCGCCGACATCGCGCAGGATGTTCGTCATTTGCAGGGCCACGCCCAGCTTGATGGCGTACGGCAGGGCCTGGTTGGATTTGAACCCGACGATGTACATACTCATCAGCCCTACGGTGGAGGCAACACCATAGCAATAGGTGGCCAGGTCGTCGAAAGTTTTATAGCGGGTCTGGGTCAGGTCGCGCGAGACGCCATCTATCAACTGCAAGGCATAACGCGGGGGAATATGGTAACGGGAGCGGGTATCGGCCCAAGCCTGGGCGACCAGGTCATCGGCGCGAGGATGAAGAAGCCCCTGGACAACGCCGCGCCAGTAGTCGAGTTCAGCATCCCGACCCACCACAGAGCCTTCATCCACAATATCGTCGACAACGCGGCAAAAGGCATACAGGGCGCGTGCGGCAGAACGCTTTTCCTCGGGCAGCAGGCCGGAGGCCATGTAGAAGGATTTCGAATTTTCGGCGGCAATGCGGGCGCAGAGCTGGTATGCGGCCTCGAGTGAAGCGTCACCGGCCCAATAAGAGAAGATAGGGCGGGTGGACGGGTGCGGGATGTTCCCGGCCAGGCTGAGCAGATTGTGTTCCCAGTGTGCGTTCATATTTTCTCTCCTGTTTTTTGTTGCCGACTTCATCAGATAGTCAATTCTATATATTTTTTATGTTTTGTCAATGTTTTTTACAGATTTCACCTAAATTATCCTTGACAAAAACTGTGCAAATGTTATACTAGGAATGTAATTAAATCTAATTTTCATAAAACAGCCTGTTCAGACTCGGCAAGGAGAAAATCTCAAATGAGCGCAAAACCCCAAGCAATTGTGATTGGCGCAGGTATCGGCGGAATAGCCACCGCCGCCCGACTGGCAAAAAACGGATTCGAAGTGACCGTTCTTGAAAAGAACGACAAACCCGGCGGACGCTGCAACCAGATTGTCCGCGACGGCCACCGCTTTGACATCGGTCCAACCCTGTTCCTGATGCCCGAAATTTGGGATGAGACTTTCTCCGCGCTGGGCGAGAAGATGAGCGACCACCTCGACCTGCGCCGCATTGACCCGACCTACAAAGTCCATTTTGACGATGGATTGCAACTCGAGTTGACGTCGGATATTGGTAAAATGCAAGAGCAACTTGAAAAAGTGGATAAAACCGCTTTTACGGGTTTCCTGGGTTACATTGCCGAAGGCGCGAAACACTACAAAATTTCGGTCGAGAAGTTTGTCGGGCGCAATTTCTACAATATCTTTGAGTATTTCAGCCTGACGAACCTGCCGCTCATCTTCCAACTTAAGGCGCTCGACAAGCATTATCGCAACACCAGCCGCTTCTTTAAGGATGAACGACTCAAAGCGGCGTTCACCTTCCAGAATATGTACCTCGGCCTCAGCCCGTACGACGCCCCGGCCACCTACTCCCTGCTCCAGTACACCGAACTAGCCGAGGGGGTGTGGTATCCAATTGGCGGCATGTATGCGGGCATCGAAGCGTTGACCAGGGTTGCCGAAAAACTGGGCGTCCGGTTTGTGTATAATGCCCCGGTAAGGGCAATCCAGGCTGAGGGCAGTCGTGTCCAAAGCCTCGAAACGGAAGACGGCACCCGCTACGAGGCCGACCTTTTCGTGGGCAACGCCGACCTGCCATACATCTACAAAGAACTGCTGCCCAAGAATGCCGAAGCCAAAAAATTGGACAAGAAACTGTACACCTGCTCGACGATTATGTTCTACTGGGGCGTTGATAAATCCTACCCCCAGATTGCCCACCACAATGTCTTCTTGGGCGGCGACTACAAGGCCTCGTTCGACCAGATTTTCAACGACCACACCCTACCCGAACAGCCTTCCTTTTACGTCCACGCCCCGGCGCGCACCGACCCGGCAGCAGCCCCCGCGGGCCAGGAAACCCTGTATGTACTCGTGCCGGTCGGCCACATGGACGAGAGCAACCGGCAAGATTGGGACGCGATGGTTAACCGCGCCCGCGAAACAGTTTTTGCCCGCATAGAAAAGGAAATGGGCATTGACGACCTGAAGGAACACATCAAGTTTGAGATTGTCTACACGCCGAAAGAATGGAAGCAGCAATTCAATCTCGAAAAAGGCGCGGCCTTTGGCCTGAGCCACAACTTCTGGCAGGTTGGTTTCCTACGCCCGCAGAACCGCCATGCGCAGTTCAAAAATCTGTTTTTCGCGGGCGCATCGACCCATCCCGGCACCGGTCTGCCGATTGTGCTGCTCTCGGCAAAACTGACGGCGCAGCGCATTATGAAAGAAATGCCCCCGACCAAGGTGGCCAGCCTGAAACTTTCGCCGGCTGCCGGGGATTAGTCCGGAACCACGCATCCAGACGTTGGGCTTTTATCGATGTAATTCATCATTCAAGAATCTGGAGATTTTTGAATCCGGAAAGAAACCATGCCTAACACAAATCCGATTTTTAACCTGAAAGCCGTCCTTATAGAAACCGGCCTGAATGCCGACACCCTGCGCGCCTGGGAACGCCGCTACGGGATGCCCTCCCCACAGCGCACGGCGGGCGGACACAGGCTTTACTCGGAACACGATGTTGCCCTGATTAAGTGGCTCGTGGCCCGTCAAAGCGAAGGGCTGTCGATTTCACGGGCTGTTGAAATGTGGCGCGAACAAAGCGCCAATGGCAAAGACCCGCTCGAAAGCATGCCCGGGGTGCGCCCGCCCGGCATTCCGCAGGCCATTTACCTGCCCCCCGAAACCGGCATCGATGCCCTGCGCGCCCAATGGCTGGCAGCCTGCCTGAACTTCAACGAAATCGCCGCCGAGCAAACCCTTAACCAGGCCTTTAGCCTTTACCCGGTCGAGGTCGTTTGTTCAGACCTGCTGGCAGGCGGGCTGACCGAAATGGGAATGCTCTGGTACGAGAATCGCGCCAGCGTGCAACAGGAGCATTTCGCTTCTGGCCTGGCCATGCGCCGCCTCAACGCCCTGATTTCCGGCGCGCCAGCCCCCAGTCGTCCGTCTACACTGGTGGTAGGCTGTCCGCCCAACGAGTGGCACACCTTTGGCGGTCTGCTGATGACCCTCTTCCTGCGCCGCCGCGGATTGAATGTGATTTACCTGGGCGCAAATGTGCCCCACGACCGCTTCGAGGAAACCCTGACCGCCATCCAGCCCACGCTGGTCGTCCTGATTTCGCAGCAACTCAGGACCGCCGCAAGCCTTCAGCAGGCCGCCAGCCTGCTTTCGGCGCATGGCGCAACCGTCGTTTACGGCGGGCGCATATTCGGCATTCAACCGGGATTAAAAGAGGGTATTCCCGGCCATTACCTGGGAGATTCGCTGGAAGAAGGAATTGAAAGAATCGAGGCCCTGCTGGTCTCGAGAGCAGACGCCCCCCGGCCTGTGCCGCCATCAAACCAACACCTGGCGGCGCTGAAAGCATTTATCGTCAAACGCCCGCTTATAGAAAACAGCGTCAATGAACAGTTACAACCCTTTGGCATCAAACCAGAACATTTCGCCAGCGCCAACATCTTCCTGGGCGACAACATCGCCGCCGCCTTACAGCTGGGCAGCCTGGAATTTATCGACACCGAACTCGATTGGCTCGAAACGATGATAAAAGTCAACCACCTGCCCGCGCAGGCCGTATCGGCCTATCTAAAAACGTATGCCGGCGCAGTGGCAAGCCACATCCCCGAACATGGCAGACTGATAAGTGAGTGGCTCGAAAAAGCCGCAGACATAAAGTTCCCATCCTAAGCGCAGTCAAAAGGCCTGGCCTGATTTGTCAGTCAAGCCAACAGAAAGAAAAGGAGCCAATATGAGCATCCACATTGTTACCGACAGCACTTGCGATTTGCCGGCAGAGACCATCCGCAAGCACGAAATTACCGTCCTGCCACTTAACATCCATGTCGGCGAACAAGCCTACAAGGACGGTGTCGATATCAGCCGCGAGGAGTTCTACCGCCAACTTCCGACATTGAATCCCTTCCCGAAAACAGCATCCCCCGGCCCGGGCGGATTCGAGCAACTCTACCAGCGCCTGGCCGACCAGGGAGCCAAAGCCATTCTGTCGATTCACATTTCCGAAAGCCTGAGCGCCACCGTCAACGAAGCGCGGATTGCCGCCCAGCAGTTCACCCGCATCCCGGTCACAGTGCTGGATTCCAGCCAACTCAGCCTGGGAACGGGCTACCTGGTCGAAAAGGCTGCCCAACTGGTGGCCGCCGGTCAGTCGATTGAAGAAACCCTGTCTGCGCTCAAGGAGCAGATGCAGCGCAGTTACGTTTTCGCATCGCTCAAAACCCTCGAATACCTGCGCCGCAGCGGACGAATGCACACCGCCGTAGCCCATATTGGCGAATTTCTCAAAATCAAACCCGTCCTGCACATGAATATGGGCAAGCCGGTTGTCCAACGCACACGCACCCAGAAAAATGCCACCGCCCTGCTGATGGAATGGCTGGAGCAATATGCGCCATTCGAACAACTCGCCATCGTGCACGCAGGCATTCAGGAAGAAGCCGAAGCCCTACGCGAAAGCGTCCGCGCTTACTGGCCTGAGGGCGACGTGCCTGTCCTGCAAATTACCCCCGTCCTGGGCGCGCATCTCGGCGTCGGCGCGTTGGGATTTGCCTGCGTTTCGCGCAAGTAGGGAACCGCATGAAACTCGCAAAAACCCTCTCCATCCTTGGCGCGCTGGCAATGGCTGGCATTATCGCCTACGCCTTTATTGCTGGTGATTTTGCCGCCGAAGGCGCAATCCTAACCTCCCTGCCCTGGGGCATCGTCTCGCTGGTAGACCTGTACGTCGGCTTTACGCTCTTTTCAGCCTGGATTGTCTACCGCGAAAAATCCATCCCTGTAATGGTCTTATGGATACTCGCCGTCATGACACTGGGCGCGTTTGCCATAAGCCTGTACGCTTTCCTGGCCTTGCGCGCCAGCCAGGGCAATCCGCAAAAATTCTTCATGGGAAAAAGAGCCTGAGATGAGCCGTGTAGAAATCAATCAAACTGCTCCCGATTTCAGCCTGAGCGATTTCAGCGGTCAGCAAGTCAACCTGTCTGATTTCAAGGGACACAAAAACGTTTTGCTAATTTTTAATCGCGGCTTTTTCTGACCATTCTGCCAACGGCATTTGGCGCAGTTGCGCCAGGACTCTGACAAATTTATTGCCGAAGATACCGTCGTGCTTGTGCTTGGCCCCGAAGATGCAAAGGCCTTCGCCCAATACTGGCAAAAACATGACCTGCCCTTCATTGGTCTGCCTGACCCCAAACACACTGTCTTGAAGTTGTACGGACAGCAAATCAAAATTTTCAAATTTGGACGCATGCCCGCCCAGGTGACCATCGACAAGCAAAGCATTGTGCGCTTTGTTCACTACGGACACGACGCCGCCGATATTCCCGCCAACGAAGAAATCCTGTCTGTGCTTAAGCAATTCAACCAAAATGGATAAAAAACGCCTGTTCTCAGTCATCTTCGTCGTCTTCGTCGACCTGCTCGGCTTCAGCCTGATTTTGCCGCTGCTGCCCTACTACGCCGACACATTTGGCGCGAACGAGTTCACCACCGGCCTGCTGGTAGCCTCCTATGCCGCCATGCAGTTGATTGGCGCGCCCATTCTGGGGCGTCTCTCCGACCGCCATGGCCGCCGCCCGATGCTGCTGATTAGCATTTTCGGCACCTTCCTGGGTTTCCTGCTGCTTGGTTTTGCCAACGCCCTGTGGCTGCTTTTCGCCAGCCGTATGCTCGCCGGGCTTGCCGGCGGCAACTTGAGCGTGGCCCAGGCCTATATTGCGGATGTGACCGACGCGAAGAATCGCGCCAAAGGTCTGGGGTTGGTCGGGGCCGCCTTCGGGCTGGGATTCATCATCGGCCCGGCCACTGGCGGATTCTTAAGTCAATGGGGTTACGGTGTGCCATCCTTTGTCGCGGCTGGCCTGGCATTTGTCAACCTGATTCTGGTCGCTGCCTGGCTGCCTGAATCGCTGACCGAGGAAAAACGCACCCGGGCCGGTGAAAAACGCCCTGGATTCAGCTTTGCCGCCCTCGGCGCAGCCTTGAAACGCCCGTTCAGCGGCTCGTTGCTGATTACCCGTTTCTTCTTTGGGCTGGCCTTTTCCATCTTCCAGACCATTTTTGCCCTGTACGCACTCAAAAAATTCCAACTTGACGCCCAAGATACCGGTTTTATTCTCACCTACGTCGGCGTGCTCTCAGTCTTCGTACAAGGCTTTCTGATTGGCCGCCTGACCCAACGCTTCCGTGAAGACCTGCTGATTGCGGTTGCGGTGGTTGTCATGGCTGCCTCCCTGCTGGCCTGGGCGATTGCCCCCTCGGTCTTTTGGTTGATGGTCGTCCTGACGCCAACCGCCATGGCAGGCGGAATCCTGAACACCGTCCTCGCCAGCACCCTGACCAAAGCCGTCCAGGCCCAGGAAGTCGGCGGGATTCTCGGCCTTTCGACCTCCATCGAAAGCCTGACGCGCGTCATCGCCCCAACCCTGGGCGGCGCGCTGCTCGGCGGATTCGGCACCTGGGCCCCCGGCCTGTTTAGCGGAATTCTGCTGGTAATGTTGAGCGTATACGTCTGGCGCGTCATCTACGGCAACCCGATTGCGGCTGAAATCCGCGAACAGGCATCGGCTTCGGTAGGGCAATAGTATCGAATAGCAATGCGATTGCCCCTATGAAGACTTCCCCTTCCGTCCTGGTTATCGGCGCCGGAGTCGGTGGATTGACGGCCGCCGCGCTCCTGCTCAAGCAGGGCTGGGAGGTGACCGTCCTCGAAGCCGGAACCTATCCCGGCGGCTGCGCCGGCACCTTCACCCACAAAGGCTACCGTTTCGACGCCGGGGCCACGCTGGCGGGCGGCTTTGACCCCTCCGGCCCGCATACCCGCGTTGCTGAAAGGCTCAGCCTGGAGTGGCCTGTAACACCCATCACCGATGCCGCCTGGGTGACGCACTTGCCGGGAGAATCCATCCACCAGTGGGTCGAAGCTGACCGCTGGCGCGAAGAGTACCTTACCAAATTCCCATTTTCGGCGCGTTTCTGGCAAAAACAGGAACACCTCGCCAAAATCGCCTGGGACATTTCCACCCGCGACTTCGCCTGGCCGCCCGCCACGTTGAAAGAAGCCCTGCGCCTGCCGCTCGCCATTCGCCCGGAAACCTTGCTGGCAGCCCCCTACCTGTTCAGAAAAATCCGTCACCTGCTGCCACGCGAAATCACGCCGGACTTCAAGGCCTTTGTGGACGGCAACCTGCTGATTTCGGCCCAGGCCGTCAGTGACCACGCCGACGCGCTTTACGGCGCATCCGTACTTGACCTGCCGCGCCGGGGCGTCATGCACGTCCGCGGCGGGATGGGCGCAATTG
>Ga0208244_101439_pt1 | contig 12742 bp, 16 predicted proteins | sample SubbioCR12Aug_5A_FD_184828 | JGI IMG/M metagenome (GOLD analysis project Ga0208244, IMG submission 184828) | Serpentinite rock and fluid subsurface biosphere microbial communities from McLaughlin Reserve, California, USA - CR12Aug_5A (SPAdes) | ecosystem: Environmental > Terrestrial > Deep... | reverse complement strand
TCATTTTGCGGGCTTTATGATGTTGGCGTGCAAACCGCATCATGCCAGAAATGGCGGCCCGCACCCTTCAATTTCGCCTCTCGCCGCGAAAAAATCAGGCTCGCTGTCGGGGTTTTGCAAGAGGCTCCGCCGTGTCTGTGATGGCCGGATAGCTTGCGCCGCGCTGATTGGCTTCTACATAGCTGTAGAAGGTTTCTGTTCCGAGTAGGTGAAACAGAAAATTCGGCAGGAGCAAGTCAGTTCTTGGGCGAAGGACGCAGTAGCCGGTGCTGCATATTTGCCCGTCGTATTCATTCGGTATTAGGCAGTAGCGTTTAAGCATCGGTCTTGTCGTGCCGAAAATCACGTCGCCTTCGCGCACGATTTGCTGCGCCCGGCTTGGCGCGGTTTCGCTATCAATGCTTTCCGTATCGCCGATAGCGTGGGTGTTGCGATCAACCGAAGTCAGGTCGATGTACTGAAATTCCTCACCTTGAACATCCTGCCATCGAATATTCGAGGTTCTTTCAAGGAACGCACCGATTCCTTTGAGCTCCACCCCATCAGGGCAATGCTCGGCAATCAGCTCATCAATCCGGCTCATGGCTTTTTCTTCCCGGCAGGCGAGTCGGTCAGGCTTTGTGCTTTCTGCTCCAACGCCAGAAAGCGGTCAAAGTCGCTTTGAAACAGACGATCCTGCACGATGCGGTATTTTTCAAATTCGGTTTCGGCGTGCAATTTGGCGATTTCCGCTGTTACCTTGCCTGCATCATTCAGTAGACCGTAGTCGAAAAGTGCAATGAAGCTGTTAAGCCGTATTTCCCAGTCTTCCATGGTTAGTGGGATATGGCGCATGGCCATGTTCTCGGCAAATTCCAGATAGGCCGACACCATTCGTTCCAACTGTTCCATCTCAAATTCAGAAAGGTAATTCTTGGCGACCGAAACATCGTATTTCTGAATCTTGCCGTGGGGGGCCTCTTTCCAGGTGGTCAGGCCCATGTGCTGTTTTTCCGCATCAGCGCGTTGGACGATGAGTTCCGCCGCAGTATGCCCGTGAATGGCGTAGTGCATTTTGTTCTGCACACTGGCAAAGAAGCGCTGAGTAGAAGCGGCATTGCGGTCGTAATTCAGGGCAGTTGCATAAAGGTCGGTGACTTTTTGATAAAACTTGCGTTCGGACATCCGTATCTCGCGGATGCGCTGAAGTTGCTCCTCGAAATACTGCGTGGTCAATAGGCTGCCTGATTTCAGCCGCTCGTCATCCATGACGTAGGCTTTGATAGCGAACTCAGACACGACATCGGTCGCCCATTTGCGGAACTGCACGGCACGCTCGCTGTTCACCTTGTAGCCCACAGCAATGATGACTTTCAGGTTGTAGTGCATGGTGTTGTAGGTTTTTCCGTCGCTGGCAGTTATCCGGAAATTCCGGATAACTGCCGCTTCCTGCAACTCGCTGTCAGCAAAGATTTTTTTTAAGTGTTCATTGATTGTGCGCACATTCACGTCGTAGAGCGTCCCCATCATTTTCTGACTCAGCCATACGTTTTCGTCTGCGTATACGGCCTCAACGCCACCTTCTCCACTGGCAGCCACGAAGGTCAGATATTCCGCTGCCGAGGAGCGCGTGATGGAAACTTCCTGCTTTGATTTCTTTCGACTCATGCCGCTTCTCCTTCCAGATCAGCGACGATGGCGTCGATCTGCGTGCGCAATTCCGCTTGTCTTGCAACGATGTGGCTGATTTTTTCGTTGAGCATCTGAATATCCACCGCCTCACGCTCGTCTTTCTGTTCGACGTAGCTGGACACGGCGATGTTGTAGCCGTTGGCGGCAATGTCGCCGTTGTCGACGAGCCGTGCGAAGTGCTCGATGTTCTTGCGCCCGGTGTAGGCATCGAGGACTTTCTGGTGGTGCTCAGGCAGCAGCTTGTTCTTGTTGCCGTTGCGCACGAACTCGGCGCTGGCATCGATGAACAGCGTCGCATTGTCGTGCTTGGATTTCTTGAGCACGATGATGCAGGTGGCGATGGTGGTGCCGAAGAACAAATCGGGCGGTAGCTGGATGACGGCATCGACATAGTTGTTGTCGATCAGGTACTGGCGGATCTTCTGCTCCGCGCCGCCGCGATACAGCACGCCGGGGAATTCGACAATGGCCGCCGTGCCGTTGACCGCCAGCCAGGACAGGATGTGCAGCGTGAAGGCCAGATCGGCCTTGCTCTTGGGGGCGAGCACGCCGGCCGGGGCGAAACGCGGGTCGTTGATCAGCAGCGGATTGGCGTCGCCGTCCCATCTGATCGAGTACGGCGGATTGGAGACGATGGCTTCGAAGGGCTCGTCGTCCCAGTGGGCCGGGTCGGTGAGGGTGTCGCCGTGGGCGATGTCGAACTTCTCGAAATTGACGTCGTGCAGGAACATGTTGATCCGGCACAGGTTGTAGGTGGTCAGGTTGATTTCCTGACCATAGAAGCCCTGGCGCACCTTGTCATGCCCGAGCACCTTGGCGAATTTCAGTAGCAGGGAACCTGAACCACAGGCCGGGTCATACACCTTGTTAATTTCGGTTTTGCCAACCACGGCAATGCGGGCCAGCAATTCGGAGACTTCCTGCGGCGTGTAGAACTCGCCACCGGACTTGCCGGCGGTCGATGCGTACATCTGCATCAGGTATTCATAGGCGTCGCCGAACAGGTCGATGGTGTTTTCGGTAAACCCGCCTTCGCTGCTGGCCAGCGGCAGGTCGCCGATGGCGTCAAGCAGCTTGACCAGTTTTTCGTTGCGCTTGGCCACGGTGGGGCCCAATTTCGAACTGTTCACGTCGAGGTCGTCGAACAGCCCCTTGATGTCGTTCTCTGAGTCGCTGCCGGTGGCTGAGCCTTCGATGTCGGCAAAGATGCGGGAGAGGGTTTCGTTGAGGTTGGCGTCATGCCGGGCGCGGGCGCGCATATTGGAGAACAGTCCGGAAGGCAGGATGTAGAAGCCCTTTTCCTTCACCGTCTCGGTGCGACCGAATTCAGCATCGGCGTCGCTCAAGCGGGCGTAGTCGAAATCAGGCGTACCGGCCTTGCGCTCCTGTTCGTTGAGATAGCTGGTCAGGTTTTCCGAGATGAAGCGGTAGAACAGCATGCCGAGCACGTAGGTCTTGAAGTCCCAGCCGTCCACGCTACCGCGTAGGTCGTTGGCGATGCGCCAGATGGTCTTGTGCAGTTCCGCCCGCTCGTTTTCTTTGTTGTTGGCCATCTCACCCTTCAATCATTCTTGTTCTGTGATCCTTGCTGGCAGGAACAACAGCAGCGGATTATCCGGCGCGGACTCGAAGCCGAAACGGCGATAGTAACCGGCAGCCTGCTCATCGAGCGCATCGACGAACAGACCAATCCCGCCCGCCTCCGCATAGATGCGCCGCGCCCGCGTCAGGGCATCGACCAGCAAGAGCTCCCCCAGCCCCTTGCCCTGATATTGCCGGTCGACGGCCAGCCGGCCCAGTCGCACGCCGGGGATACGGCGTGGCAGTTTCTTGCGCCAGGCGTCCGGCAGATGCCGGTTTTCGAGTTCGGCCAAGGTCAGCGCGTAGTAGGCGCAAATGCGAGTCGGTTCGTCCTCACGGATGGCGACGAAGGTTTTCGACAGCCCCTTGTCCTGGTGCTGGCGCGCGACCTGCCGCAGCCAGTCGTTCAGTTCCTGGCGGCCGCAGTCGAACCCTTGTCGGTCATGGCTCCCAGCTAAAGGTAGTACCTGCATCGTCTCGCTTGGCCTTCTGATAACGCTTCATGGCAGCCTTCAGCTTGGCGTTCGGCTTGGGCGGGTTTCCCATCAAGTCGAGCAGCCAGTTCCAGTCGCGTGGGCTGAGGCGGATGACCTCCTCGCGCTCGATGACTTCCTGCGCCTCTTTCAACGCCGCCTGCACCAGAAACTGATTGACCGTCGCGCCGGTCAACTCGGCGGCACGGCAAAGCGTCTCGTACACCTCATGCGGAACCCGGGCGCCGATGCGGTCTTGCTTGGCAACTGCGGTACCCATATCAACCTCCAACAATCATTTGAGCGTTCAGTATATCACTGTCGCCATTTTGACGCCACAATGACAAATCAGCAAAGAATAGCTTGGCTTCCTGATCGAACAGCGCGTTCATGTGCTTGTCGTCAATCACATCACGGAGCCCACGATGAACGCCAAGCACACCGCCCTCGACGCCTACCTCGCCCGCAATGCCGCCATCCACGCCGAGCTGGAACGGCTACAGCAACTCGCCGACGACCACTTCGGTCACGACCCCGATGCCATCCATTGGGGCCACGTCGGCGACCTCGGGCGGGTGGAGGCCGGGCTGGACGAGTTGCTGGCGATCTTCGGCGGCGATGAGTGACGAAGCCCATCAACCACCGGAGATCACCATGACCGCCCAAGCCAAACTCACCGACACCCAGACTGCCCTCCTCAAGGCCGCCGCCGGCCGCCCCGACGGCAACATCGAACCCCTGCCGGCCACCCTGCGCGGTGGTGCCCGCGCCAAGGTCATCGAGGGACTGCTCGCCCGAGGGCTTGCCGCTGATGCCGACGGCCACATCCTGCTCACCGATGCCGGCTACGCCGCTGTTGGCAAACGCCGTCCCATCCCCAAGGGTGTCCGGAAAATGGACGCCCCCGATGCCCTCACAAAACGCGAGGCCACCCACGCCCTCCAGAAATTGGAGGCCACATCGCGCACCATCCGTCCCGGTACCAAGCTGGCCGCGATCATCAACGCGATGCGCCAACCCTGCGGCGCGACCGTCGCCAAGATGATGGCCGACACCGGCTGGCAGGCCCACACGGTTCGCGGCGCGATCTCCGGCATGGTCAAGAAGCGCCTCGGCTACGAGATCATCGCCGAGAAGGGAGCGGACGGCCAACGGGCCTACCGCATCGCCTGACTGCAAACCATCCAAGGGTCTGCGCTTACCGCAGGCCCTTTTCTTCGGCCAAATGATACGGTGGCCGTTTTGCCGATTTTCAGCGTCGAAATCGGCGGAAAGCCGCGCCAGTACTGGATGAGAAAGGGATGACCGTTTTCCGATTCAAGGGGAGTGAATTCAACGCCCACCCCTTGCCATCGGACGTTGCGTACCCTTGCAGATCGAGTCCTGACAAGGGCTTGGCGCTGTTTCCGGCGACACGATACGCACAGAATGCGTACCCTTCCTGCCTCGCTGTCGGCACCCCTTCGAGCCGGGGTGCAAACCTGCAAACCCTGCAAACCTTGGTTTGCAGTCGGACGCTAGGCGAATGCCGCGCTCGCGCCCCCCGCATGGGAATATCGCCAGGAAGGACCCCTCTTGCCTGGGCATGCCCTTTCCCGCCGACCATAACAATAGAGGCCGACCGTCACCATCATCACAATCATCACCGGCTGCGTGATGGTCGTGACGGTCGTGATGTTGCATCTTCTCTGCTCGGCAGGCAGCACGCATATATCTCGTTGCAATGGATCGTCACCGGCATGACCGGTAATATCTTGATCTGTCCATTTCCATTCCATAACGTGCGGGGGCGTGCATTCGGCGATGAGCTACTGTCGGCAATTCAACCAGTTCGACCCATTGACCGGTGCGGTTCCTCGCATTCCGTTCGTGGCGTTGGGCGAGATTGCTGGACGTGCCCGCCATTTACTTCGCGATGTCACGGCGGCGCAGATCATCGAATTGGCGGAAACCGTCGAGTGGATCATTGACAGTGCAGTGCTCGAAGCTGCCAAGCAAGCCGATGCCGAAGATGCGCCCGTGCCGGAACGCGCACAGCGCAGTGACGGGCAGTGGCTGCGAGACCACATCTTCTACTACGACATCCGCCCCAAGGCGGGTGAAAGCTTTCCGCACTATCACCACGCCTTTGCTGTGTTGGCGTTGTGGCTGGTGGCCGATGCCAATTTTTCCATTCAGCCGGAACTGGATCGAATCGGCCATCACCGTGCCATGGTGCCGGAAACCGCAGACGTCGAGCGGCAATGGGTGATAGCAGGTCGCTACGCTATCGATGCAATGGAAGCCATCTGCCTGGCAGAAGAACTCGCGAGTCGTCATGCCGATGCACGCCTTGAACGCATCCTGTTTCCCAATGAGGGAGATGGTATCGAGGCGGCAGTGAAGAAACGGATTTCGATTCAGGCCAAGGCCGCCGCCATCGCGAAGCACAAAACCAATCGCGCCGCCCGCTTGCGGGCCATCGAGTTGTACACCACGCACAACTACCCCAGCGTCGAAGCTGCCGCGCAAGCCATTGCCAAGCTGGTGCATAAAGCGCCGCGCACCGTGGCCAAGTGGCTTTATGCCGAGCGCAAAGGGCGCACCCAGCCGCCGCTCGACTCGACTCTGTAATCTGCACTCGCGCTGCGCGCACAGCGTGCACGCTGCACGCAGCGTGTATGTATCTTGCTGTTTTTATGGCATTAAATAGCGAGCATCCCAAAACGACCACGGATGCTCGCCATGAAACTGACCCGCCCAATCCTGCCGGAAACCGGCTTCGTTCGACTCCCCCAAGTCCTCGCCATCATCCCCATCAGCCGGTCGGCGTGGTGGGCTGGCATCCGCGAGGGCAAGTTCCCCAAAGGTATCAAGCTCGGCAGCAAGACCACGGTCTGGCGCGCTGAAGACATCCGCGCACTGATCAATCACGGTCGCTGAGGGAACGGGCATGTCCGACACCGTCCTCTTGCCGGCATCGGCAGTAGACACCGACCGTCACGATCATCACCACCGTCACGCCGGTGACGTTCGTGATGGTGGTGACGATGCCGCTCTATTGTTGCAGTCGCCGGCAGAGGGGATGTCCGACGATCCCATCACCATCATCGAAGCCGCCATTGAGCGCCTGCGCGATGACGTCGGCGCCATCGTCGAGAAAGAGGTCGTCGCCGCCTTCTCCATCCTGCGCGCCACCGACCTGCCCAGCTACCTGCGTCTGCGGCATCAGGCCAAGCAGACAAATCCGGCCTGCTCGGTCACTGAACTCGACAAGGCCGTGCAGCAATCGCTGCCGAGTGGTGGCGATGAACCCTCGGCGCTCGATGAGTTGGTAGCCCTGGCCCGCAACCAATGTCAGATCAAGCACGATGCCGACCGCAATGCCGTCGCCGTGATCCCGATGCCGGGCCAGCAGGAAGTCTGGCGCGTCTATTCCACCGGCTACGAGGAATGGCTGCGTACCGCCTACTGGCGCGCCAAGGAAGCCGGCGTGGCCGAAACCACGATGAAGTCGGCGCTGGCGACCATTGCCGCTGCCGGCATCAATGATGGCGAACAAATCGACCTCCACGTCCGCGCCGCCAAGGATGTATCCGGTTACCTGATCGATCTCTGCGACGAACAATGGCGCGCGGTGCTGGTCACGCCGACCGGCTGGCAGGTGCTCGACCACTCGCCGGTGCATTTCACCCGTACCCAGTCGATGCGCCTGCTGCCAGAACCGCAGCGTGGCGGCGACATCGGTCTGCTCTGGCAGCACACCAACATTCCGGCCAACCGCCGCGTGATGGTGCTGACCTGGCTGCTCGACAGCTTCCGGCCCGACACGCCCTTCCCGGTACTGGAACTCGTCGGCGAGCAGGGATCGGCCAAGTCCACCACGCAATCGGTGCTGCGCAGCCTGGTCGATCCCAACAAGGTGATGCTGCGTGGTCGGCCCAAGACGGTGGAGGACATCTTCGTCGCCGCCAACAACAACTGGGTAGTGTCCTACGAGAACTTGTCCAGCTTGTCGGCCGAGCAGCAGGATGCCTTCTGTACCTTGAGTACGGGCGGCGGCTTCGCCTCACGTCAGCTCTACACCAACGGTGAAGAGCACATCATGGAAACCAAGCGGCCGGTGGTACTGAACGGTATCGCCGTGGTCGCCACCCGCCCCGACCTGATCGACCGGGTGATCCACGTCGATATGCCGGTGATTTCGCCGGAGGCCCGCCGGGATGAAGCCGATACGTCAGCAGCGTGGGAGCGGGATCGCCCCCTGGTCTTCGGCGCATTGCTCGATCTCTTCGCCGACGCCCTGCGCATCCTGCCGTCGGTGAAGCTCGTCCACAAGCAGCGCATGGCCGATTACGAACGCTTCGGCGAGGCCGTCGCCCGGGCACTCGGTTTCGAACCCGGTGAATTCCAGCGGCAATACGCCGAACTGGTGCGCGCCGGCATCGATCGTGCGCTGGAGAGCAATGCCGTCGCCCAAGTGCTCGACAAGTACTTCGAGGAACGCATCTCGCCATGGAACTGGCAAGGCACCGCCGGCCAACTCTATGACCTGCTCAACAACCAAATCATCCCGGATCGCAGCACCTGGCCGAAGTCGCCGAAGGGCCTGGCCGACCAATTGCGTCGCATCGCCCCGGCCTACCGCGCCAGGGGTATCGAGATCAGCCATCTCGGCCATAGCCGGGAAGGCGCGCTGTGGCGCATCTCCCCGATCCGTTCTTCAACCGCCACGCTGCCCGGCGTCGAGGGTGGCATTCGTTATGGAGCCCACCGTGAATAAGCCCACATCCATTTCCAAGAACCTGCACCCGGTCTGGCAACGCCACTTCGGCGTTCAGGCCGTCGAGCCCACCCGGCCGGAACCCAAGCCGCGCAATGTCGGAGATGCGCTGATCCAGGCCGTGCAGAAATTGGCCGCCGCCCACAACAAAGCCCGATAGGAGAGTCACCAATGAAACTGAATCCGTTCAACAAGAAGTCCGCCGGCTACTACGAGAAGGTCAAGGCCGAGCACGAGCAACTGAGCCGGCAACTGGCTGTCACCAATAAGGAACTGATCGAGGCCGAAGCGCAGCACGCCAAGGAACGTGATCATCAATCGCGGTTGCGTGATGCTGCCGGCAAGATGTCCATGAATACCCCGCCGGCGGCAAAGGCTCACTGGCCGGTGTTCTGTGCCGCCCACGAGCGCGTCGATCAACTCAAGTCGCAGGTTTCCAACCTCGAAAGCCAGATGCGCCCCCTCAAGCATGTGCTCGATGCCCCGGAAGCATTCGGCAATGCCCGGAAACACTTGGCCGAATTGATCGCGCAGCGCAAAGCATCCGCCACAGCGGTCGAGACAACCGATAGCCAAATCGCCAAACTCAACAAGCGGATTGCCGATCTCGAGGCCCGGATCGCCGCAGAAACAAAGTCGGCATCCCAGACGCTGCTGGAGGGTGAGGGCGAATTCATCGTCCCGGAGTCCCTGACCAAGCTCGAAGTGGAACTGCGAATCGCCCGCTCGTCACTGGCCGATCTGCAGGACAAGCGTGAAACGGCCAGCGCCAAGTTGGGCGATCTGCCGGCGGCCATTCGCGAGGCCGAACGCATCTTCATTCACTGGCGGGCCGATGTCGCCGAGATCGAACTTTACGAGCAGCTGATGCCGGTGATGAGTGCGGCAGCGCGCGCTTCGGCCACCCGGCGCGAGACCAGCTACCGCCACGACGAAAGCCGCTTTGAGATCGCAATTCCGCACGAGTTGGTGGAGACCGCACAAGCCGATCTTGCCGCCGAGATGTCGGCGAGCTGATGAATGGCAGTGGTCGCGAGGCGCGGCATAGCGACCCTCTGCGCTGACGTGGAAACAGCGTCAGATCCTCCGTAAGCCATGCCGTGTAACGCCCGCCGGCGCTGACCGCGAAAGGCATCGCGGAAAGCCGGCACCACTACCTACAAGGAGACATCGATGGAAATCCCCTCCACCCGATTCGATTTGACCGATCCGTTTGCGCAGGCAACTGCAGATGAAGCAAGCGGAAACGGTCCTGCGGCAACTGCCAGCCAGCCACTGGCCCACTACAACCCGGAAGTCGAGCAGCGCGTGCAGCAGTGGCTGGGCAACGGGCAGTTGCTGATCTGGATTCCGATCCTCAGTCAGGAGAACTTCCCGGGCGTCCCGCCGCAAATCTTGAAGTTCGCCGATCAGCATCAGGAGGCGATGCGCTGGCCCATCCACCGCCCGGAGGACTTGCTGGCCTTGCCGGACGGCATCACCGGCTGGTTGCTGCCTGCCGACGCCGAAGATACCGACGTGGCCTGCGGCGTCTGGAACGGTGAGGTTTACATCCTGGGCGTGCAGGACAAGCGCACCGGGCGGCCGCAAATGCTGCTGGGTGAACGTGCCGATGACGGTCAGAGCGCAGTTTGACTTGGCTTCTGCCCGGCACAGCGCCTTCATACAACTCCCTCAACTCCAGGAGTTTCTGATGAGCACACCTCCCACCCTTGCCGCGCAACTGGCGGCCTTGCCCCAACTACCGCAGGATCGCCTGTGGGCGTTGTGGGATGAACATTTCCCGCGCCGCCCCAAGCGCGTGCAGCGGCGCTATCTCGAAGCGAGGCTCGCCTATCGCCTGCAGGAAATCACCCTCGGCGGCGTGCCGCCCAAGGTCAAGGCGCATCTGGCCGATTGCGGTGAACGGCATTCCAAAATCAAGGTCGGACGCGGCCCAGAGGTGCGGATGATGCCCGGCACCACACTGATCCGCGAGTGGGATCGCCGCGAGTACTGCGTCACCGTCCTGCCCGACGGACTCTACGAACTGAATGGCCAGCGTTACAAAAGCCTGTCGGCGGCGGCACGCGCCATCACCGGCACGCATTGGTCGGGGCCGGCCTTCTTCGGTGTGAAGGGAGGGCGCAAATGAGTGCCGTTGCCCCGAAACGCTGCGCCGTCTATTGCCGTGTCTCCAGCGACGAACGGCTCGACCAGTCCTTCAACTCCCTCGATGCGCAGAAGGATGCAGGGCTGGCCTACGTCGCCAGCCAGCGTACCGAAGGCTGGATACCGGTGTCCGACGACTACATCGATCCGGGATACTCCGGCGGCAATATGGAGCGCCCAGGCCTGAAGCGTCTGATGGCGGATATCGAGGCAGGCAAGGTCGATATCGTGGTGGTGTACAAGATCGACCGGCTGACCCGCAGTCTTGGGGACTTCTCCCGGCTGATCGAAGTCTTTGAGCGGCATCGCGTGTCGTTCGTGTCGGTCACGCAGCAGTTCAACACCACCACGTCGATGGGCCGGTTGATGCTCAATGTCCTGCTGTCCTTCGCACAGTTCGAGCGCGAGGTCACTGGTGAGCGCATCCGCGACAAGATCGCCGCCAGCAAGGCCAAGGGGATGTGGATGGGCGGTCATCCGCCGCTTGGCTACCGCGTCGAGGATCGGCGACTGGTCGTGGTCGATGTCGAGGCCAAACTGGTCAAGCGCATCTTCATGGATTTCGTGGCCTGCCGGTCAACCACCGATCTGGTGCGGCAACTGGCCGTCGACGGAAAAACGAACAAGCAGGGCAAACCGTTCAGCAAGCAGATGCTCTACAAGCTGCTGCACAACCGTGTCTACCGGGGCGAGATTCCCCACAAGGGGCAGTTCCATCTCGGCACGCACACGGCGATCATCGATCAAGCCGTATGGGACGCCGCGCACGCCATCCTGGCGCAGAACAATCGCCAGCGCACGTCGGAGACCTGGCAGCGGCGTCAGCCGGAGGCCTTGCTGCTCGGTCTGTTCTACACCGCTGATGGGGAGAAATATCAGCCGGCCTTCACGAAGAAGCCCAACGGCAAGCGCTATCGCTACTACGTGCCGAACCGCAAGGTACGCTTCGGGGCCGATGCCAGCCCGGCAGGCCGGGTACCGGCGGAACCCATCGAGCAGATGGTGCTGGCGCAAATCCATGCCGCCCTGATGTCGCCGGAGATGGTGCAGTCGGTGTGGGATGTGGCCCACGAAAAATACCCGGCATTGACCGAGCCGGACGTGGTGCTGCCGCTGCGGCAGATGGGCCAGGTCTGGGCGCAGTTGTTCCCCGCCGAACGGCAACGCATCGTCCAGTTGCTGGTGGAGCGCGTGACACTGCGCGAAGAGGGCATCGAGATCACTTGGCGGGATACCGGCTGGCACGCCCTGGCCGGCGAGATGCGGCCGGGCACAATTGGGGCGGAATTACTTGAACTCGAACAGCAGCAGGAGGCATTGGCATGACACGGATCACTCAGACAGGCGCGGCTGTCAATCGGCCGGGCGCGAAGCTCACGACCTTCATCCCGGTGCGCATCAAGCGGCACGGTGGGCGCAAGGTGGTGATCCCGGCATCGACCGGCGACAAGATGCCGGAGCACGATGCGCCGATCCTGACCGCGCTGTCCAAGGCGTTTCACTGGCAGCGCCTGATCGACGAGGGCATCGTGAGCAGCGGATCAGACATTGCCCGGCGCGAGGGATTGCATCAGACCACCGTGAATGAACTGCTGCGGCTAACGCTGCTCTCGCCGACTCTGGTGCGCAGCATCCTCGACGGTCGCCAGCCGAAGACCTTGAGTCTGATCTGGATGAAGAACCATTTGCCGCCATCGGACTGGGATGAGCAGCATCAGTTGTTCAACGGATTCGATGCGTAGAACAGGTTTGCAGGGTTTCTGGTCAGTGCGGTTGTCGGCCAACCATCGGCCCGAAACCCGCATGAAATCGAGGGGGTGAGCCTCGTCCAGCCACAGGTCAAATGGAGAAAAGAGAGGCGCCCGAGGCACATCCGGCAGGAAAATGCACCACGGGCGCGATGTCGAAACACCAGACCTCGCCGAAAGCCCCGCCAGTGCTGGCACGGCGGGCAAGAAAAAACCCAACCGGTAAGGGTTGGGTTTTAGAATTGGTGGGCCGTGTTGGACTCGAACCAACGACCAAGGGATTATGAGTCCCCTGCTCTAACCAACTGAGCTAACGGCCCCGTGGGCGATGATACAGAATCGGCAGCCTGGGCTGC
>Ga0208244_101438_pt1 | contig 12752 bp, 13 predicted proteins | sample SubbioCR12Aug_5A_FD_184828 | JGI IMG/M metagenome (GOLD analysis project Ga0208244, IMG submission 184828) | Serpentinite rock and fluid subsurface biosphere microbial communities from McLaughlin Reserve, California, USA - CR12Aug_5A (SPAdes) | ecosystem: Environmental > Terrestrial > Deep... | reverse complement strand
GCCGGCCGCCTCGCCGACATGGCGCTCGGCATCGAATGCCTCGTCACCGACGACCTCAGCCGCGCGCTGAACATCGCCCAGCAGCTCGACCTGCTGAATCGCGAACGGCGCAGCATCGAAACGGACATGCAGGACCAGGCGCTGGCCCTGCTCGAGTCCATCGAGGCAGGCGAGCGTGCCAGCCTCTCTCTCTACGATCCCGGCTGGCACCAGGGCGTCATCGGCATCCTTGCCTCGCGCGTGAAGGACCGGCTGCATCGTCCGGTCATCGCCTTCGCCAGGGGCAATGACGGCGAGCTCAAGGGTTCCGGCCGCTCCATTCGCGGACTGCACCTGCGCGACGCCCTCGACCGGGTTTCCAAGCGGGCGCCTGGCCTGCTGCTGCGCTTCGGCGGCCACGCCGCTGCGGCGGGACTGACTTTGCGCGAGGATGACCTCGCTCGCTTCGAAGACCTGTTCGAGCAGACCGTGCGCGAGCTGATCGATCCGGCCGACCTCACCCGCACCATCGAGACCGACGGTCCCCTGGAAGCCGGCCGCATGTCGCTCGAATCGGCCCGGCTGCTGGAAGGCGAGATCTGGGGCCAGGGCTTCCCTGCGCCGATATTCAGCGATGAATTCACCGTGGACAGCCAGCGCGTACTGAAGGACCGTCACCTCAAGCTCACGCTGCGCAAGGGCGCCGCGCGTTTCGACGCCATCCGCTTCAATTACGCCGAAGGCGCGCCCGACAGCGTGCGCGCCGCCTACCGCCTGGCGGTGAACGAATTCAACGGCCTCAGCAGCGTGCAGCTGGTGCTGGAACATCTGGAACCTGCCTGACCATGCATCGCTTGGCCTGCAGACTGAAACTCGGAGGATAAGCTTATGGAAGCACTCGTCCTGGTTGCCCTGATCCTGCTCAATGGCGCTTTCGCCATGTCGGAAATAGCCCTCCTCAACGCCCGGCGCAGCCGGCTGTCTCGCCTTGCCGCCCGCGGCGACGGCGCGGCGGCGGCGGCGATGCGGCTCGGCGAGGAGCCGACCCGCTTCCTCTCCACCATCCAGATCGGCATCACCGCGATCGGCATCCTCAACGGCATCGTCGGCGAGTCGGTCCTCGCCGCCCCCTTCGCGACCTGGTTGCAGACGTTCGGCATCGAACAACAGGCGAGCGAGACCGGAGCGACGGCACTGGTGGTCGTGGTGATCACCTACGTGACCATCGTCATCGGCGAACTGGTGCCCAAGCGCATCGCCCAGATCAATGCCGAGGGCATCGCCCGGCTCGTCGCCCGCCCGATACAGGCCCTGACCACGGTGTCGCGCCCCTTCGTCCGCCTGCTGTCGTTCTCGACGGACGCGATTCTTCGACTGCTGGGAAAACACGGCACGGGTGCTGACCGCGTGACAGAAGAGGACATCCACGCCATGCTGGAAGAGGGCTCCGAAGCCGGCATCATCGAAAAGCAGGAGCACGACATGGTGCGCAATGTCTTCCGGCTCGACGACCGGCAGATCGGCTCCCTCATGATCCCGCGCGCCGACATCGTCTATCTCGACATCGAACAGCCGCTGGAAGCCAACCTCGACCGCGTCGCCGACTCCGAGCACTCGCGCTTTCCCGTCTGCCGCGGCGGGCTGCACGACATCGAGGGCATCATCGCCACCAAGCAGCTCTTCAACCAGCTGCACCGCAACAGGCAGCCCGATCTTGCTGCCCAGCTTCAGCCCAGCGTGTATGTTCCGGAATCCCTGACCGGCATGGAACTCCTCGAGCAGTTCCGCGCGTCGGCAACCCACATGGTGTTCGTCATCGACGAGTATGGCGAGATCCAGGGACTGGTGACGCTGCAGGATGTGCTGGAAGCGGTCACCGGCGAATTCCAGCCGCGCAACGCCGAGGATGCCTGGGCCGTCCAGCGCGATGACGGTTCCTGGCTGCTGGACGGGCTGATCCCGTTGCCCGAGTTGAAGGACCGCCTCGATCTGCGCACTGCGCCAGAGGAAGACCGGGGCCGCTACCATACCCTGAGCGGCATGATGATGTGGCTGCTCGGCCGCCTCCCTCACACCGGCGACAAGGCGCAATGGGAACGCTGGCAGTTCGAAGTGGTCGACCTGGATGGCAAGCGGGTCGACAAGGTGCTGGCCAGCCTGCTACCTGAACCCTCCGGCGATCATGATGGCGCAGGGGCAAGCTCGCCGCCGGATCAGCCTGATTGATGAAGAAGGAATATGCATGAGATACGGCTACAAGCCGCCTGACGGAACGGAACCCGGTCTGCTCGGCAGGGTGGTGGGCATCGCCGCGGGCGCCGTACTGCTCATTGCAGCCCTGATGTTCTCCGTCGTGATTTTCGCCTTCGCGCTGGCAGCCGGGTTGCTGGCCTGGGGCTATTTGTGGTGGAAAACCCGCGAGGTGCGCCGCCGGATGCGCGAGCAAATGGAGGCGCAACGGATGGGGCAAGGCAGTCAGCCGCATGGGAACACTCCCCCGCAGGGCGGACGGATCATAGAGGGCGAAGTGATCCGCGATGAAGAGAATGGCGAGCGCCATCGCTGAGACGGGTCCGGCCTGCTCCCTGCTGTATAATTTGCCGTTTTTGGAAGTTGCCACAACATGGAAGCAGAACGCATCAACAGCCTCTCCAATCGCCTCACGAACCTGCACGCGCGCGAGCAGGATCTGCGGAGGTATCTTTGACTTCGACGCCAAACAATCCAAGCTGAACGAAGTCGCCCGGGCCCTCGAAGACCCGGCCGTCTGGAACGATGCGGCACGCGCCCAGGAACTCGGCCGCGAGAAGAAAACCCTCGAAGGCGTCGTCGTCGCGCTGAGCGACATCGACCAGGGCCTGCGCGACTCGCGCGAGCTGTTCGAGATGGCGCGCGGCGAGAACGACGACGAGACGCTGCTCGCCGTCGAGGCCGACGCGGCCAAGCTCGACAAGCAGGTCGCCGCCCTCGAGTTCCGCCGCATGTTCTCCAATCCGGCGGACCCAAACAATTGCTTCGTGGACATCCAGGCCGGCGCCGGCGGCACCGAGGCGCAGGACTGGGCCTCCATGCTGCTGCGCATGTACCTGCGCTACACCGAGCGCAAAGGCTTCCAGGTCGAGGTGCTGGAGGAATCCGAGGGTGAGGTAGCCGGCATCAAGACCGCCACGCTGAAGGTTTCCGGCGAGTACGCCTACGGCCACCTGCGCACCGAGACGGGCATCCATCGCCTGGTGCGCAAGTCGCCCTACGATTCCAACGCGCGTCGCCACACCTCCTTCGCCAGCGTCTTCGTCTATCCGGAAGTCGACGACTCGATCGACATCGAGATCAACCCGGCCGATCTGCGCATCGACACCTTCCGCGCCTCCGGCGCCGGCGGCCAGCACGTGAACAAGACCGAGTCGGCCATTCGCATCACGCACAATCCGACCGGCATCGTCGTGCAATGCCAGAACGACCGCTCGCAGCACCGCAACAAGGCCGAGGCGATGGCCATGCTGAAATCCCGCATGTACGAAGCCGAGCTGCGCAAGCGCCAGGCCGCGGCGCAGCAGGTGGAGGACGCCAAGACCGACATCGGCTGGGGCCACCAGATCCGCTCCTACGTGCTCGACCAGTCGCGCATCAAGGACCTGCGCACCAATGTGGAATTCGGCAACACCCAGGCCGTGCTCGACGGCGATCTCGACGATTTCATCGAAGCCAGCCTGAAACAGGGCGTTTGATGCATCGGCACGCCAAGCGCCTGTTGCCGGACAAGCCGCTGCTCACGGGGGCGCTCGGACTATTGATCCGAGATTGTCCATTAGAGCCGCACTCATTCCCGCGCAGGCGGAAATCCATGGTCAAGTATCCGTTGCGACAGGCGCACGATTCCCGCCTGCGCGGGAATGACGGTGTTTTTGGGCTAATGGATTAGCCGGGTTGATATGTCTCGTCGCTGCGCTCCGTCCGCCTTGCGCTCGGGCCGCTCGCTACGATTTCTTCACAGCCTCTGAGCGCAACCGGCCCATGAACAATAAATCGACTATCGCAACATCCATCTTGTGGCACAATTCAACTTGTTGTGTCACAAGAGGGTACCCATGAAAACACTCACCATCCGCGAAGCCCGCGAAGGCCTCTCCCACCCGGATAAAATGTTCGCCGAGGATGAGGAAGTGCTCGTCGTCCGCCGCGGCGAGCCCATTGCCCGGATACTGCCGATCAAGAGCAAGCCGCTGCTGCGCTCCTTGCGGGACTTCCTCGCCGGGCAGCCGATGCAGACGATCCCCAGCGAAGTCATCCTGGCCGAAGACAGGGACGACCGTTGCTGACCGCCTATATCGACACCAGCGCCCTGGCCAAATGCTACGTCCGCGAGCCGCGCTCGCTGGAAGTGCTGGACTGGGCCGAGCAGCGCCGGGGCACGTTGACTTCGGCGCTGACGCTGGTCGAATTCCGCTGCCTGCTGGCACGGCGCCGCCGGGGAGGGCAGATCGACAGCGCACTCGAGCGCGGCGCGCTGGCGCAGTTCGACAGCCATGTGCGCAACGACGCCTGGCGCATCCACCAAGGCGCATTCGGAGAATTCGCCGACGCACGCGATCTGATCGGGACTCTGCCCAAACTGCCGCTGCGCTCCCTGGACGCTTTGCATCTGGCCGCTGCGCGCAACGCGGGCGCAGCGGAGTTCGCCACTTCCGACCGGACGCAGGCTCAGGCCGCCCGCGTACTCGGCTTCACCGTATTCGATTTTTCCTGAAAGCCGCATCATGACCGAACAAACCCCACAACCCCAGGACGAGAACCAGATCATCGCCGAGCGCCGCGAGAAGCTGGCGAAGCTGCGCGCCGAAGGCGTTGCCTTCCCCAACGACTTCCTGCGCGAGAACACCGCCGAGAAGCTCGACGAGCTCTACGGCGAGAAAACCCGCGAGGACTTGGAAGCCCAGCCGGTAGACGTCTGCGTCGCCGGCCGCATGATGCTCAAGCGCGTCATGGGCAAGGCCTCTTTCGCCACCGTGCAGGACCTCTCCGGCCGCATCCAGCTGTATGTCAGCAACGACGCAACGGGCGAGGCGGTGCACAGCGCCTTCAAGCACTGGGACATCGGCGACATCGTCGGCGCGCGCGGCACGCTGTTCAAGACCAAGACCGGGGAGCTGACCATCAACGTCTCCGAACTGCGCCTGCTCACCAAGTCGCTGCGCCCGCTGCCGGAGAAATTCCACGGCCTCACCGACACAGAGCAGAAAGTGCGTCAGCGCTACCTCGACCTCATCACCAACGAGCGCTCGCGCTGGGTCTTCGTGGCGCGCTCGCGCCTGGTGCAGTCGATTCGCAGCTACATGATCGGCCACGGCTTCCTCGAAGTGGAGACGCCGATGATGCATCCGATCCCCGGCGGCGCCTCGGCCAAGCCCTTCAAGACGCACCACAACGCGCTCGACATGGAGCTCTCGCTGCGCATCGCCCCCGAGCTGTACCTCAAGCGCCTGGTGGTCGGCGGCTTCGAGAAGGTCTTCGAGGTCAACCGCAACTTCCGCAACGAAGGCATTTCGACGCGGCACAATCCCGAGTTCACCATGATGGAGTTCTACGAGGCCTACTCGGACTACCAACTCCTCATGAACTTCACCGAGGGCCTGCTGCGCCACGCCGCGCGCGAGGCACTCGGCGGCGAGACCTTCGAATACCAGGGCAAGACCCTGGACTTCGCCAGGCCCTTTGCGCGCATGACGATGGTCGAAGCCATCCACAAGCACCACCCCGGCTATTCCGTGGCGCAGCTCAACGACGAAGCCTGGCTGCGCGCCAAGCTGAAGGAACTGCGCCTCGAGCCGCGGCCGAACTCCGGCCTCGGCACGCTGCAGCTCACGCTGTTCGAGGAGACCACCGAGAGCGAGCTGTTCAATCCGACCTACATCGTCGACTGGCCGGCCGAAGTCAGCCCGCTGGCCCGCCGCAGCGACGCCAACCCGGAAATCACCGAGCGCTTCGAGCTCTACATCGCCGGGCGCGAGATCGCCAACGGCTTCTCCGAGCTGAACGACCCGGAGGACCAGGCGGCGCGCTTCCTCGAGCAGGCCAGGGCCAAAGAGGCTGGCGACGATGAGGCGATGTACTATGATGCAGACTATATCCGTGCGCTGGAATACGGCCTGCCGCCAACCGCCGGCTGCGGCGTCGGCATCGACAGGCTGGTGATGCTGCTCACCGACAGTCCGAGCATCCGCGACGTCATCCTCTTTCCGCAGCTGCGTCGCGAGATGTAAGGATTTGTTTCTGCTGTCAGCCACAGCCCGATCAATGCGTTATTTCCGCTGAAGCCCAATAAAGGAGAACAGCATGGAAACCCAAGCTACCGGCAACAAACTGCATCCCCTCATCTGGGTCGCCGCGATCGCGGTGATTCTGCTTTCGGCCGCCGGCATCGGCGCCATCTTCGGCGTCATTCCGACCGCAGGCAGCTCCTCCAGGCAGGCCGAGCCGGTCGCCGCGGCAATGCCGGCACCAACGCAGGCGCCGGTTGCTGCCCCGGCTCCCGCCACCAAGCCCGTCGAGCAGGCTGCGCCCGAAGCCAAGCCTGCTCCGGCCCCCAAGCCCAAGGTTGCCGCCAAGTCGCCCGAAGCCAAGCCCGCTCCGGCGCCGATAGTTGAGCCCACGCCCGCCCCCGCACCTGCCGCGCAGGCGGCCCCTGTCGCGGTCCAGCCCCCTCCTGTCGCCCCCGCCATCTGCATGAACTGCGGCATCATCGATTCGGTACGCGAAATCGAGCAGAAGGGCGAAGGCACCGGACTTGGCGCCGTGGCCGGCGGTGTCGGCGGCGCGATTCTCGGCAGCCAGGTCGGCAAGGGCAGCGGCAAGACGGCTGCCACCGTGATCGGCACGGTGGGCGGCGCCGTCGCCGGCCACCAGGTCGAGAAGCATGTCCGCTCGACGAAAAAGTATGAAGTCCTCGTGCGCTTCGAGGATGGCGCCTCGCGCACCTTCATGCTCGACTCCCAGCCGTCCTGGCGCATCGGCGACCGGGTGAAGGTCGAAAACAACGTCATCATGGCGCGTTGATCCGCCCCATCCAACCTGCCGCGTCGGCCTGCCGGGACGGCGCGGCCTTCAGCGAAACCTACGGCGACGCCTACTGGTCGCGGGATGGCGGGCTCGACGAGACCCGCCATGTTTTTCTTTCCGGCAACGATCTTCCCGCCCGCTGGCAGGCACGCGAGTCCTTCACGATCCTCGAGACCGGCTTCGGCAGCGGGCTGAATTTCCTCTGCGCCTGGCGCCGTTTTCGCGAGACGGCACGGCCCGCAGCGCGCTTGCATTACCTTTCGGTCGACAAGCATCCCCTCCGCCGCGAGGCCCTCGAAAGCCTGTACCACAGTTGGCCGGAACTCGAGCGCCTGAGCCTCGCCCTGCTGGAGCAGTACCCGCCGCTCATCCCCGGCTTCCATCGCCTGCATCTCGACGGCGGCCGCATCAGTCTGACCTTGCTGTGGGGCGAGGCGGCGGAAATGCTGGCGCAGGTCGAGGCCGGTGTAGATGCCTTCTTTCTCGACGGCTTCGCGCCATCGCGCAACCCGGACATGTGGAGCGAGGCGTTGATCGCGCAACTCGCGCGGCTGGCTGCGCCGGGCGCCACCTTCGCCACCTACACCGTCGCCGGGAAAGTCAGCCGCCGCATGACGGCGGCCGGATTCGCAGTCGGCAAGCGTGCAGGCTTCGGCCGCAAGCGCGAGATGCTCGCCGGCCGTTTTGCCGGCACGGAACAAGCGGAAACTGATAGGGATCGTCGCGCTCTGGTCATTGGCGGCGGCATCGCCGGCACGCTCGCCGCAGAGCGTCTCGCCGCGCGCGGCTGGCGCATCGATCTCATCGAACGGCGCGACGGCCTGGCGCGCGAGACCTCGGGCAATCCGGCCGGCGTGCTGCAGCCGGTGCCTTCCGCAGACTGGAATCGTCTCTCGCGCCTGACGCTGGCCGGCTTCCACTACGCCCTGCGCCAATTGCAGGAATTTTCTTCGGATCCGAAGCTGATCTGGCAGCAATGCGGCGTGCTGCGCCTGGCGCGCGACGAGCGCCAGGTCGAACGGCAGCGGCGCATTGTCGAGTCCGGCCTGCTGCCGCCCGAGGTGTTGCGCTGGGTGGATGTCGACGAGGCTTCTGCGCTCGCAGGCTGGCGCGTGCCGGCGCCGGGCTGGTGGTTCCCGCAAGGCGGCTGGGTGCATCCACCCAGCCTGTGCGATGCCGCCCTGCGCATGGCGGGTGACGCGGTGCGCCTGCACACGCAGCGCGAGGTCGCAGATCTGCTGCGCACCAACAGCGGCTGGCGTGCCGTCGACGCGGAAGGAAGGATCATCGCCGAGGCGCCCGTTACGATCCTCGCCAACGGCCATCTGGCGCGGCGTTTCGCCGCATCCGCCGCCCTGCCGCTGCGCCCGGTGCGCGGCCAGATCACCTGCATTCCCGCCGAGCCGGGCCGCGAGATCAAGGCGGTGGTGTCGCGCGAAGGCTACGTCACGCCGGCGACCTCCTTCGGCGTGCATGTCGTCGGCGCCACCTACGAGGAAGGCTCGACCGACGAGCTGGCGCGCGAAGAGGATCATCGTGCCAACCTGGCGCGGCTGAAGCATCTGCTGCCGGATTTCGCCCAGACGGTGGATGCCGCCCGCCTCGGCGGCCGCGCCGGCATCCGCAGCGTAGGGCCGGACCGCCTGCCGCTGGTCGGCGCCATTCCTGGAAGCGAGGGACTGTTCGGCCTGCTCGGCCTGGGCTCGCGCGGCCTCGTCTATGCGCCGCTGTGCGCGGAACTGCTCGCCAGCGAAATCGAAGGGGAAGCGCTGCCCTTGGAGCTCGATCTCGTCACGGCGCTGGCTCCGGAACGCGCATCAAACCGCATTTGACACAGAGTACACGGAGACACGGAGAACACAGAGAAGCCCTACCCGGCTTTTCTCAGTGGCCTCTGTGCCTCTGTGTGCTCCGTGTCAAGAGAGTTTGCGACTTTCAGACGTGCCTCGCCAGCCGCGCCAGCACGATGTCGCGGCCGAAGGCCTCCAGCACGGCGTCGATTGCCGGCGTCTGCGGCTGGCCGGTGAGCACCACGCGCAGCGGAATTGCCAGTTGCGGAAATTTCATGCCACGCGCTGCGACGACATCCTTCAAAGCCTGACTGATCTGCGTCCTCTCCCATACCGTCATCTCCAGCCGCGTGCGCAACTCGCGCAGGGCATCGCGCGCCGCCTCCGTGACGTGCTGCGCCAGCAGCTCGGCGCCGGGATAGACCTCGACGTAGAACGGCTCGACCGCATCCGCCAGTTCGTTCAGCGTGGACACGCGATCCTTGTACAGCGCCACCACCTTCTCCAGCGAAGGGCCGGAAGCGGTGCCGATGTTGCGCGCGGCCAGGCGCGGCGCCACTTCCTCCGCCAGCATGCGGTCGTCGCGCACCTTGAGGTATTGCTGATTGAGCCAGGCCAGCTTCTCCGGGTTGAACTGAGCCGCTGACCTGCTGATGTGCTCCAGATCGAACCAGTCGACGAACTGCTCGAGCGAGAACACCTCGTCGTTGCCGTGCGACCAGCCCAGCCTTGCCAGGTAATTGAGCAGGGCCTCGGGCAGGAAGCCGTCCTCGGCGTACTGCATCACCGACACCGCGCCGTGGCGCTTGGAGAGGCGCTCGCCGTCGGCGCCGAGGATCATCGGCACGTGGGCGAAAAATGGAACCGGGGCACCCAGCGCGCGGTAGATGTTGATCTGGCGCGGCGTGTTGTTCACGTGGTCGTCGCCGCGGATGCAGTGCGTGATGGCCATGTCGAGGTCGTCCACCACCACGCCGAAGTTGTAGGTCGGCACGCCGTCGGCGCGCAGCAGGACGAGGTCGTCGAGTTCGGCATTGGCGATCTCGATGCGGCCCTTGACCAGGTCGTCCCAGGCGACGACGCCGTCATCGGGATTGCGGAAGCGCAGGATCGGCTTGACGTCGGCCGGCGGCGTTTTGCCTTGGGCGTTCTCCGGCCGCCAGCGGCCGTCGTAGCGCGGCTTCTCGCCGCGCGCACGCTGCGCCTCGCGCATGGTGTCGAGCTCCTCCTTGCTGGCGTAGCACCAGTAGGCGTGGCCCGCCTTGATGAGCTGCTGCGCCACCTCGGCGTAGCGCGCCAGGCGCTGCATCTGGTGGAACGGGCCCTCGTCCCAGTCGAGGCCGAGCCAGGTCATGCCACCGAGGATGGCGTCGATGGAAGCCTGCGTCGAGCGCTCGATGTCGGTGTCCTCGATGCGCAGGATGAAGGTGCCGCCGTGCTTGCGCGCGTAGGCCCAGGCATACAGCGCCGTGCGGGCGCCGCCGACGTGCAGGTAGCCGGTCGGGCTGGGGGCGAAGCGGGTGCGGACGGGTCGGTTCATGGCGGGTCGCAAAAAAAAATTTATTTTAAGCGATCGGGGACCCCCTTCGCCTGGAAAATTGACCGAAAACAGCCGCCATGAGAGAATGCGCGCCTCCCAGACGGGCGGCTAGCTCAGCGGTAGAGCACTGCCTTCACACGGCAGGGGTCACAGGTTCGAACCCTGTGCCGCCCACCAGAATCAAGCAGTTAAGCAACGGCAGGATTTCCGTACGGAACATGGTACGGAAATCCGCTGTTGTCTTCCTCTTGGAATATGCGTTCCAGTTGCATCGTACCGGATGTTATTCGCCGTCCTGCAGGGACTGACTTTCGCCTGCGGCGACGCATGCAGGGAAGACCGGGGGGCGGTCTCAAGCCGCCTTCCTGAGCGGCGCCCTGACCTTCATTTCCACGCGCATGCCGGCCCGCGCCGCCAAGTTCACCAGGGCGTCCAGGCTGAATAGCTCGATGCGGCGTTTCAGCATCAGGCTCAACCGCGGCTGAGTGATGCCGAGCAGTTTTGCCGCCTGTTGCTGCGTCAGACCCTTTTTCTCGATGAATTGGGCAAGGCGGATCATCAGTTCGGTGCGCAGATAGAGGTTCTGTGCTTCTTCCTGCGGGAAGCCGATGTCGGCGAACACGTTGCCGCTGCCCTTTTCCATTTTCACTTTGCTCATTTCGCTCTCCTTGCCGCCAGCACGGCCTTGTACCTGTCTTCGGCCAAGTCCAGGTCATGTTTTGCCGTCTTCGGCGTCTTCTTCACGAAGGCATGCAGAACGTACACCGCCTCGGGGAACTTCGCCAGATAGATCACGCGGTAGGCATTTTCCGTCCGGATGCGGATTTCCTTCACGCCGACGCCGATGCTTGCCATCGGTTTCCAGTCAGTCGGATCGGCGCCGGCCTGCACCGCCATCAGCTCGACGCCGGCCTCGTGCCGAGCCGCCGCTGAAAACTCCCTGACGGTTTTGCGGCTGTCGCCCGTCCATATCAACGGTTTCATGTTATTCCAGTATCGATATAATGCGCAAGCCCCCTTTCGAGCAGTTCGGCCGCCACTTCGTTCAGTCCGCACTGCCGTTCCGTGGCCAGCGCCTGGAGGCGCTTCACCAGTTCGCCATCAAGCTTGACGGCAAAGGGCACCAGCCCCTGCGCCCGTTCGCGCTCGCGCTGCTCGCGCCGGCTCGTCGCCGCATCCGCCGCTCCGCCGAAGCGGCCCGGCGTGCCGGCGTGCTTCATCCGGCCGTCGATTTTCATTCCCTTGAGTTTTTCCAGATCGGCCTTTTTCATTTCCGTTGTCCACCTTGCATGAGTCGTTCCACATTATAGGCCCGTTCGCCCGAAATTCATCGATAAGTAGATGACTAATTGAGGTTTTTCAGGCATCATAACGGGCTTCCAATCAGGTGGTTTCAGGCATGGCAGACGACGGCATCACCTCCCCGCATTACGAATTCTCCGAGAAATACGATCCCGAGCACGCGCGGAAGTATTTTCACAAGCACAACACCGGTTTCTGGCGCCGGCTGTCGACCTGGCGCGAAGTCGGCATGGCGCGCAAGGCGCTGGTGCTGGCCGGACGTCCACGCTCGGTACTCGACCTGCCTTGCGGCACCGGCCGCTTCTGGGCCATGCTGGCCGAGGAGCCGGAGCGCAAGATCTACGTCGCCGACAACAGTCAGTCCATGATCGATGCCGGCCTGGCACTGCGCCCGCGCGAAGTCGCCGCGCGCATCGAAAAATCCTTTTGCTGCTCGGCCTTCGACACCGGCCTGCCGGACAATTTCGTCGAGTGCGTCTTCAGCATCCGCCTGCTGCACCACATCGAGAAAAGCGCAGACCGCATCCTAATGCTGAAGGAGTTCGCCCGCATCAGCTCCGGCACATTGATCGTCTCGCTCTGGGTTGACGGCAACTTCCGCGCCTGGCGCAACGAGATCAACGACGCGCGCAAGGCGCGCAGCCGCGGCGCCGACCGCCCGCGCGACCGCTTCGTCTTCAAGCGGGCCGAGATCGAGCATGACTTCGCCGCCGCCGGCCTGGAGGTGATCGGCCACACCGACTTCATCAAGTACTGGGACAAGTGGCGCGCTTACGTGCTGCGCGTGAAGAAATAGGCCGGCGGCCCCGATGAAGGACTTCATCAACGAACGCTGGCGACCGATCCTCGCCCACAACGGCCTGTCCGACTTCGACGCCCTGTGGAAGCTGAAGGCGGACTGGTTCGAGGAACCGAACCACCGCCGCGGCGGCTGGAGCGGCGTCTCGCGCTGCGAACTGTCCCTGCCGGACGGCAGCAGCCGCGCCATCTTCCTCAAGCGCCAGGAGAACCACAAGGCGCGCCTGTGGACCCACCCGGTGCGCGGCGCGCCGACCTTCCTGCGCGAGTTCCGCCACATCCAGCAT
>Ga0208244_101437_pt1 | contig 12772 bp, 7 predicted proteins | sample SubbioCR12Aug_5A_FD_184828 | JGI IMG/M metagenome (GOLD analysis project Ga0208244, IMG submission 184828) | Serpentinite rock and fluid subsurface biosphere microbial communities from McLaughlin Reserve, California, USA - CR12Aug_5A (SPAdes) | ecosystem: Environmental > Terrestrial > Deep... | reverse complement strand
GCCGATCGGGCGATTCAAATGTACACGGGTCGGTCTTTGGTGAAATACGATACGCTGCAATATGAACCAACGACTGCGCCACAAACCGGACGGTATAATACAATTCCAATCCCTGTTCCAGCCCCTGCGATCAGGGTTGAAAATACGCGGGCGGGAGTCAACAAGATAATGTGGGGTCCGCAGGTGGAAGCGTTCCGGCCGGCGCGGCTTCGAGCCGGATTGAAACATTATGAAGTGCGGCGTGCTCCACATCCTCTCGGACCGTGGAAGGTCATCGACAGTGTCAGGGTGCGGGATGTTCGGTACTTTCGTGACACCGAGTATTCAATCCTCGACGCTGAAAGCAATATCGGAGAGTTCGTGACGTATGCCGTCGTCTCTGTCGATTCGCTCGGGGGGAAGAGCGGCATGACGAACATGCGGACGCATGAGACGCAGGCGCCCTCGGCGGCGAATCTCGGAAAGGTGTATGTCGTTCCGAATCCTCTTGTGGTCACGAGCGGATTGAGCGGGTCGGATCCCGGCGGCGAAGTTACAGACAGGCTTCAATTCGTGGGACTGACCAAGCGATGCACGATCAGGATTTTCTCGTACACGGGCCAGCTCATTAACACGATCGAGCATGAACGGGATACATACGGAAATCCGTGGTATCAGATCTCCCGAAACAATCAAATGGTCGCTTCAGGCGTTTACTACTTTGTCGTGGAAGACAAGGAGACCGGAGCAAGAACGAATGGCAAGTTTATCGTCATACACTAAGAGAATGACTATGATCGCGATCAGAGTGAAAATGAGAGGTGTTCTGTTGATTCTGGCCGGGTTGCTCCTCTGCGGAGCTCCGGCGCAAGCACAGAAGGTGGGAAGTACCTCAATGCAGTTCCTAAAGGTCGTGCCGAGCGCGCGTGCCGCGGCCGTCGGTGAGGCGTACAGCGTGTGGGCCTCGGGTGCGGAGGCGGTCTTCTGGAATCCGAGCGGGGTGGCGCTTGTCGAAAACCAGGAGTTCTCCGCGACCTACATTGACTGGCTGTTTGATGCCCGACAGGGAGCGATTTCCTATGCTCTCGGACTCGGGAATTTTGGGGCTGTTGGGCTGCAGATTCAGTACGCTGATTTCGGCACCTTTGAGGAGACGACAAACGCTCTTCCGTACATCAAGGATGTTGACGCTCCGGGAATGACGGGAAGAACATTTCATCCGTTCAGTTATGTCGTTGGTGCCACGTACGCCCGCAGTCTCAGCGACAGATTCGCAGTCGGAATCGGGATGAAGTATGCACGGGAATCGTTGTTCGATGGGCAGAGTATTGCCGCGATGGTGAGTCAGGGAGTACAGGAGAATGTGAATACGTGGGCAAGCGGTTTGCTGTTTGATCTGGGGATCCGGTACAACACGGGATATCGATCAATTCAGGTAGCTTCATCGGTGCAGAATTTCGGCGCAGATGTGAAGTACGCCAAGGAATCGCACCCGGTTCCGCTCCTCTTCAGATTCGGCATTGCCGCAGATCTGATCGGACCAGATGCACTGCTCTTATCCGGGAGCGATGAGAGCCGGCTGAGTGCCGCATTTGACATGTTCCATCCGAACGATTATGCCCAGCAAGGTCATCTTGGCATTGAGTACGAGCTCTCCGGAATGTTCGCACTGCGCGCGGGCTACAAGTTCAATTATGACTACGAGGGTCTGACCTTTGGCGGCGGGATCAAACACTCGCTCGGATCTGTGATGTTGTCGCTGGATTACAGCTACGGGTCATTCGGCACCTATTTGGGCAACGTCCAACGGCTTAGCATGGGAGCAACACTGCAATGAATCAGGGAGAGTTCAAACTATCAGTCTTTGGAACCTTCATCGTTCTTCTCCTGTTTTCTCAGCGGGTTTTTGCGCAGGGATATGGGGGTCCGCTGACGATGCAAGGCCTCGACCGCAGCACGGTATATGCCGCGACGTCACGAGCGGTGGGAGGCACCACCATCGGTGTGCAGAACGATGTGGGGCTCATGTTTCAGAATCCTGCATCCCTTCGTTCGCTGAAGGGAATCCAAATCTCGATCGGAGGTTTGCGGCAGTATGCCAGGATGGAGCAAACGCAGCAATACGCCCCGTTGAAATACTATTCGAACTTCAGCCTTCTTATGGAGGGCTTGACAGATCAGATCCCCAATCCCAGGACGGAGCTTGGGGGTTCGAGTCCCGGGGATACGGTTCAGCGGCCATACGACAAAATCGGGCCGAATTGGTCACGCTCCAATGACCGAGGGTTGCCGCTTCAGGCATTGCTGGCGGTCCCCTTCTCCATCGGAGATTTCCGGATGGCTGCCGGAATCGGTGTTGTCGATTACGCCGATCTGGATCATTACTACCAGAACAATAACATCCTCTCGCCATCAATCCTTTCGCAGCGTCCATCTCCAACACCCCGACCGCCAAACGATCTCAACCCCACAATCGTGCAATGGTCGCAGCAAATTCGTTCGCGGGAGGGATGGATTTACGGGTATGGAATCGCACTCTCCGGCGCCCTCTCGGACGACCTTTCGTTCGGTGTGGCCGGGATGATTTTGAACGGAAGCACGGATGATTTTGAACGACACACCGGAAGGGGAAGACTCACCTTCTACACGAACTATTTCCGACTCGATTCCGTCTACAAGCGAATCACGAAAACAGGGACATCGGATTACAGCGGTCAGGAATTCACGCTGAGTGGTCAATATGCGGGACGCGCCATCACCATCGGATTGAATGTCAAACCTCCCATGACAGTCAAGAGGTCATTCACGTCGAACGTCGAAACGGATACCACCGGGGTTCCATCAAAGAGTGCCGTGAAGGGGAAGGATGAGATGCAGTTTCCGTGGCGTGGAACGGTGGGTCTTTCGCTGATGCCGACGGAACGCTTGAGATTTGCGTTGGAATACGACATCCGCCCGTACGGCTCTGCACTCTATCGAGCGACGAATGGGGCGGAAACAAATCCGTGGCTCTCTTCATCGATGCTTCATGTCGGTGCGGAATACACGCTATCGGAATGGCTTGTCGTACGCGGGGGAATCCGGGGTCGGGCCGAGGTATTTGAAGCTGAAGGGAACCCGATCGTTGGGGAGCCGGTCTCTCATCGAGTCTATACGGCCGGTGTCGGGATTTCTTATGCGGGCGTGAAACTGAATGTCGCGTACGAGTATTCGTTGATGAAGTATCAGGATGTTTGGGGAAGCGCCATCAGTCTCAATCAGGATAGGCGGCAAACGATCATGGCAGGTTTGTCATACGAGTTGCCGTGGTGACGGTAAAGCTCTTGTGCTGATTTCCTTTGTACACAGGTCACAGGTTTGCCGCTGTTCATAGAGACTTTCGTAATGCCGGACGAACGCCTCTAAGCTGTGGAGGTGTTGGATCCTTTCCTCCTCAGGACGATTGCGAGGGTCATGAATCATTATACAGATCAAGAACGACTTCTTTCCATCCATTAATAGTTCAGGAGGAACACCATGAAACCTATCATCAGACTTTGTTTTGTTATCGGCCTCGCGTTGCTCTTACCTGCGGCGATGTTGGCGCAGGCAACGGGAGATTACCGCACGATCACTTCGGGAAACTGGAATTCAGCCCCGACGTGGCAGAGGTACAGCGGCACGCTCTGGGCGGCGGCGAGCACTCCTCCAACGGGATCGGAACTCATCACGATTCAAAGCGCAGATTCCGTGACCGTTAATGTCGCGGTAAGCATTAGCGGGACGTTGCGCAACCAGGGTCGCATCGGTGTCACAGGTACACTCACAATAGCAAACAATGGCACCTACCAGCACGATCGGGATGCTGGCGCCATTCCATTGGCGACGTGGGCCACTGGTTCAACGCTCTTAATGACGGGAACGACCGGAGTTGCTCCATCCGACCGGAATCAGAATTTCCACCACGTCACGTTTAATACTCCTAATCTCGGAAGCAATCGAGATATGGGGTGGAGTGGTAATACGATCGGCGGAAACATCAGAGTGATCAATACGGGCGCAGTTCGATGGCAAATGACCACCGCACCGGCCGGGGACTCGTCCATCGTGACCCTCAATGGCGATGTGATCGTCGAAGGGGGGAGCTTCTCAACCAACGGGACGAGTAATTCCAATACGAAATTCGTCTTTCATCATTACGGGAACATTGTTGTGACTGGCGGCAATTTTTCGATCAGCCGCGGATCGCAAGGTGGATCGGGTACAACAACGTGGTATCTCTATGCAGGCAACTTCTCGATGACGAATGCTGAAACGCAGAATTCGAACGCAGCCGGTGCGAAGTTCGTGTTTGCCAAACCTGCGTCACAAACCCTAACGCTATCCACAGTAACGTTCGGCGGCGGTGGGCTGCCACTCGAAGTCAGCAACGGAACAACGCTTGATATGGGTCCGAGCAAAGTGCGTGGAAGCGGCATGTTCCGACTGAACGCTGGGGCAACCCTTGCAACCGCGACTGAGGGGGGGCTCGATAGTGCCGTCGTAGTCACAGGTACAGTGACTCTGGATTCCGCGGCGAGCTACACATTCAGCGGGACGGCTGCACAAATTACCGGCCTGACTATGCCGGCCACGATCAAGAACTTGACGATCGATAACTCTGCCGGTGTAACTTTATCGCGGGCCACGAAAATTAATGGCGTGCTGAGGCTGAAGAAAGGGGTGTTTGACAATACAATAAAATTCACTCTCGGATCCACCGGTTCGGTTGTCTACGAAGGTGGCAGTCTGAAGTTTCCATTGACGTCTGTGGAGGTGGTAGAGGCGGGTGTCCCCGAATCATTCTTCGTGAATCAGAACTATCCCAATCCATTCAACCCATCAACGACGATCCGTTTCGGATTGCCGGAAGCATCGATCGTATCGGCCAAGGTATTCAATCTCATGGGACAGCAGGTTGCGACGGCATTTGAGGGGCAGAAGGATGCAGGGGTATATGAGTTACGCTTCGACGCATCGAATCTGAGTTCGGGCGTTTACCTCTTCCGCATCGAAGCGGGAAGAAGCGTGGATGTCAGGCGAATGATACTCATGAAGTGAGCGCCAGGCTGGCTGTTCGGATCCGGTTGGAAGAGGAGCGGGGGACTCTGCTCCGACTCCCAGCCGAGGTCATACTTTTCAAGGTGGGAACGTGTTCGGTCGCGATCGATGGACTTCGATAAATCTCATTCTGGCCCTCGTGCTCTCCACGTCTGGCGTTGCACAGGAACTCACCACTCTTGTTGTTGACGCCAAAGGGGGCGGTCAGTTTCGCACGATTCAGGAGGCGATCGACGCTGTTTCACCGGACAAAGATCATCCTGTCCGTCTCCTGATCAAAAAAGGAACATATCCCGAGAAATTGTTCATCACGAAAAGTCATCTTGCTCTGGTTGGTGAGGATCGCGACAGCACCCGCATCGTCTATGCAGAGTTACGCTCAAACTGGACGAAGGCGCGCGACAATCGGACTGACGGTTCCGGCGAGGAACTTGATTGGGGTTCAGCGGTCATTAACATCGGCAATGGGGCACGGATATCACCATCGCCAATCTGACCGTGCACAATAACTACGGAAGTCTCCACGGAAGCCGCGATCATCAGTTCACGATTCGGGGATTCGATGCAACGCGCATCGCATTGCTGTACAGCACCATCATCTCCGATGGCGGCGACGCCGTTGCTCTTTGGAATCGTGATGAGGGAATGTACTATCACTCAAACTGCGCGTTTGAGGGGTGGGTAGATTATCTCTGCCCGCGTGGTTCGTGCTACATTACCGACAGCAAGTTCTTCGGGCACAACATGAGCGCCAGCATCTGGCATGATGGGAGTGCGGATCGCGATCAGAAGTTCGTCATTCGCAATTCACATTTCGATGGTGTGCCCGGTTTTCCATTAGGTCGACATCATCGTGATGCGCAGATCTATCTGCTCGATTGCACGTTCTCCAGGAACATGGCGGATCGCCCCATCTACACACCCAATTCGCCAAACACAGTTCCGTGGATTTGGGGAGAGCGCCACTACTTTTTCAATTGTCAGCGTGTGGAGAAGAATTTCTCGTGGTTTGCCGATAACCTTCATCAAGCGGAGGGTTCCCCTTTGCAGGAGCAGGTTACGGCTCATTGGACTTTCGCCGGGAAATGGGATCCCGAGACAACGCTTCCGGCCATCCTTCCGTTTGCTAGCATCCCAACTCCACGAAATAATGCGTACGGAGGTCAACCAGAACGAACGACACTTCGCTGGATCGGCGGTTGGAGCGCCGTGACGTATCTGGTCTATTTTGGTGAAAACAAGACCCTTTCCCTTGTGAGCGCACAGAAGGGAACCTCCTACACAATTCAGCAATTGAAACCTTCCACTCGTTACTCCTGGAGAGTGGACGTTGTGACAAAGCGAGATACGATTCCGGGAGAGCGATGGAGCTTCACCAGCGCCCCGCGCTTCTGACGCTTTGCAAATGATGAACAGTTGACAATTTGGCGCATTTGCTGTCTGGATTTATATAAAGTACGATAAAAGAATGAAATCGAGTTTGATGATTGCATTTCTGCTGGTTCTCACTGCCTGCGTTCCGAGCGGAGGGCAGGAAAAGCTCTCCCCGGATGTGCCATGGTCAACCCGGATTGCCGAATCGTTCCTCCAGCGATATCCCAAAGCCATACCATATAACGCGGGGTCCCCTCAATTACGGTGGAACTATGAGCAGGGATTGATCCAGGAAGCTCTTCGCCGCGTCGGGGAGGTGACGGGAGAGAAGAAGTATTATGAGTACGTTAAGAGCAACATCGACATCTATGTAATGGAAGATGGGTCGATCAAGACATACGATTATGACAACTTCAATATCGACAACATCCCCCCGGGAAGACAACTCCTGAGATTGTACCAGATCACCGGTGACGCGAAGTACAAGAAGGCCGCCGATCTTTTGAGGAAACAGCTATCCAACCAACCGAGAACGCCGTCGAAAGGATTCTGGCACAAACAGATCTATCCTAACCAGATGTGGCTGGATGGGATCTATATGGGGGAGCCGTTCTATGCCGAGTACGGGCTTCTGTTCAACGAGCCGTCCAATTTCGATGATGTCGCTCATCAGATTATTCTGATTGAGAAACACACGCGCGATCCCAAAACCGGATTGCTCTATCACGCGTGGGATGAGAGCAAAGAGCAGCGATGGGCAAATCCGAAGACCGGTCAGTCGCCCCACTTCTGGGGGCGCGCGATCGGATGGTATGCCATGGGAATTGTCGATGTGCTGGATTACCTGCCTCATAATCACAAAAATCGGGCAGAGATCATCGATATTCTCCGGCGACTTTCGAACGCGCTCGTCAAGGTCCAGGATCGTGCGACAGGTTTGTGGTATCAGGTGATTGACCAGGGGGATCGGGAAGGAAACTACCTTGAAGCTTCTGCCTCATCGATGTTTGCCTATGCGTTCGCCAAAGGGGCGAAGAAGGGGTATCTCGATCAGCAGTTTCTCGGCATCGCGCGGAGGGCATTTGACGGCATCATCAAAGAGCTCGTCACCGTGGACGAGAACGGCCTGGTGAGTTTGCATCAGGTGTGTGCGGTGGCAGGATTGGGGGGAAATCCGTATCGCGATGGCAGTTATGAATACTACATTGGTGAACTGAAACGAACAAATGACTTCAAAGGAGTAGGCCCGTTCATTCTTGCGGCGCTGGAATTAGAAACTGTGAGACCAAATTGAAACAGAGAGGTCTTCGGTAAGGGTACCGCACCCAAGCCGGTGACCGCGCATCCGAGTCAAAGGAGAATCCTCCCATGAAATCTCGCCCCAGGACATTTCTGAGCGTCTCCATCCCTTCGCTCACTTGTCTGCTCATCCTGATTGTTCTCGTTACTCCATCCGCTGTTTTTGCTCAAGGCAGGCTTCAGGGGTCCGTTGCCGACTCCCTCAGCGGCGAGACGCTGATCGGGGCAAATGTCTATCTGCTCGGCACGGCCTTCGGAAGTGCAACCGACCGCGAAGGAAAGTACGCGATATCCAGAATTCCGGACGGACGATATGTCCTCCGGGTTTCGTACATCGGCTATAAGTCGAGGGATGTCGACGTTTCCGTTTCGACAGATATCGTAAGAGTCGTCAATGTCGCGCTTCTCCCCGACATCATACTTGGCGAGGAGGTGGTGGTGACGGCACAGGTGCGCGGACAGATGGCGGCAATCAACCAGCAGATCAGTTCAAACACAGTCGTCAACGTTGTTTCAGAGGAAAGGATTCAGGAATTGCCAGACGTGAACGCCGCCGAGGTGATTGGACGCATGCCTGGCGTCTCCGTTCTCCGCTCCGGGGGCGAGGCCAACAAAGTTGTTCTGCGCGGCCTGAGCGATAAGTACAGTACAGTCACCATCGACGGAGTGAAAATCCCCCCAACAGATGCCGATTCCCGGGGTGTTGATCTCAGCACGATTGCGCAGGGTTCTCTCGCAGGAATTGAGCTATATAAGGCTCTTACTCCGGACCTCGACGCCGATGCGATTGCGGGTTCCGTCAATCTTGTGACTCGGAAGGCGCCGTCGGAGCGGTTGATCAGACTGGACGCGCGAGGTGATTACAACCACCTGATGAAATCGTACGATCAGTACGATCTCGCGTTCCGATTCGGAGAACGGTTTTTTGGGGAGATGGTTGGTGTCCAGCTCACGGGAAATCTCGAACGAAGAAACAGAAGCAGCGAGCGAATCAACATTGACTATAATCAGGGTCTTGACGGGGGCAAAAATTACGAAATCTCTGATTTCCTCCTCGAATTCACAAATGAGATCCGGACTCGGCATGGTGCGGGGATTCTCTTCGATTTCAACACGCCCGATAGCGGCTCAGTGAGATTTCACAACATCTACAGCAACACGAAAAGAAACTATCTCGAATCGACGAGAAACTATCCATTTGGCACGGGGGTGTTGATTACATATGCGGCACGGGATCGGGAAAAGGAGATCAACACGTTCAATAGTTCTCTTCACGGGGACAATCACCTGTTTGGTCTCAACGTGACGTGGGGAATCTCGTTCGCTCAATCAGTCGCGGAGTTCCCCTATGATTATGCAATTGATTTTCTCGAACCATCATTCCTCGATCCCGTCACGGGAAAACGCATCTCGGGAATGCTCAACACACCGTCGATAAAGGAACGGCCTGAACAATTGATTCCGTTCGCGCTCAACAACTATGGTGTTGCATACGTGAACAACGCGTACTATCGATCTGAGGAAAATCTTGACAAGGAACGAACGGGCTTCCTGAATATTGCGCGCACCTACACAATTGGAAATGTGATTTCCGGAGAGCTGAAGGGGGGCGGAAAGCACAAATACAAGGACCGACTCAAAGAGAGCTCAGAGCTGTATGCTCCTTACTATCTTGGGTTTTGGCGCGACTACACGCGTATGCCTGATGGCTCGTTGCAGAAAAAGAACTTCCGGGGTACCTGGTTTGAGCCGTTTACGGTGAGGTTCGATCAGACGGGAGGCCTCAGCCGGAATCCGTTTGCGTCTGATTTCCTCAACGTCGCTCCGGACACGAGAGACCTTTACAGCAAGTATACGCTGGCGCCAATCGTCAATAGATACGCGTTGCGACTATGGTATGAATTGAACAAACACGGTGTGGACGTACTAGGAAGAAGCCCGGAGTATTATAACAATCCTGCGGTGGAAACCGATTACTATGGGATCATCGAGAGGGTCTCGGCAGGATATGTCATGAATACACTGAATTTCGGACGGGTGGTCACCCTCATCACGGGTATCCGCATGGAGAAAGAACAGAATGATTACAAGTCAAAATTCTCCCCCGGATCACTCGGTGGGTTTCCGATTCGGAGTGGCGCCATACGCGATACTTCTGCCGCTCACATGGAAACGATCTGGCTCCCGAATTTCCACCTGACGGTCCGGCCAACCGACTTCATGAACGTAAGGTTTGCGGCGTATCGAGCGCTTGCCAGACCCGACTTCAATCTCCGACTGGAAAAATATGTTGCACAAGGAGGGGGTGGGGTGGTCAGCCTTCTGCTCGGGAATCCACGGCTGAAGAACGCAAAAGCATGGAATTACGAGGTGAACACGTCGTTCTTTGGGAATGAGATTGGGTTGATCTCGGTTTCCGCCTTCTACAAAGAAATCAAGGATATGTTCCATCTTCTGGCCGGGGCTGGGGCGATGGGGAACAAACTCATCGATAGTCTGGGAATCGGGTGGAAGAGCCCCTTTGCCGGAGGCACTCAATATTCACTCACCGTCCCGTACAATTCTTCCAAGCCGACGCGAGTATGGGGATTTGAATTTGAACATCAGATGAATTTCAATTTTTTCCCCGGTGTTTTCAGGAACATTGTCCTGTCGTACAACGCCTCAGTCGTTCGCTCCGAAACGCACTTGATATCTACGGTGGTCGAAACAACGTATGCGACGATCCCTGGAATCCCGTTCCCACTCCCTGTGTACAGAAGCGGCGTGCGGGAGACGAAGCAAAAATTGGAGGGACAACCGGAATTTTATGGAAACATTTCTCTCGGGTACGATATTGGGGGTTTCTCCGCGAGGATTTCCCTTTTCCATCAATCGGAATTCAATCATTCGTTCTCGGCAAGCAGGATCAGCGATCAGGTGCTGAATAGTTTTACGCGATTGGATTTTGTCGTGAAGCAACAGATCACAGAAAACATCTCTGTGATGCTTAATCTCAACAATCTCACGAGTGTGGAAGAGAAGAATACAATCTTCAACAGAATTACAGGATGGAAGCTCCTGAACACGAGTGAGATCTATGGCCTGACCGCCGATCTGGGAGTGAGGGTTACGCTCTAGGAGTGGATTTGAGTAAGCGTGGAAGATCACTCGTTTGTCGCTTTACGAATCAACCGTTGCACCTAACTCACATATCCAAAGAACACCATCAAGTGGAGATTACCATGACTAACGCAAAAGGTTGTCTTGTCGCTTTGCTCTTGTTTCTCCCGGTTTTGTTGTTCGGCCAGGAGGCTATTCTCAACCTCCAGCCGTGGGATGGAACACCAGCAAGGTTCATCAACACGCAATTTGCTGCTGACACGACAGCAAATAAAGGGATACCTGCGAATCGGGTCTACGTGTTGCAGCGAGGCGGTATCTATGCGGCAAACGCTACGTTTCGGGTCAATGCGGGGGAGACAATGCGGCTGAGAGCAGCATCGGGGACGGGTGCCAAACCGGTCATCTATCTTTACCCGACCGGGACAGGCGCGACTCCGGCGAATCCACCTGGTAACTTTATTGATCTCAGGGGAAATCTGGAATTGAAGAATCTCGTCCTCACGGGATACTTCGAACCGATCGACACCAATCTCAATAACCTGCAAGGGGCATTGATCAACGTCCCGACTGCAGGAGCAGGCGCTCGCGTGGTTATCGACAGCTGTATCTTGACGAACACCAACGGCAATCATGTCCGCACCGACGGTGCTGCGAAAGTTGTGATCGTCACGAACAGCATCTTTGCGAACATGGGGTATTTGGGTCGATCCAATCTTGGAGCGGGCAAAGGTATTGATCTGCGTGATGCCTCGTGCGATACGCTGATCATGGAGAACAGCACTTGGGTGAATTGGCAGGATCGCGTTATTCGTCACTACAACTTTGCCAATCCTCTTGCCGGTACGGGCCCGATCAGATACCTGCGGATTAATCATAACACGTTTGTGAACGGTATGTCTTATCACGGATTCCTCTCTCTTGGTTCGATGGGGGGACGCGCGCTTATTACCAACAATCTGATGCTCGACGCCTTCTCACTGGGGAATGACACCGACGCAGTGAGGCAGGCCGAGTTTGTGAATCACGGTGAGAAGGACCAATTTGGCGGAGCAAGAATGATGTGGATTTTCACCTCCCCAAATGACACGACACTGTGGACCATTCGCAACAACTACTACGCTGTGTCAGATTCCGGTCAGAAGTTCTACAATGACTTTGCCTCGGCGGGTGTGTCGGGCGAAGGATCGCCCCTCAGCTTCCACATCAACCGAAGAATTGGAGCCGACTCTGTCAATGCATTCAGAAAGATAACCCTGACTCTCCCGAGGATTCCAGCAGTTATGGTAAAATTGAATCGCTGGTACAGATCTCCGACCGGTGGAAACAAGACTAAGAACACTCCTATTGCGGCTTGGAATCACTCGTTCGATTTTGACCGGAGGAGCTGGCAGTATTTCCACGACACGCTCAACTGTGCGTATTCGACCGGCTCAGTTGCTTATACCGGAGCGATTGGTGGATATCCGGTAGGCGACCTGAATTGGTTCCCTGCGCGGAAAGCTGCGTGGCTCGCGAATCCACCGACGAGCGTAATCGCAAGCGACGCGATTCCTGAAAGCTTTGCGCTGAGTCAGAACTATCCCAACCCATTCAATCCGACGACGAGGATCAACTTCTCTCTCCCCATAGAGTCCCGAGTTCGATTGGATGTGTTTGATATGTTGGGTCGCAAAGTCGCTACGCTGATGGATGAGAAGCGATTAGCGGGTGAATATGTCATCGATTTCGACGGTTCGAATCTTGGATCGGGTGTCTACGTGTATCAACTGTCAACGGGAACCCAGATTCTTTCGAAGAAGATGATATTGCTGAAATGAGCGCCAAGGTAAGGTGCTGATGTTCCTGTTCTGTGAAAAGTCAGAGCTACGGTAACACCCTATCAGCCGTATAGCAGGAGGTGGTCGTTAGCAGAGATGCGAAGCGATAAGCCGCCCGA
>Ga0208244_101436_pt1 | contig 12790 bp, 9 predicted proteins | sample SubbioCR12Aug_5A_FD_184828 | JGI IMG/M metagenome (GOLD analysis project Ga0208244, IMG submission 184828) | Serpentinite rock and fluid subsurface biosphere microbial communities from McLaughlin Reserve, California, USA - CR12Aug_5A (SPAdes) | ecosystem: Environmental > Terrestrial > Deep... | reverse complement strand
AGGGTAACAATGCTTTTGATTGGCCTTCACCCAATGGGTGAGTCATGATCTCTTGCATAAGCGCCTCATTCTCAATTGATATCAATTACTTAAGATAGTTTAGCAAGTTTTAACTGCTCTTTTTAGGATGAAACATGTTCGCCAGTTTTGGTTGGAAAATATGAAATATAATCTTTCTATAACTCAGCTTCCCGCTAAAATCGGAAACAGTTCGGTCATACCTCCGGCGATGAATTCGACGGCAGTCGAGCTCAACAACAAACCGATGACGCGCGTTACAACGTTCATGCCGGTTTGGCCCATGACGGCGACGATGCGTGGTGCCAGCAGCAGCATGGTCAGCACGATCAAACTGACGGACACGATAACGGAGCTGAACAAAAGGTAATGCGATAGGGATAAGTCGCGATGGGCATAAACGATGGTCGTGCTGATCGCGCCGGGTCCCGCCAGCAAAGGGATGGCGAGCGGTACCACGGCCACCGAAGATTTGTCTTGCGATTCGGCATCTTCTTCAGGCGTGTGGCGGGAGCGGTCATCACTGACTCTCAACATCGATATCCCCATCAGCAGCAGCAACAGGCCGCCGGCGACGCGGAAAGACGGCAGTCCGATTCCAAAGAACAGCAGGATGGGTTCGCCAGCTAACAGCGATACAAACAGCACCATCGCTACGGCAAATGCGCAGATCAATGCGGTTTGTCGACGTTCAGTAGGACTTTTACTGGCAGTCAACGACAGATAAATCGGCATCGCACTGATCGGGTTCACCACCGAAATCAAGCCGACCAAAAGTAGTACGTATTCGTTCCAGTTCATGCGGTTCCTGTTTCTAGGCCTTAGATGATTAAATGATCACACCGGCCGCGACCGTATGAAACGACACTGGATCGATAACAATGAAGCTGCCGGTGGTGCGATTGTCGGCGTAACTGTCAACGAATAACGGCTGTTGCAGTTTCAGTCTGACCCGAAGGATATCGTTCATGACCGTCTTTTCATGCACTGCCTCATGTGCCAGCGTGTTCACATCAACCCGGTAACTCAAGTCGTCGAACAGGGCATTGACGGTTCGAGTTGTGTGTTTGATCAGGTACCTGCCCTGCGCTTGCAAAGGCTGCTCCGACAGCCAACACACATCCGCCGTTATTACCTTGATGGCACATGGGGGATGGATCGGGTCGGACAGCATATCGCCGCGCGATATATCGATTTCCCTGTCCAGGGACACCACCACCGATCGGTCCGCACTGACTTTTTGTAATGCGCGATCTGCAATGTTCAAGTGTGTCACTCGGGCCCGCTGTCCTGACGGCATCACCTCTACTTCATCACCAACGTGTAAGTGACCTGAAGCCAGTGTCCCTTGATAACCGCGAAATTCCACGTCGGTTGCGTCGTTGGCGCCATTTCCCATCATTACGCGCACTACGCGCTGGACCGGGAGCCTCAGCGGCGCTTGATCGGCGTCGCGCCGGGATGGTATGGTTTCCAGATGCTCGAGCAAGCTTGGGCCGTCATACCACGGTATGGCTTCCGCGTGGGTGGCCACATTGGTGCCGTTCAGCGCCGACAAGGGAATCGCTTGGACATGATGCCGACCCAACTGGCCGACGAAAGCGTTGAATTCGTCGACAATGGCTTGGTATATCGATGGTTGCCAGTCGACGAGGTCCATTTTGTTGACCGCAAGCACGAGCTCGCGGATGCCGAGCAAATGCGCAAGATAGGCATGGCGCCGGGTTTGGGTAATGACACCTTTTCGAGCATCGACCAGTATAATGGCCAGATCGGCGCTGGACGCGGCGGTGACCATGTTGCGGGTATATTGTTCATGGCCGGGCGCATCTCCGATTATGAATTTGCGCCGTGCCGTCGAGAAATAGCGGTAAGCAACATCGATAGTGATCCCTTGTTCCCGTTCGGCAATAAGGCCGTCTGTCAGCAATGACCAATCGATTGCCGCAAGCCCGCGTTTTTGTGAGGTCGCCTGAATTGATGCCAATTGATCAGCGGCAACGTTGCCTGTGTCGTACAACAGTCGGCCAATCAACGTGCTTTTACCGTCATCGACGCTGCCGGCGGTGATAAAGCGCAGTAGGCCGGACGGGCTATGATTGGGTGCCAGTTCAATCGTTTCGGTGTCTAGCGATGGGTGAGCTAACACGTTCATCAGAAATACCCCTCTTTTTTGCGTTGTTCCATGGCCCCGTCCGAAGCTCGGTCATCCAGGCGCGTGGCGCCGCGTTCGGTGAGCAGGCATTGTGTCGTTTCGGCGATAATGTCGGCAACGGTGGTGGCTGTCGATGCCACAGGCGCCGTGCAGGAAATGTCGCCAACCGTTCGAAAGCGGCAACTGATCGTTTCCACGGTTTCGCCATGGTTTGCAGGCGTCAGATGCGTGACCGGTACCAGAATGTCGCCGCGCCGAACGATGTCGCGCAGATGTGAGAAATAAAGCCCCGGAAGCTCTATGTCTTCTCTTTGGATGTACTGCCAGACGTCGAGCTCGGTCCAGTTAGAAATCGGGAATACCCGAACATGATTGCCCGGAACAACACGCGTGTTGTACAGCGACCAAAGTTCAGGGCGCTGGTTTTTGGGTTCCCATTGGCCGAACTCGTCCCGCACACTGACAATGCGTTCTTTGGCCCGCGCCTTTTCCTCGTCGCGCCTTGCACCGCCTAAACAGGCGTCGAAACCGAATTCGGCGATCGCTTCCATCAATGTCACAGATTGATGGGCATTACGCGATTCCAGTTGATGCCGCAAACGTACTGAGCCTTTCCGGATCGAATCTTCGACGTTACGAACGTGCAGTTGGCAATCGTAGCGTTCAGCCATGCGGTCGCGGTAGGCAATTACTTCGTCGTAATTATGGCCGGTGTCAATGTGCAGCAGAGCAAAGCCGATACGTTCCGGATGAAAAGCTTTGTAGGCCAGATGGAGTAACACCGCCGAGTCTTTTCCGCCGGAATACAGTAAGACAGGAAGTCGGCATTCGGCCGCCACTTCCCGCAGGATGAACAGCGCCTCGGCTTCCAGCAAGTCCAGGTGATCGGCCGATGGATGCGGAAGGTTCGATAAGTCCTTTGATTGTAAGGTCATATCATGGCTCCCATGAATAATCGGAAACGGCTTGCCAGCAGGTCGACAGCGGGCTGTGTGTGAGCAGGACGTCGTTGCTATCGGAATTGGAAGTCCGGGAACAGCCCAAGTCGCTTTTGGATTTAACGGTTTGCCAAAGCTTGGCCGCTGCCGAGTCCGGGTAGTGAAGCTGCAGCAACAGAAAGTTTATGTTCATGACGATCTCTGGAATTGATGGAGGGTTGAGGTCATGGTCATAGTAGCAAGCTGGTTTTAATTCATCCAATATATGTACTCAATAAAAACGTTCTTTTCTATTAATGAATAGTGGTTGTTTTGAATTACCGCTGCCGAAAATAATTTGAAGCGCGCTAAAGAACGCTTGACCGTCTCGTCGTTGGCGCTGGGACAAAACGATTAGCCGGATGTTTCAGCTGAATCCATAAGCGCCCGTCATGCCCGCCGGGACACGGGCATCCAGTGCCATGGATGGTAAGCTGCTAGCTATCCATGTGACCTGGATTCGCTTTCGCTGTCTAACGGCGCCTGCAATCCAGGCCGGAATGACGTGTCCGAATCTATAGCTGAAACATCTTTATAATCAGGAAGCTATTTGAGCGTAAAGGTGAACATTTGCGATTGACCGAAGCCGAGGACGTTTGGCACCCATAAGCTCAACCAAGGGTGGCCATTGGCAGGTATTGGAATGAGCATCCAAAGGAAATCCTGTCTATCGATACTCTGCCGCAATCCCAACCCTCCGAGAAGCGGCCTGAGATGTCGACCCTGTGCCTATTCAAATTTTCTTTCATAACTTGCGCAGCAAACCGGTGGTTGATCTGGAGGTCGCCAAGACCCATAGTCGGCCTTATGTCTTGGATGCCTTAAAGATGCCCGCAGCCAGTGCCATTGCCACTCGGGCATCGGTTACATGACCCTGCCATACGGTATTACCAAGCCCGCGCCAAACCCAAGAGACTGCTTTCCATGCCAATCCTAAGCAATTCTGAGGGCAGTGCCCTTTGCCGCCCAAGTTGCCCAACGCCGTTTGGATCAATCCGCCTATAAACACAAAGGAGAAACTTGACCCATAAATACACAACAGTTAGACACTAAATAAAACAACTGGGTGTCTCAAAGTTATTGACACATTCCTAACGTGCTATAACTTGTCCAAATCCGATAAAACCGTTTCGGCACGCCGCACTATGGCGTCGCGTTCGGAAGCCGCGAAGCGGTCGAGATTGCGATAGACCATGCTGAGTCGCGGATTCTGGTTGAGCTTTTCGCGATGACGGATAAAAAATTGCCAGTACAACCCGTTGAACGGACAGGCATTGTCGCCGGTGCGGGCTTTTTTGTCGTAGCGGCATCCTTTGCAATAATCGCTCATGCGGTCGATGTAGGCCGCGCTGGACACATAGGGTTTGGTGGCGAGTAGCCCGCCGTCGGCGAACTGGCTCATGCCCAAGGTGTTGGGCAGTTCCACCCATTCGAAGGCGTCGATATACACGCCGAGATACCAGCGATGCACTGCGTCGGGTGCAAGGCCTGCCAACAGCGAGAAATTGCCAATCACCATCAAGCGCTGGATATGATGAGCATAGGCGTATTGCAATGATTGACCGATGGCCGCCGCCAGACAGTTCATACTGGTTTCGCCGGACCAAAACCAGGGCGGCAGAGGCCGATCGTGGCCGAAATGGTTTTGCATCGCGTAATCCGGCATCTTCGCCCAATACACACCCCGCACGTACTCGCGCCAGCCCAGAATTTGGCGAATAAAGCCCTCGACGGCCGCCAGCGGCGCATGACCTTGGCAATACGCGATTTCGGTGCGCTCAACAACCTCGCGCGGATTGAGCATTTTGGTATTGAGCGAGAACGATAGCAGTGAATGAAACAGCCGCCAACTGCGCCGGTTCATCGCGTCCTGAAAGTCGCCAAAATACGGCAGGCCTTGAGTCATGAACGTGTCGAGTTGCATTAAGGCTTCAGTGCGATCGAGCGGCCAGCGGAAATCGTCGGCATCGGCTTCGCCAAAACTGTGTACGCCTGTCGAAACGATGGTGTGCCAAAGCGCCGAATGATCGTGATGTGGTCGCTTGTCGTCTGGCACAACCGGCGTGCCGGGCCAAGTCTTGCGATTATCGTGGTCGAAATTCCATTGGCCGCCGATCGGCCGTCGATTGTCTTGCATCAATACGTTGTGTTTGACGCGCATGCGGCGGTAGAACATTTCCATCAGCCAATGGGGCCGCGCACCGAAGAGTTCAATCGCTTCATCGCGTCGGGTGTAGAAATGTTCGCTGTCGCAGGCCTGGCTTGGAATCGCCAGATTTCGGCAATAAGTCTGCAACTGTTGGTCCAACCGCCATTCGTCAGGCAACTGGTACTCGAAGCGCTTAATTGGGTAGCGTTCGATCAGGTCATCCAGATTTGTGGGCAGCGATTGCGAGTTATCGGGGGCGTCGATTTTTAAGTAATGTACTCGATGGCCTTGGGTAGCCAGATGCCGAGCAAATTCGCGCATCGCCGCAAAAATGGCGATGACTTTTTGAGCATGGTGCAGGACATAATCGGTTTCCTGGCGAATTTCCATCAGCGTGTAGATCACACTTTCGTCGGTTCGCGTAAACCAGCTATGTAGCGGGTTTATTTGGTCGCCAAGAATCAGACGTAGCGTAGTCATGATGCCGCTACCGTTGATCGCTGACGGCGGCAGCGCTCGGAGCAAAATTTTACCGAGTCCCACTGTTTCGCCCATTTTTTGCGCCAGAAATACGGGCGGCCGCAGACGATGCACAATTTCGACGGTAGCAAGGCTTTACGGTGCATCAATACTCCAGTTCAATTTATACAGTCGCTACGGCGCCCGTTTGTGCAAACCCTATTTTTTGACAATAGTGATCTTGCGTCGCCGCATGGCGAAAGTTCCTGTTGCCGCTGGCATTATTGCCCCCCTCGCTTGGCAGGCTGAATGGCAGTGTCCACGGCTTAGTAAATTCATTGCGCCAACATGGACAGCATTAGTGCTTTAGCTACATCCAACACAAAGAAACGCAGCTTGTGTAGATTGATTTTCTTTGATGACATGTAGGTGTCAATTCAAGTCGCGGATTCAACAAACAAGAGCAATTCATTTTGAGTGATAAAGAAGGGAGTCAACTGTTATAGCGACACCCCTTTTCAATCCGACCAAAGATGCATAAGCGATGACAGACTACAAAAAGTTGACCGAAGCACAACGATAGCAGATTGCCGCCTTATTGAAAGCGGTACAGACGAATAAAAAGATCGCCGAGATCATTGGCGTCTCTGAGGGCACGATCAGTCGTGAGTTAACCCGTAATCGCGGGTTACGCGGATATAGTCCTAAACAGGCCCAGATCAAATCGGACAGACGCAAACAGCAAGCCTTTAAGGCAGTTAAAATGACTACGCAATTGATTGGCTTTATCGAAGGCCAAGTGTGCCTGGTTTTGCTTTCCTGTTATTGACCGATGCTGTCCTTATAAAGTTGTTTTGCCTCATTATCCTTACGCGCTGCGTCTATCTCGCGCATAACGCCCCCCACATCTGGAGTTTTGGTGTCTTCATCGAAATGTCCGGTTAGCTGAGTTTCAAGTTGAAGTTCGCCGCTTTGGTAAAGCTTCCACATTTCCTTTCCATAGGCGGTTATCAATAATTCGGGTGCGAAGCGGCCGAAATAGTTGGCCATGTTGGCGACATCCCGCTCCAGCATCATGCGGGCATTATTGTTGCCGGCTGCATTGACGGCTTGGGGCAGATCTATGATGACGGGCCCATCGCTGCCAACCAGTACGTTGTACTCTGATAAGTCCCCGTGGATAAGGCCGTCGCAGAGCATACGGACGATTTGGGAAATGAGGAAGCTATGATACGTTCTGGCGAGTTCCGGCTCCAATTCTAGGTCATTGAGCCTGGGTGCAGGGTTGCCTTCACTATCCGTCACCAATTCCATGAGCAGCACACCGTCGATGAAGTCATAGGGGCGAGGTACCCTGACACCCGCCTCGGAGAGACGGTACAAAGCGGTTACTTCCGCGCTTTGCCATGTCGACTCCTGCTCTTTGCGGCCATAACTGCTCCCTTTCGCCATGGCACGGGCGCGGCGGCTGTTCCTTACTTTGCGGCCTTCCTGATAAAGCACGCTTTGGCGGAAGCTGCGCTGGTCTGCTTCTTTATAAACCTTGGCGCAACAGATTTCAGTTCCACAGCGTACCACATAGACAGCGGCTTCCTTGCCGCTTTTCAGGGAATGTATGACTTCGTCGATAAGGCCATTGTCGATTAAAGGTTCAAGTCTTTTAGGTGTTTTCATGAGGATATTATGCGGCTTTAGTAGGTATTTATTCCAGAACAATGAGTATTTGATCGGGTTCACACTCAGTGTTTGACGGACTTATGCCCGATTATTGCGCCAATAGTGCCAATTATTAAAGCCGGGATCAATACCCAAAACAGTTCGGAAGCAATAACTTGAAACTACACTGAAGGGCCAAACAAGGCCATACCAAGATTAACATTATGCTTGGGCTGCAGACATTACGATAGGTTCTGCCTAAACGATGGCAAACCCATTAAATAAAGCACTGTTTCGGCGGGTCTTTTACCCGCAGGGCACAAGACAAACAAAGACGGCAGCATCGGTTTGTTGGATCGGGTATGCAGCGATTTGGCGTGCGACGGCGGGGAAGACTCAACCCTCTTCCAAAAACGGTGAAAGGTCGTGGCGTTCGATAAATCATTAAAAACAAAAACTGGGCTGGCAACGTCACCACCCAAAACAACCACCTATTCATGGCCATCTATGCCGTGTTCAAGCTGGAATATTTGAAGATCAAACATAAAACCATCCATTTCGCCATGCGCGCTAAGCTTTTCATAAAAGCTAACCAGATAGCTTATTCAGAGTTGCAGAAATTAAAGACTACGTAACATCAGTCAAGAATACCGGCCAACGAGTCTGAATTGAGTTATCCTGAGCAACCCGGTAAAACATCGCCCCGAGGCCTGTGAATGATTTTTACGTCAACGGCTAACTTTTATGTTTAGGCTCATCGTTTGATGATAAGAAATTATCTTGTTTTCGATGCCGGGTAACTGCATATTAAGCCATCAAGGCCAAACCAAAATTAGTTGACTTTTCTTATCATGACTCATTTAGCCAAGACTATTATCTGGATTTTAATTGCTGTGTTGGGCGCTTCTGCAGTTGGAGGCATCGCATTGAACCGGGGTGAGAGCATCAATGCCTTATGGTTTATTACTGCTGCGGTCTGTGTATACAGTCTGGCGTATCGCTTTTATGCGGCCTGGATTGCCGCTAGAGTTTTGGTCGTTGATGAGACGCGGGCGACACCGGCCGAACGACTTAATAATGGGCATGACTTTTTACCTACCAACAAATGGATAGTCTTTGGACATCACTTTGCGGCGATCGCCGGTCCCGGGCCATTGGTTGGCCCCACATTGGCGGCACAGTTCGGTTATTTGCCGGGCACGTTATGGCTATTGTTCGGTGCGGTGCTGGGCGGTTGTGTGCAGGACATGGTGACCTTGTTTTTATCGACGCGCCGTGATGCGAAAAGTTTGGGGCAAATGGCTAGAGATGAACTGGGTGCGCTGGGCGGTTCGGCAGCCTTGCTGGCTACATTCGCTATCATGGTGATCTTGATTGCAGTGTTGGGCTTAGTGGTGGTCAACGCCATGAAGCACAGCCCTTGGGCGACATTTACCGTTGCCGCTACGATACCGATTGCGATGATCGTCGGAGTCTACATGCGCCATTTACGCCCTGGCCAAGTATTGGAAGCTTCGGCTTTGGGGGTGGCTTTACTGTTGCTGTCCGTTGCGGGGGGCGGGTGGCTGGATGATCAGCCGTCTTTACGTGGCGGGTTTGATCATGAAGGCCTGACGCTGGCATGGTGGGTGATGGCGTACGGTTTTGCCGCAGCTATTCTGCCCGTATGGCTGTTGTTGGCACCGCGTGATTATTTGTCGACGTATATGAAGCTGGGTACGATTACCCTGCTGGCTGTTGCGATTTTATTTTTGATGCCGGAAGTGAAAATGCCGGCCTTGACTCAATTCATAGACGGCACTGGACCCATTTTTGGCGGAAAGTTGTTTCCCTTTGTATTCATTACCATCGCTTGTGGCGCGATTTCCGGGTTTCATGCCTTGATTTCTTCCGGCACCACGCCGAAATTGCTGAGCAACGAAAGAGATATTCGAATGATAGGTTACGGCGGCATGCTGCTGGAATCCATGGTCGCGATGATGGCGATGATTGCTGCGACTGTTTTGGATCCAGGCGTGTTTTTTGCGATCAATAGCGCTGCCGGCGCTGTGGGTGCAGATCCTGCCACAGCTGTGGCGACCATCAGTGCCTGGGGTTATCCCGTAACTGTAGAACAGATGCAGACGTTGGCGCAGCAAATGGGAGAGGCCACTTTATTTGCTCGAACCGGAGGTGCGCCATCCCTGGCTGTCGGTATGGCGAGTATTTTCGGCAGTGCTTTTGGGGATGGTTTGCTGGCCATGTGGTATCACTTTGCGATCATGTTCGAGGCTATTTTCATTCTGACCACACTAGACGCCGGTACGCGGGTAGGGCGCTTTATGTTGCAAGACATGCTGGGCAATATCTGGCCGAAAATGGGCGAAACGTCATGGACGCCATCGGTGATTGTCAGCAGCGCGATGGTGGTGTCGGCCTGGGGTTATTTTCTTTATATTGGTGTCATTGATCCAAACGGTGGGGTTAACATTTTGTGGCCGTTGTTCGGAATCGCCAATCAGATGCTAGCTGCGATTGCGTTATCGGTGGCAACCGGGATTCTGATCAAATCCGATAAGTTGAACAAAGCCTGGGTTACCGGATTACCGCTGGTTTGGCTGATTATTATCACTAGCACCGCAGCCTGGGAAAAATTGACCAGCAGCGATGTGCGCATCGGATTTTTTGCGGCAGCAAATGATTTATCTTCGAAACTGGCAGCAGGATCACTGCCGGTAGAAAAAGCCAAAATTGCGCCGCAGCTGATCTTTAATCTCCATCTGGATGCCTACCTTACGCTGTTTTTTGTTGTGCTTTTGTGGTTGATCGTATTGGATATGCTCCGGGTTGCGGTGCGCCATGTGATGGGTAAACCGGTTTTACCGTTGACCGAAACTCCGCACAGCCCTAGTCTTCTTGAAGCTGAGTGGGTCAGAGATTGATGCGAAAACGGTTGAAGAGGGTTTGGCAAGGTATCCGGCAATTATCCGGCGATGATGCGTATGAGCGCTATTTACAACATCACGCCGCGCACCATCAGCATGAAGGCAGCGCTCCGCTCAGCAAAGCGGAGTTTTTCAAACGCTGGCAGGATCGCCTGTGGTCAGGCATCAAACGCTGTTGTTAAGCCAAAGAAAGGCCATTATTTCGGGCCGTTTTTCTTTTATAACAATCGTTTCCGCTTGTTGATACGTGATAGAAAATTGGCCAGGGTCTTCGGCAATACCCAGCGTTCCAGTAATAGGAGCGATCTTGGTCTGCCTGATATGGCAGTCCCATTGGATAGCAAAAAAACGGGAAGGATCAACTGATCCTTCCCGTAGAAGGTCCATACAATCAACAAGCTGAACGGTTAAACAGTGGAAGTTCTGCGGCGTAGCTGCCAACTTAATCCGAATAATGCCGAAGCAAATAATGGTAATGCGGCCGGAATAGGGACCACCTTGATTTGTGTGGTTTCAAATGTGATGGTCGAGTCATAAACAAAACCATCAAAGCCGACAAAGCCGTCAAAGGTCAGATCCGGTTCTACATTTTTGAATGAGACGTTATAAGAGCCGGGTGTATTCGGCGCCAATAGCGTCATATCGAACAGATGAACCGAGCCTGAAAAAGTATCAAAAAATGAACCGTCAATCACTTCAATCGTCGGCGTTATTGACTTACTTTCCGGTAAATCCCAGTGGGCAGCGGAGGTGATATTCGCAAGTTGGTCAGTAGCTGTAGCGCCTGCGATTTTTAACGGTGAATCCAGATCGACCTTGACGCCGTAAGACGTCAACCCTTCATGTAAACCATCTTCGTTGGCATACACGGATAATTTGAAAACGGCCCCGGGTGTGGTGTTGAAAATAGAGTCATAAACGCCATCGCCGTTCGCATCGGCAAATACCGATAACGAGGCGTTGCCCGTGTTCAAATGAAAAAGACCTAATGCCAGCGTCAGTGATTTAAGAATAAATTGTTTCATGGTGTCCTCGCATTTACTTAATGGTGGCATGCTGCAGCTGAGCACTAACAGCATTGACTGGGGGTCGGTTTTACATCAACGGGCAATCCCGGCGGCCAAATTCCAGCCGGATGGTGCGGGTATCCCGGGTATCGACGTCACCGTCACCATCCACATCGCCTTTGCATACCGGTTCGGTCGGAGTCGCTTTCAATCCGTCGACGCTGCCTTTGAACAGCACTTCACCTTGCGGATCTTCGACGCGGAAACTGCCTTTTATAAAGCCATTGTTAATTTCATCCATGTTAGGCAGGCGTTGTTCTTTCAGAAACGCGCTATCTGAAGGAAACGAAAGTTCAGTGATGAACGAGCTGCCTTTTTCCAGCGGCGGCACACCGTCCATTGCCATGATCATGTCCTGAGCATCGTCATATACAGCTTGAACTCTAAGCACGAAGGGTTCAGGTCCTGGTTCTGGAAATCTGGGAATATCGATGACAAAGCCTCTCAGCCAGTCCCAGCGCCGCCAGTGCCAGCGCCAGGGATCTATGAAAATCAGGCGTTCCCGGCTTGACAGCGCTTCTGTGGCAATCAGGCTGGGATCCAGCATGAAGTCAGTAAAAATTTGTTCGCCAGGTGTTACGCCCAGCTTGTTTTCGCCGGCGGTCACCTCGCCGACCACGCTATAGGCCGGCTCGGATTTGTCGTCGGCGGCAACAGCGGGATTAATAAAACTCAATGCTGTGACTAGCGTTAGCATGTATTTATTTTGATAGTTCATGGTGTTCCCCTTGTTCAAATAAAGCGGTAAGGTCATGTTATGCAAAGAAAATGTCTTTAATACCGTTCTTCTTGTAACATGGAGCTCATTATTGAATGGTCTGAGGCAGATCGCTGTGTAGGATTACCGTTAAAACTGTTAACTTTTCCCAACGAAAGTTGATGGATGCGGTGAACTGTCTTGTGACAGTAGCAGAGTGCTTTTAATTGTCGCCGGTTCTCGATTGCGGCAACGGATCAGTCGATGCGGTGGAGGTGAGGTGTATTGCAGGCCTCGCATAAATTGAGGAATAGTGTCACGCGACTTCGGGGCGATGACAACAGTGGCGATATTCGTTTCGCCAAAGTTTCAGTTGGGGCTGGGTGACGGGTAAAACCAACGCTGGCTTTGACGGGTCCCGAGGTTGTAAAGCTGGAACTGCTCATCCATACCGGTTACACACATTCGGATTTCAGTTCTTGCGTAAGACGCGGATACTCAGATGAGTTCAGTTTTGGTAGGGTCTTGATTGTTGATAGGCATAAGTATCTACACAACTTATCGTAAATTTTGGCATGATGCCGCATGATTTTAAAAAAGCCTATCCGGCGTGGACTCACGCCTAAACGACCGCTACCAGCGCCTGGTGAGTGAACACATGAATTCAAGTGAACGCCTGAGTGCTGGA
>Ga0208244_101435_pt1 | contig 12794 bp, 15 predicted proteins | sample SubbioCR12Aug_5A_FD_184828 | JGI IMG/M metagenome (GOLD analysis project Ga0208244, IMG submission 184828) | Serpentinite rock and fluid subsurface biosphere microbial communities from McLaughlin Reserve, California, USA - CR12Aug_5A (SPAdes) | ecosystem: Environmental > Terrestrial > Deep... | reverse complement strand
GGTTTGGACTAGGGGCATCATACCCCAAATCAGCTCTCAGGGTAACCGATGTGTTGGCACAAAAACTGACATTAAAGGTAACCTATGTTCTGGCACATCGGGGTAACCGATGTGCTGGCACTTGGCAGTTAACTCTTAAGGCACTTACCACTTACAACTTGCGCCTCCCGGAAGTAAGCAGCATTCTTTCTTTTTCTTCGCGGACCTCATCCTTAATTCTCTTCACATGGCCGCGGCCCAGGCCTTTCACCTCGCATCCTAATTCGAAGTAACGCCTGATCCTGTCATCATCCAGTATGCCGAAACAGTCGATGACGGCGATGGGCCCGCCCGCGTTCTTTACCACTTCATCGGGGTCAAGAGAAAGATAAGCCTGATGCCTGACCGCAAAGAGGATGGCATCGATCCCCTTCAGCGCCTTCCTCAGGTCCTCCTCCACACGGAGGTCCTTCAATCTTTCCTGACCTCTAAAAAACCTTTTTAAACCATGGGACGATGCAGGATACTCCTCCTGTTTTTCGAATTCATACCAGTGGGCGACATAAGGGTCGTGGACTCTGATCTCCGCCCCCATTTCAGTGAGTCGCCGCACAATCAATTCAGATCCGCTGTATCGTGTGTCCCCGACATCTTCCCGATAGGAAGCTCCCAAGAGGAGAATTTCTGCCGAGGCAATCGGCCGGCTCATATTCCGGAGGGCATCACGAACAAGCTGAGCCACATGGAGCCCCCTCGTATCATTGATGTCAATGGCAAGAGGCGTAATCTTGAAGATATCGTCCTCAAACCCATGGATATGGCGGTAGGCCCAAAGCCCCAGCCCTCCGTCTTTGGGAAGACAATAGCCGCCAATCCCAGGCCCTGGAAAGATCATATTACTGTGCGTGGGGCGAACCTTAATGGAGTTGATGACCTTGATCAGATCAACGCCGTTTCGTTCTGCGAAGAGGCTCCATTCGTCAAGAAAAGCAAGAATCGTTGCCCTAAAACTATTCTCGATAATCTTTGCCGTTTCGGATTCGATCGGCCTGTCAAGAACGGTGAGTGGAAACTTCTCCGTATGAATGACCTCGTTGAGAAACTTAACCACCCTGCGGGTTGCCTCTTCATTGACGCCACTGCAGACGCGCCAGAAATCCCGGATGCTGGCGACATAGTTTCTGCCCGGCATGACCCGTTCAAAACTATGGGCTAAAATTGGCTCACTCTCGATTCCGCGCTTTTTGAATATCTTCTTCATGATCGGATAGGCGACCTGTTCGGTGGTGCCCGGGGCAACCGTCGTCTCAATGAGGACCAGGGCCTGAGGACCGATGTTTTGGGCGATGATCTCAAACGATTCCTCCAGAGCGACCATATCCGCCCGTCCATCGCGCACATTGCCAAGCGACTCTTTTAGATAATCACATTGGACATCCACGACCACGACATCAGCAAGCTTTAAGGCGTCGTAGGTATAAGTCGCAACCAGTGTTTGCTTCTGTTTCACGCAACGGTTGATCATCAGAGCCACCTCGGGGTCTTCGGCGCTAACGGGCGAGACTCCTCGGTTAAAGAGAGGAATTTTCCAATAACTTCGAGTGCTGGGCCTCTGCATCCCGATGACGAATTTAGAGGGAGCCCCGTTTCCATCCGTGGCGTCAGCCACCACGGCTGCCATCACAGCCCCGACAAAACCAATGCCCATGACTACGACGATCTCCCGGCCAAGGGAACGCTGTATTTGAACGATCTCATTTAATCGGTCGAATTCCTTAATGTACTCTTCCGTGCTCGGCAGTTGAAACTTTTCACCCGTTGGGCTGGTGGAATAATCCGACATGATTGCCTCCTCATTAAGTTGATGAGTCCATTTGGTTACTTGAGTTTACGGAGTTTATTGGGTTATTGAGTTGATGTGCTATACACCCTACCCCCTACCCCCTACACCCTGTTCCCTACCCCCTGTTCCCTTTGCACTGCCCCCTGTATCCTTCCTTTCGGTTTTTATTAGCCAGAGCAGAACCGGCGCCATGAACACAAGAGCCAAAATAAAAAATGGAATTCCTCCACTCTTGTGAAGCTCACTCCCTAATATTCTTGGATCGACATAGACTCCCAACAAGGAGAGTGTCGTAATCCTCAGACCATTTTTCATGATGGTGATCGGAATGGCAGATAGCACCAATATCAATTTTTTCCATCCTGTTTGAAGGAAGAGCTCACCTGCGACGAGACTCGTGATGACAAGGGCTAAGCTGGATCGTATCCCGCTGCATTGCTTCGCTACCTCAATACTCAACCCCGGCATATGGAAAGTAAATCCTTCCCTTAAAATAGGAACCCCCGTCACTTTGAAGAGGAGATGTGTGGCCTCCGTCGAATAGAATTGAAGAAACAGAATAAATTCCTCAACTAAAACACTTGGGATGGGCGCCAGAAGGAATAGAAACAGGATAGGAAAGGCGGCAATCCGGGAGGATCGTATTCCGTAAAAGAAAAGAAACCCTCCTGACCAGAAAATGACAATAGAAAAGACCCTCAGGGCCATGAAATCGTTCGCGTTGAGTCTTGCTCCCTGATTGAGACTGATGAAATAGAGAATGATTCCAACTAAAGAGAATAAAGGGCCGAAGGTATAGCAATACTGGGCGGCGGAAAAGAGTTCCCTTTTCCTGCTGAACAAAAAGTAACCGCTGATCACCGGGATCAGAAGAATGTGGGAATAGAGCTCGCTCTTCCTCGACAGGCCTGCTAATTCCCTCAACGGTGCACTAAAAATAATGACCGTCACGATGTTAAACAGCAAAAAAAAGAAATTTCTTGGTGTCATCAACCCTGTGATTTTGGTTATCATTTTGATTGCTGGCCTCTTTTCGTTTTAATTTCTATCCTGATCATACGGTTATTCAGTTCTTTTCGTTGACAAGAATCGACCAAAGTTTCATTGGTTATGTTGTCACCAAACTTTGGATCGGGATATACCCCCTTAGGACGTAGTAGAGAAATTTCACCCCTTCCCCAAAAAAACTGCGGAACCCTTCTGCATTTTGCCACCAGCTATCACTCCTGAACCCGCTGAAATATGGGTAAGGGATGATGTCCACCCCGAGGTTTTTTCCTGTCTGTTTATAAGACCAATAGCTCCTGCGGGTGTGGAAGGCTTCGGCTAACAGGATGGCATTTCGGGTGTTATCCACGGTGAGTTTCGAAAGAACGATCCGCGCTTCGTTCAGGGTGATGGGATGTTCTCGAGGGACGATATAGACCCTGATCTGATCCTGATTGAGCCCCAGATCGCTTATCTTTTGTCTCAGGAAGAGGTCGTAATTATTGGGCAGGCCGATGGGTCTTTCCTCGGAATCCTGGTAAACCACCACCAGCCTTTTGGCCCTTCCCGAAGAAATAAGCCCCATCCCGGCCCGGACAATCCCTTCTTTGATGCTCTCAGTTCCTACGATAATCACCACATCCGCCTTCCCTGTTCCTTCGGGAGCAAGGTATTTGCCCCCCGTGGATAGAACGACCGGGTAAAAGAAATAAATCAGGAGGGCCCCGCCCGCCAGGAAAGCCATGAGGAAAATAGTCCTCCGCGTGACACGCCTATCTTTCGCCTTTCTAATTTTCATTATTATTTCTAACCTCTAACTCGCAACTCGCAACACCTTTTTCCATCATTTTATCTTTTCTACTCACCACTTTCGCAGCTTTCCTTGATCCTTTCTCCTTGGTCCTTATTAGTTTTGCCTACCCCCTACTCCCTATCCCCTACACTCTTTATTAAATTGAACCTGCAACTCGCAACTTGTTTTGCTTTTAACTCCCCAATAAGTCAACCCCAGAAACCCTTCCTCTCAATTCCCGCTTGACTTCGTTTATCGTAGGCAGTAATATGTTAATCAAGAGGTGTTATATGTCTAAAATCATTGAAGCTATCTTTGAAAATGGGATATTCAGACCTATAAACGAGCCCCATCTTAAGAATCACCAGCGAGTCAGGATAGAGATTCTCTCTGAAGATGATGAATACTCTGTCGAAGCCCAGAAAAAGGTTCTTTTGGAATTCGCTGGGCTTCGGAAAAGTAATGCTACTGATGGTGCCCGAAACCATGACAGATATCTCTATCTAAAGGATTAACTCGATGTCCCGAAACAGGATCTTCATTGATACAAGTGCCTGGTATGCAATTATCGACAAAAACGACCAAGATCATGCGGCTGCTGTCAGTAAGATCCAAATTCTCGACCGTCCCCTGGTGACAAGTAACTATATTTTTGATGAAATATTAACATTGCTCAAAACAAGGTTAGGGTCTACCATTGCAATTCCATTCGGCCAAAAGTTGTGGGATCAAGAAGCTTCGACTTTGGTTCGAATAACCGAAGAGGACGAGACAAGAGCTTGGGAAATATTTCGCCAATACGAAGACAAAGGTTTTAGTTTTACGGATTGCACGTCCTTTGCTTTAATGGAGCGTATTGAGATCAATACTGTCTTTGCCTTTGATGACCATTTTGTTCAGTATGGTAAATTTACGATTCTGTAAATGATTACTCAGCCCTTTATTCCAACTCCTTGGTCCTTATTAGTTTTGCCTACCCCCTACTCCCTATCCCCTACACTCTTTATTAAATTGAACCTGCAACTCGAAACCCGCAACCCTTCCTCTCTTAAACTCCGTGATCATTACTCAGTCCTATTTTCCCCCATCATTTCATCATTCCAGTATTCCACTATTCCAATAAAAGTCTTGTAACATATTGTATTAACTATGTTTATTTAGAACCGTCTCTGGGACTCGCCTGGGACTCTTTCAAGTTGATTAAATAAATTTTCCATGCTAATATGCACAATTGATAATAGAGAGGCATAATTTATGAAAAAAACATTGGGTCTGAAGGAAATCAATCATTTTCACATAACGGTGAACAAGGCCATTTCTGGAGGCAACCCGATCATTAAAGGGACCAGAATTTCAGTGTCGAACATCGCCCAATATTATCTAATGGGTCTGACTCCCGAAGAGATACAAAGGGAACTCCCTCATCTTAGCTTAGCACAAGTTTTTGATGCCCTCGCTTTTTATCTTGACCACCGTGAAATAATAGACAGAGAGATTGAGAGAGATAAAGAAAATTTAGTTGATAAAGAATTTCCTGCAGGAAAATATTGAGTGAGTCGACTTAGTCTTTACCTCGATGAACATGTCCAGTCAGCTCTTGCAGAAGCGCTACGAGCAAGGGGAGTCGATATCTTGACGACCCAGGAGGCGAAAAACATAGGCCTCCATGATGTCGGCATGTAGGAATTATTCTATCGGACCAATTAACCATTGGGCTGTTACTACGAAGATTAATGAAACTCCACTTTTCTTTGAACACCGAAGATATGATAAATCGACTTGAATATTTAAGCTCTTGGAAATAGAATTTTTTTGAAACAACCGGCTCCAATTATCCTTTTGCGTAGATTATTTGCTCAGATCTCTTTCCTTTTACTTTGATCCTCAGTCTTTTGAACTCGTAACCCGGAACAAGGTTCTAATTCTTTGCCTCCACCCTCAAACCTCAAATGGTTTTCAGTTACTCAGTCCTATTTTCCCCCATCATTTCATCATTCCAGTATTCCACTATTCCAATAAAAGTCTTGTAACATAATGTATTAACTGTGTTTATTGAGAACCGTCCTTTTGACTCTTAAATATGTTCTCACACAAGGATGCTTTTTTATTGACTTCTTATTGATTTTGTATATAATTCTTGTTGGAGGTAAATCATATGGGCAGAGCCAAGATTATGGTATCGATTCCTGACGAGATGCTTTCCGAGCTGGACCAAACGGCCAAGGAAGATCATCGATCTCGCAGCGAATTTATTCGAGAGGCAGTGAGGTTGTTTCTCCAGGTAAGGAAATCCCGCTCCGCGCCTAATCAAGACCCTCGGATTCGGAAAGCGATCACCGTTCAGGACACCCTTGCGGCGAGTGACACGGCTAAACACTGGGACGGGACTCATGAAATCCGTAAATGGAGGGAGGATCATTGATAAAAGGCCTTCCCGAATTGGTCCTCTTGGACAGCTCCGTTGTTTTGAAATGGTTTAGAAAGGATGAAATCTGGCGAGAGGCTGCTCTCAAGCTCAGAGAGGCTTACTTCGCTGGTCACATGGTGATCTTCGTTCCTGACCTTCTAATCTATGAAATCGCAAATGTTCTTCGATACAAACCTGATTTAACCCAGCTACAGGTCCAGGAGGCTTTAACGAGTTTATACGATATGCAGATCAGCATGGTCGAAATCTCACAAGGAGTGATTATGGAAGCAATCCAACTCGCCTACTTCCATGCCATAACGGTTTACGATGCCACCTTTATTGCGATGGCTAAATACTTGAAAGTCCCCTTCATTACCGCCGACGAGAAACTAATCCAAGACCTTAGTAAAATTCCTTACGTTCATCATATCTCTGATCTGACAAATCTTTAGGGCATTGAAGGCTTGAGGGTCTCTTTGCTTGATGATTTTACCTTTCCCCTTTTACCGTTTTACTCAGTACTCAGTCCTTTATCCTTGCTCCTTGGTCCTTATTGGTTTTGCCTACTCCCCACTCCCTGTCCCCTACACTCTCTTCCCTTTATTCACTGATTCCGTAACCTGTAACTTTTTTTCTTTTAACTCGTAATACCATTTCCATTCTTCCATCATTCCTTCCTGTTGGCTCTGGCCATCTTTAAATCCTTAATCAGGGAAATTTAGCCCCAAAATCGTCACTCTAAGGCCAAAATCAGCCACTTCTTTTCAGAATAAACTCATGAATTCAATCACTTGACTTGGTCCGACCTCAATCGGGTTGTCTTGTTCTTTTGGTTTATTCCTGGTTTCCTGGCTTCCTTATTAGGAATCTTCTTATGAGGAACCCATGAAGCCAAGAAAAAAGAATTTAGGGTTTAGAATTCTCCTGGATTCCTGGCTTCCTTATTCCAATATTCCATCTTTTTATCTTGGTCCGACCTCAAGAGCCGAATGCCAGGGGTGAAATAGTAAAATAGAAAACAACGTCCCCATAAGCCCTCTTCTTTGGGCGTAAAATTCTTGACTTCATTTGCTGCAGCTAGTAATATGATATTTAGATGAATAGAAATCGATTAATAGAAGCAATCCAAAATGGCAAGGTTGAATGGCAGAGACATGCGCTCGAAAGAATGTTGAAAAGAGGAATTTCAAGAGAAATCGTAAAACAAGTTTTGCTTGACGGTGAAATTATCGAAGATTATCCTGATGAAAAACCTTTCCCAGCGGCATTATTTTTAGGGTGGTTTCAGGAGAAACCATTCCATGTAGTATCATCTCTTGACTCTCTCAGCGGTTATTGTTTTGTGATTACAGTATACAGGCCAGATTTAGATCATTTTGAACCAGATTATAAGACCAGGAGGTAAGATGAAACTAAAAGAATCGCCGGATAGATGCCCCCTTTGTGGAGGTAGTAAAAAACCTGGCCGAACAACATTTACGGTTGACTTGGGATTTGGTGTTGTTGTGGTCAGGGAGGTGCCTGCATCCCTATGCTCCCAGTGTGGGGCCGATTGGATTGATGATTCAATTGCGTCGAAACTGGAAGAAATCGTTAATGACGCACGCCAAAAGCATCATATGGTAGAGGTTACAACACTGTCTCCGTAGCTCCTAAAACAAGGGATATTGACAGCACTACCGATGCATGCTCTTTTATCCATTTTCGTATTATTGTGAGTTTTAAGTTTTAAATGGAAAGAAGATCTCTGACCTTTTGCCTTGCTCCTTTATCCTTCTTCCTATTGCCTTTATCTTTTGTCCTGTCATCATTCCATCATTTTTCCTACCCCCTACACTCTCTTCCCTTTATTCACTGATTCCGCAACTTGTAACTTTTTTTCTTTTAACTCGTAACATCATTTCCATTCTTCCATCATTCCACCCTTCCACTATTCCATTCTTCCTTTTTTAACCAATTTAACTTCGTCCCCGAAGGTTTCCCGATTTATCCCTCGCCTTACAGACGCACACTTAATATCAGTTTTAACCAATCTTCACTCAGTAAATATTGGTATTCCTTATCAACGCCAGGATGCACCATGAGCTCCACCTCTGCCGTTTTTGACAACAAAACAATCCTTCTAATTCTCTCCGGCTCAATTGGTTTAAGTGAGAAAAAGAGATCTGTGCACTGGAAGCGTGAAGTCAACCAGCCATCTACTATAAATCTGTAAAGACGATTTATTGGACCCTTTTCCCCCGAAGTAAACGTGAAGCTTCTTCTCACCTTCATTCCCTTTGGGTATTTATTTAGGAAGAGCATATTCATGCACAAATGCATGTGGTGGTGGCCATCCAATCGAGAGGGCTCCTTCCTGTACAAACGGGTAAATTCATCCCACTGGGCCAGGAAAACATAGTCAAAGGACCTTCGCAGGAATGGGTTAAAAAGAACCTGATTGAACTTCCGGGCCTTAAGGTAAGAGGCTATTGAAATATGTTGTTCTCGAAATTTCGAGGGCACCGTCTCTCCCGATAACCCCTGAGTGAAATTGAGGTGGAGTCCCACATCTAAACCATTTTCTATAGCTAGTTCTGCGGCTCTTTCCGAATCCTGCATGAATACCATTGCGCTAATTGTCGAAATTCTGCCCTGTCCAAAGCAGTCCAGGCTTCGATCAGTCGTGGCGCGGTCCCAGCCCCAATCGTCCGCATTTATGATCAGCACAAGATTTCCCGTTTAATACCACAACCCGGCTGCTGTATTAATCTACCTGAAAATCACAATTATGGCTTTTGTTGTTGGGTGTGGGTGCTCTGCCAAAACTCTAAATCGTTTTCGAATTACGGTTAAAATCTCCCAGTATCTTAATCGATCGCACAATCTTACAATGAACACACCTGTTTCCGTAAGATGAGTTTTATACCGATCGAGAATTTTCACAACTTTTCGGGTTGAAAAATAATGCATGGACTCTCGAAAGAGTATGATATCGTACATCTCATGGTGGTAAAGGTCAATATATCTCCCACAATATACTGATTCTTTCGCTGACGGCCTTCCATTTCAGAGCGTTTCTCGGCTCTACGCACCGCCAACGTTGAGATATCAACACCGTCATAGGCCGAATAGCTATCATAGGCAAGCTCTGTGCCAGTATTTCCACTCCCGCAGCCCATGTCCAAGATTCTACCATCGGCTGCATAATTCTTAAGGTATCCATAAATGTAGTCATCTTTCGTAGAATCCAGATAGTCCCATTGTCCGGAATCGAACTCCCTATCCCAGATCCGTGCGCGTAAAAACGAAGGGCCACACCGCTTGAGCAGGCCACACAGAGCTGTCTTCAATCTTTCGGGAAGTAAATGATCAAACACCTTCTTATCAACCTCCATTTAAGATGGAACATCCAAGAACTAATCATACCCAGGGGCCGGTATGTTTGATCTTGGTTCGATCCTGTCACCTTCGACCGCTGAACCAATTTGCCTTTGTCTATTCACCTGAAAAAATATCTCGTCCATTATTCTTGATGTGCGCAGAATTTCCGAATAGGAAATTGGCACTGGCGTATCATGGAGAACTGAGTCATAGAAAGCCTTGATCAGAAAATGCATCCCGGCTTTCATATGGAAATCATTTCTGAGAAACCGCCACACATTCGAAACGGCGTTCCCTGCGTATTGAAGTGAAAGAGACAGGGGCGGAATAAATCTCTCAAGATAACTCCGATAGCGATCCCCTCTCAGGCAGATCATTGTTTCCTGATCGTGATCGATCACAATAGCGTTCTTTTTCCCGTAGACACGGAAGTGCCGGAGCCTCGGCTGCATTTGAGAGGAGAAGGTAAAGTATGCCGTCGTATCTAACGGGTCATGAATAATCACGCGCAGTTCATCAAAGATCTCGTTTTCACCTGTTGCAATCAAGCCTGGACTGGTGCGGCCATAAGCAATGACTTGGGGACGATCGCAAACCATGTATTCCGCAATCCTGCAGATGCCATGACTGATTACATTTTGAGCGAGCTGACCGGGGAGATTTCTGACCCAGTGGTTTCGATCGGCAAGGAAGGACTGAGCGTAGCTTTTTCCCCCCAGATCATAGCAGTAATAGCTTTCCATATGGACAGGTGACCCTCCCAGGTAGCCGTCCCGTATCAAACGTCGCATCGCTCGCGTGGCATGGGTGAACTGATCATCGTGACCCACAGTGAGCTTACGTTTCTTTGCTTCCGCCAGGCGTATGAGCTCCTCGGCCTCATGTGAATTGACCGTGAAAGGTTTCTCAACATAGATATGGCAACCTGCTTCCAGGCAGCTCTTTCCAAGTGAAAAGTGGCTCTGCGGAGGAGTTGTGATATGCACAACATCGGGCTTTCCCACTTCCAGGAAGTCCGTAAGTTCGCTAAAAGCATAAGGCACATCAAAACGGGCTGCCAACTGTTTGGCCATCAGCTCCTCAGCGTCGCAAACCGCCACGATTTCACACCCAGCTATCCGCTTGATTTGAGAAACATGCACGTCAGAAATTTTTCCACAACCTATTATGCCTATCTTAAGCATCCTTCGAATTCCCTCCCTTTTCAAACGTGAAATAGTTGGCCAGTCCCTCCATCAAAGTCGTCCGAGGCATCCACCCCACCATCGTTTTTATCTTGGTGTTCGGATACTTGTTACCCCTCCAATAACTGGCCCAACGGCTCCGGTTAAACGCCCGCGGCAATTGCTCCTCCGACCAGTCAGAGTATTTCTCCCATAGCCAGCAGAGAAGATAGCTGACAGAATGTGGCAGATACAATGAGGGAAAAGTCCGCACGTTCTTTTTGTAGAGTCTCAGAAACTTCCAGCCTGTTGCCAATTCATCATCCACGACATTGAAAACCTCTCCTGCAATTCCAGATTTTAATCCGGATAGAAGAATCGCATCCGCACAATTATCGACGTAAGTCAGAGGTAACCGGTTGAACCCTGCCAGGTGAAGAAAGATCCCAAAGGTACCAATACCCACCCGACCTGGGATCCCGGAATTTCCCGGACCGTAAACATAACCGGGCCTCACAATCACATACGGAAAGTTATGGTCCCTTCCCAACTTCATAACAAGGCGATCCTGATGCACCTTTGCGAAACAGTATGGATCGCCCCTCACTTCCGCCCTATCAACCAGGGGCTGCCCTTCATCCAGTGACTGGGGCTTCCGATTGAGCCTGCAGTCATAGACACTGATGGAACTTATGCTCACAAACCGCTTGAGGACTGTTTGTTCAAGTGCAGCTTCGATGAGGTTACGGGTAATCACGACCGAATTCAAGTAAGCGCTCGCGTATGACTTTTCCCCGCGACCCGCGGCCAAATGATAAATCAGTGAAACATTATTGACGGCTCTCCGGCAGTCCTCCCGCGAAAGCAAATTTCCCTGCACCAATTGAACACCCGGGGCGTCGTGCTTCTCCAGGACTTGCTTGAGCCTTGTCAACCTTGCGGTCGGTCGAACCAATAGTCGGAGGTTATTGAAACCATAGTTGAGAAGGCTTTCTACAAGCCGGGCGCCGATAAATCCGGCAGCGCCAGTAACCAGAATACATTCTCGCTTTTCAATAATACTTTCAGCAATTAACAAAGGTAAGTTCACTTTCTATTTTTGTACGTAACGTTCCTGCACAAATTCAAACCCAGCCAGGGCAGAAAGTCTGCTAAAGTGGTCGAAGGTCTTTATCAGGATTTTCATAAAGTTGTGTTGTCCGGCAAAGAAAGAGAAGGGCAGAAACGAAACATATAAGGGGATGGCGATTAGCGATTTGAGATAGTCTTTAGCTGTGAAATGAGGATGTGTACCCCGAACCAGCGCCCTTCTCAACATAAAAGAGCGAGTACACCGATCGTGCGGAACATCTTCATAAACAGGCGCTTCGGCGCACCAGACAAACCGGAACCCTTTGCCGATCATGCGGCGAAAGAAATCTCGATCCTCGCCTCCCCGGCCAAATTCGGCTCGGAATCTGTTATCCTCATTCGCAAAAATGTTCTTTGAAAGCAGAACATTGCCAGTGCGAGTCTGTTGCCAGGCCAGTTCACTTCCGGTTACATGAGACGGCCGCTTGTAAAAACCACCCCTGATGACCCAGCCGGGTGTTTCCGGGTGATAGTGAGGCAGCACCGGTCCTAAAACACCGTCTGTTCCAAAGCGGAGCATAGTCTGATAAAGATTCAAAAGCCAATATTTGTCAGGAATCTCATCATCATCGATAAACGCAATCAGAGAGCCGTGAGCATTATCTACGGCTCGATTTCTAGCAAGAGCGATGTTCTGCTCCGGTTCACATTCGTAGAGGATCTTATAATCCGATTTTTCTTGAAACCCTTTAACCACAGCTTCCGCAGAGCGCATGCTGTCATTGTCCACAACAATCACTTCGAATGAAAACTTATCCTCAGTGACCTGAGAAATTGCCCTTTCCAGTGTGCGCGCAAGCATATCCGGTCTTTTATATGTGCAAATGCATACCGAAATGTGATCTGATTTGGAGTGTGGTGGCATATGGTCATCTGTCATTTCTAATGACCCATGGTCCCATGGGGAAGGTCCCATATTGAGTTATTGTATTTCAAGAGAAACTTGGGCAACTCAAATCTTCTCCCCAATCCTGATGAGAATATTTCATATCTAATAAGGTTCTTCCGGGTTTTTAATGGGTGATAGTTTAGGGTAAAATGGCTCCAAGGAGGACTGGAGCCATGCGAGACACTGAACTTTACCGTTACTTGTTGGGTATTGAAGAACCTTGGACGGTGGGACGA
>Ga0208244_101434_pt1 | contig 12804 bp, 11 predicted proteins | sample SubbioCR12Aug_5A_FD_184828 | JGI IMG/M metagenome (GOLD analysis project Ga0208244, IMG submission 184828) | Serpentinite rock and fluid subsurface biosphere microbial communities from McLaughlin Reserve, California, USA - CR12Aug_5A (SPAdes) | ecosystem: Environmental > Terrestrial > Deep... | reverse complement strand
CAAAACCATCCGGTCTTTTGGCCCGTCGCGATGTCAACCAGGAAGCGGGCCGGGCCTTCCTGGATCTCGATCTGCGTCGCGGACTCCCCGCGGGCGAACTGCCGGTAGAGAGGGAGCCCTTCCAGGATGCGGCTCCGCGCGTCGTTGCGGAGGTAGACCGTCCCGGCGCCGGTTCGAGTTTCCAGCAGCGCCACCAGCAGCTCTACCAGCACATCCCGGCGGCGCTCCATCCCCGCGGTGAGCGTCTGCATTACCAGTACGTCCCCGTAGCGGTCCACGATCAACCCGGGCAGCAGGTCGCCCTCTCCGAAGACCAGCCGGTAGGCGTTGGTCCCGGAGACGACGCGTTCCCGGAGGGCGATCGCAGCTTCCAGGCGGCGCCCCAGGAATCGTTCGTCTATGGGCTCCTCCTGGCGGGTCAGGATCCGGACTCGGATCTTGGACTGCGGGTTGAAGTAGCCGCGGCCGAGGAACCGCCCACGCGGCGTGCAGACGTCCACTATGTCACCGGCCTGCGGCCGGCCTTCGACCAGGCCGATCTCTCCCTCATAGACCCAGAGATGGCCGGATTCGATCCGTTCCTCGCGGCCGCCGCGCAGCCGCACCCGTCCGGTCACGCCGTCCCCTGTCACGGTTCCTCCTGCTGCACAAGCGCGGCAGCCGTCCGGCGGCGCTCCATGGCTGGTGGAGTTCCATGGTGGGAGGGTTTACCCCTCCGGCACCGAAGGACCCCTTGGAATAGAAACGAGGTTTCACAATGCGAAACACGGGCCGGGCCCAGGCAAAGCGCGCCAGCGCGTGGCACCTGGTCCAATCGGTAGACCGGGCGCTTTCGCTGCTGGATCTTCTCGGAAACGGGAACGCCAGCTGGGGCATCAGCGAGTTCTCTAGGGCAACGGGCCTGAGCAAGGCCGTCGTGTTCCGTCTCGTGCGGACGCTGGAGCGGCACGGCTACGTGATGCAGTCTGAGGACCGCCGGTACGCGCTCGGGACCAAGCCGCTCGAACTCGCAAGCGTCGTGCTCCACCGTTTTGACGTCCGCCAGATCGCACGCTCAACCATGCTGGACCTTGCCGAGCGCACAGGAGAGTCGGTGGTGCTGACGGCTCCCAGCCGGGACGGGGTGATCTGCCTCGACACGGTTGACAGCCCGCAGCAGATCCGGGTGAGTTTTCGGCTGGGAAGGGTTACCCCCTGGCACGCGGGCGCCGCCGGGAAGCTCCACCTGGCGTTTCAACCCGAGCCCCTGATCCAGCAGGTGATCGCCCGGGGACTCCCACGGCATACCGCGCGTACGATTACCAGCAAGAGCAGGTTGCTACGAGACCTCGCACGGATTCGCCACGACGGATACGCGTTCACGGTGGGGGAGTTCGACCACGGGGTCGCCGCGATCAGCGCCCCCATCCTGGACTCACGGAAGGAGGTGATCGCCGCTGTCAGCATCGGCGGCCCTGCCCAGCGGTTCTCCGATGAACGCCTCCGGGACCTGGTCAAGGAGGTCCGGCAGGCGGCCGGCAAGATATCGCTACTTCTCTTGGGGAGCCCGCCCACCGGCGGTCCTCCCATGTCCGAAGCACGCGCTCTACAAAACCCTCGCGAGGTGAGGTGAGTTAGGTGACACGACAGAGGCATCTGGCGACCGTACTCGCGGCGATCGTGTCCGTGACCTTGATCGCGCTTCCCGCGTCGGTTTCCTCTCAGGTCCGAGAGGTTCCCTTCACCTACATCGAGCAACAGATCATCACCTCGATCGACCCGGCAGGGGCCGTGGACGAGAGCAGCCTGCACTCGGCCATCAACCTCTACGACCCGCTGCTGTATCCGAACGTCGAGAAGGGAACGATGGAGCCCAGGCCGCACGTCGCGGAATCATGGACCATCTCCCCTGATGGAAAGACGTACACGTTCAAGATCCGCCGGGGAATCAAGTTCCACACCGGGCGCGATCTGACCGCCGAGGACGTGGTATTCACCATGGACCGCGTGCTGCGCCTGAAGCGCGGGTTCTTCTGGGTCTGGGCTCCCGTGCTCGAGCCCGGGAGCGCGAAGGCCGTGGACCGCCACACCGTGCGGTTTCAACTGAAGGAGGCCTACGCCCCCTTCCTTGGGACGATGCTTCTTCTGTTCATCATGGATAAGGACCTGGTCATGGCGAACCTGCGCCCCGGCCCGTTCGGAGAGTTCGGGGACTATGGCGCGAGCCTCCTCGAGCGTCAAGACGCGGGATCAGGGCCCTACCGGATGGAGAAGTGGGAGCGCGCCACCGAGATGGTTATGGCGCGCTTCGATGGCTACTGGCGCGGCTGGAAGCCGGGCCAGATTACCAAGATCTTCTACAAGACCGTGCTGGAGGAAGCCACGGTCAAGACACTGATCATAGCCGGACAGGCGGACATGGTGAACCAGTGGCTCTCACCGCCCAGCTTCCTGGAACTCAAGCAGGTCCCTGGAATCGTTGTTAAGGAAGATCCCAGCGTCCAGCTCTTCCACCTCCTGATGAACACGAAGAAGCCGCCGCTGGACAACGTCAAGGTGCGCCAGGCCATATCCCACGCGTTCAACTACGACATCGCCATCCAGCAGATCTTCGTGGGCGCGACCAAGGCAAAGGGGCCGGTGCCCGTCAAGGTGCCCGGGTGGAACCCCTCGATCGTCACCTTCGGCCGAAACGTGGCCAGGGCCAAGCAACTGCTGAGCGAGGCGGGCTTCAAGCCCGGGGAGATCACGATCGAGTACCTGTGGATCACCGGGGTGCCGATGGAGCGGCTGATCGGTCTGCTGTTGAAGAGCAACCTTGAGGAGATCGGCATCAAGACGGAGATCATCGGTGAGCCGTGGGGACGGGTGGTGGAACGCGCCGCCAAGGCGGAGACCACCCCGCACATTACGGCGATCTTCGACACGCTGAAGTACCCTCACGTTGACAGCCATACCTACGGGATGTACCACCCGAGCTGCTGGGGCACGTTCCGCTGCATGAGCTTCTACGAGAACCCCGCTGTCACCAAGATTCTCGAGCAGGCGCGCCGCTCGGTGGACACCGCAGAGCAGATGAAGCTCTACAAGGATGCGCAGGCCCTGATCGTCAAGGATGCCCCCAGCATCTACATCGCCAACCCCCTCCACCGCATCGCCTATCGCGACTACGTCAAGGGGTATCGTTATGTGGGGCTGCTCGGGTTTGATGTGGCGTTCTACGATTTCACCATTGCACGGTAGAGCCGACGAGGGGGTGGCGCCAGCCACCCCCTCGCGGGGGTAGGTCTATGGGATTTAGAACGTACGTTCTGCGGCGGATCCTCCACATGATCCCGGTGATGGTGGGCCTGTCCATCCTCATCTTCGTCATCTCGAGGGTCATGCCCGGGGATCCGGTCCGGCTTGCCCTGGGGCCCGAGGCGAACATCGAGCAGATCGAGCAACTGCGCCGCCAGATGGGGCTGGACAAGCCCGTGCACGTGCAGTACTTCTCCTACGTCTCGGGTGTCTTCCGCGGGGATTTTGGATACTCGCTGCTCACGCGCCGCGCCGTGGCCCGGGACCTCAAAGACTTCTTCCCGGCGACGCTGGAGTTGACGACCCTGGCCATGATCCTGTCCATACTCCTGGGAGTCCCCCTGGGGGTGCGCGCCGCCGTCCGCAAGGACGCCCTGGAGGATCACATGAACAGGGTGGTGGCCCTGGCCGGGGTGGCGCTGCCCAGGTTCTGGCTGGCGATCCTTCTCCAGATTGCCTTTGCCTACCATCTGGGGCTGCTGCCCACGATCGGGCGCGGACCGGCCCCCGCCACCCAGATCACCGGCCTCTATCTGCTGGACAGCCTGCTGACGCTCGACTTCAACGCTTTCATCGTCTCGTTGAAGCACATCGCCATGCCGGCGTTTGCCCTATCTGTGGGGACCCTGGCTCAGATCATGCGCCTGATCCGCGCCAGCATGATCGAGGAGATGAGACGCGACCACGCACTGGCCGCGCGATCGTACGGGCTCCCGTCCAACCTGATCATCTACAGATACCTGCTGAAGAACGCGTTCACGTCCACGCTGACCATCATCGGCCTCAGCTACGGATTCCTGTTGGGGAACGCCTTCCTTGTAGAGAGGGTGTTCGCCTGGCCCGGCCTGGCATTCTACGGCGTGGACACCCTCCTCGCCAAGGACTTCAACGGCGTCATCGCCGTGACCCTGGTAGTGGGGGTGGCATACGCGGTCATCAACCTGTTCGTGGACATCCTCTACGGATACATTGACCCAAGGATCAGGTACGGTGAGGGATGATTGCTGAGTCGCGCCCGGCAGGCGAGCCAAAGGTTGCCCGCGCCCAGGAGTGGGGGAAGATGTGGTTCCGCTTCCGCCAATCCTCCCTTTCGGTTGCGGGCCTCGGCATCGTGGTTGCGATCGTATTCTGCGCGGTGTTCGCCCCGGTTCTCACCCCGCACCCCGAGCACGCAGGGTCATTCGTGGACTTTGAGAACAGCCTGCGCCCCCCCTCGCCGAAGAACCCGCTGGGAACCGATGACGCGGGGCGTGACGTTCTCTCCCGGATGCTGTTCGGAGCGCGCATCTCGGTCACGCTGGGCATTATAGTGCTGGCCATCGCCGTGGCCGTCGGCGTACCGCTGGGGCTGATAGCGGGCTATTGGGGAGGCCGGCTGGGGGATGCGATCATGCGGGTCACCGATGTCTTCCTGGCGGTTCCTCCAATCGCCCTGGCCCTGGCGGTCACCGCGGCGCTGCGCCCCAACCTGACAAACGCGATGATCGCGATCGCCTTTGCCTGGTGGCCGTGGTACACGCGGCTGGTGTACGGCCAGGTTCTATCGCTCAAGGAGGAGCAGTTCGTGGAGGCCAGCCGCGGGCTGGGCGCGGGCCCGCTGCGGATCGCCTTTCGCGAGATCCTGCCGAACGCCTGGTCCACCATCCTCATCAAGGTCACGCTGGACATGGGCTTCGTGATCCTGACGGCCTCGGGACTGAGCTTCCTGGGCCTGGGTGCTCAGCCCCCGACGGCCGAGTGGGGAACCATGATCGCGGAGGGGCGCATCTATCTCCCCGGATACTGGTGGGCCGCGACGTTTCCCGGACTTGCGATCTTCATGACGGTCCTCGGCTTCAACCTGCTGGGCGACGGCCTGCGCGACGTGTTTGACGTGCACATCGAACAGTGGCAGGCGGGCTCGTGAGCGCGATGGAGCCGCTCCTGACAATCCAGGACCTTGGAATCCACATGCGCACCTACGAAGGGCGGGCCCGCGTCCTCAACGGCGTCCGCCTGACGATCCACGAGGGCGAGACGGTGGCCCTGGTGGGCGAGACAGGGTGCGGGAAGTCCATCACCGCCAAGGCGATCCTGGGCCTGCTACCCCCCAACGCCGAGATTGTTTCAGGAAGCATCGTGTTCAAGGGCCGCGATCTGCTGCGCTTGCCGGAGGAGGATCTCCACGGGATTCGCGGCAGGCAGATTGCCATGATCTTCCAGGATCCCTCTACAGCGCTGAACCCCGTGTTCACCGTGGGCGAGCAGCTCACCGACGTGGTTCTCTGGCAGGGCGCCCGACGCGCGACGATAGGACGCCGCGTCACCGGGGCGGTGCGTAGGCGGTGCATGGAGATCCTGCGCCTGGTGCGGATCCCCGATCCGGAGGGCACGTTCGGGCGGTACCCGGTAGAGCTCTCCGGGGGCATGCGCCAACGGGTGCTCATCGCCCTCGCGCTGGTGGGCAGGCCGGAACTGCTCATCGCCGACGAGTTGGGGACGGCGCTCGACGTGTCCGTGCAAGACCAGATCCTCCTGGAGGTGCGGGAGCTGGTCCGCACCGGGGGCCTGTCGGTGCTGTACATCACCCACAACCTGGGGGTGGCGCGGCTCGTCTCGGATCGCATCTATGTTATGTACGGCGGCGAAATCGCCGAGGTGGCGCCGGCAGCCGAGGTCTTCCGCAGGCAGCTCCATCCCTACTCTCAGGGGCTGCTGGCGGCCGTTCCACGCCTGACCGGGACGATGGGTGAGGGAATCGAGGGGCGCATCCCCGACTACGTCAACCCACCGCCCGCCTGCCGGTTTGAGCCCCGTTGCCCTTTCCGCATGGAAATCTGCCGCCTCCGCCGCCCGCTCCTGGTTGAGGCCGAGCCCGATCGCTGGGTCGCCTGTCATCTCCATGCTGCCCGTGGCGACGGTCCCCGCGTGGCGAGTGGCTCCCGTGGGGAGAGTGGCTCCCGCGAGGAGAGCGGGTGATGGGACTCGTTGAGGCCGAGGGGGTCGTCAAGTATTTTCCCATTACCCAGGGCTTCCTGCGCCGCAGGGTGGGAGAGGTCAAGGCGGTGGACGGGGTCAACCTGTCCATCAAGGAAGGAGCCACGCTCGCCCTGGTCGGCGAGAGCGGCTCGGGCAAGACCACCCTTGCCAGGGTGATCCTACGGCTGCTGCCGGCCACCTCGGGGCGCGTCACATTTGACGGCTGCGAGATCACGACGCTTGACGACGGGGCGCTCCGGCCCGTGCGCCAGAAGATGCAGATCGTGTTTCAGAATCCCGCCTCTTCGCTCAACCCACGCCGGCGCATCAACGAGATCATCGAGGAACCGTTGCTGATTCACCGGGTAGGCACGCCCGGCGAGCGCCGTCGTCAGGTGGGCGAACTCCTCGAGCGCGTGGAGCTCCCGTCCCATGATTTCATGTTCCGGTATCCGCATGCCCTCAGCGGCGGCCAGCGCCAGCGCGTCGCGATTGCCCGCGCACTGGCCCTTTCCCCCAAGTTCATCGTTCTGGATGAGCCCACCTCTGCCCTCGACGTCTCCGTCCAGGCCAAGATCATCACCCTGCTGCGTCGCCTCCAGCGCGACATGGGGCTGACCTACCTTGTCATTTCCCACGACTTGAGCCTCGTGCGGAACGTGGCGGATGTCATCGCGGTGATGTACCTGGGCAAGGTCGTGGAAACGGCGCCGGTCGCCACGCTGTTCGGTGCCCCAAGGCACCCATACACGCGGGCGTTGCTGTCAACGATTCCCACCGTGTCCGATGAGGAGAGCGCGCTGATACCCGAGAAGATCACGCTGGGTGGTGAGATCCCCAGCCCGGCAAGCGTTCCGCCTGGGTGCTCCTTTCATCCCCGGTGCTATGCGCGCATCGAGGGATGCGACCGGGTCACCCCGGAGCTCGTGCCGGTTGGGTCGGACCACCACGCGAGGTGCATCCTGTACGACCGTGCGGCAATCAACACAGGCGAGGAGGAACGGCCATGGAGTTCACACTGGGCACTGAGGCGCTGAGAGAATACCTGTCGTTCGAGGTTGCCGGGGCCGCGCGCAAGCTGGTGGAGCAGGTCATGCTGGCGAAGCCGGGCGAGTCGGTGACCATCACCGCGGATACGAGCAGCGACCCCCGCGTGGTGGAGGCCACGGCAGGCGCGGCCCACGCGGCGGGCGCGGTGCCGGTGGTGCTATGGTATCCGACCAGGCTGGGCAGCGGCCAGGAGCCGCCGCGGCCCGTCGCCGCCGCAATCGCGGACAGCGATGTGTGGATCGAGTACGCGGTGGGTTACCTGCTGTACTCCAACGCCTATCGCCGCGCCATGGAGCGCGGAGCACGCTACGTCTGCCTTTCGGGTGTGGACGCGGATCTGCTGGTGAGGTCGGTGGGCCAGATTGACTATCCCGGGGTGATCGCGCTCGGGGAGAAGCTGCTGGCTCTGGTCGCGAAGGCCAGGGTCGTGCGGCTGACCAACGCGGCCGGCACGGATCTCTCGGCGGACAACGGCGGACGGTACGTGCGGCACTCCGGCAAGCTGGCCGACACGCCGGGCGAGCCGATCATGCTCGGAGGCCAGATCTCCTGGTGCCCGTTGGAGGAGACGATCAGCGGCCGTGTGGTTATAGACGGAACCATATGGCCGCCCGCAGAAGTGGGGCTCGTGCGATCCCCCGTGACCCTGACCATCGAGTCGGGGATCGTGAAGCGCCTGGACGGTGGGACTGACGCGCGGGTCTACGAGCGGTGGCTGGCGGCGTTCAACGATCCGAACATGTACCGGGTGGCGCACTACTCGCTGGGCTTCAACCCCGGCGTGAGGAAGCCGACCGGGCGCATTGTAGAGGACGAGCGCATGTTCGGCTGCTTCACCATGGGGATCGGGACGCAGGGTCAACAGATGAAGGCGACCACATGGAAAGCGGCGGCGCACACCGACTGCGTGCTGCCCGGCCCTACGATCCACCTGGACGGAGAGCCGCTCCAGGTGGACGGCAAGTACGTTCACCCCGAGATCGTGGCCGCGTGTCGGGATCTGGGCGTGTCGGGCTACTGAGTTTATGCCCGCTGTGCTGCACGTTATTCCGGTTTGCGCCCGCCCAGGTCGGGTGGAGCAGGTGAGGGCCTACTTGGCGGCCCTGACCCCGGGCATGGACGCGCACGTGATTGACCTTCCTGATGGACCGGCGGACCTCGAGCACTTTACCGACGACCATGCGGCGGTCGGGCAGATGCTCCGGGTCCTCCCCGGCTACGTGGAGGCGCACGCCATAGAGGCGGTCAGCATCGGCTGCTTCTATGATCCCGGGATGTGGGAGCTACGTGAGGCGCTGGGGGTCCCGGTTGTCGGGATCGCCGAGGCCAGCCTTATGTTGGGAGGCTTCCTTGCCTCGCGGTTGGCCGTCCTGATCGGGGATTGGAAGTGGCTGCCGAAGATGGAGCAGAACGCGCGCCACACTGGGATGGCGCACCGCATCTGCGCCTGGAAGTCCATCGAGCTGTCGGTTCAGGCGATCCAGGACGACCCGGAAGGCTGCTACCAGGCAATCTATCGGGAGGCGCTGGCCGCCAGGGACGAAGACCACGCGGAGGGGATCATCCTCGGGTGCGCTGCGCTGACAGGGACCGCGGCGCGGCTGCAGGGTGACCTCCGCATACCGGTAGTGGACCCGGTTGCCGCCGGCTACCTGGTGGCGTGCGCGCTGGCTACCTCAGCCGTGGGTCAAACGCGTCCCGCAGGCCGTCGCCCAGCAGGTTGAACCCCATCACCGTCATGAAGATCGCCACGCCGGGCAGCGTCGAGACCCACCAGGCCTCGCGCAGGTAGGCCCTGCCCTCGGCGACGATCGCGCCCCACTCCGGTGACGGCGGCTGCGCGCCCAGGCCCAGGAAGCTGAGCCCCACGCCTGAGAGGATCGCGCCGGCCAGGCGCAGCGTGGTCAGAACGATGATAGGGGCCAGCACGTTTGGGAAGATGTGCACGCGCACGACGTGCGCGTCGCTTCCTCCGGTCGCGCGCGCCGCGTCCACGAACTCCTGCTCCCGCACCGAAAGCACGTTGCCGCGCACCAGCCGCACCAGGCCGGGGATGCCGCCGATCCCGATGGCGATCATGACGTTCTGCAGGCCCGGGCCGAGGACGGCCACGATCGCGATCGCCACCAGCAGGCCGGGGAACGCCAGCCACAGGTCCACGAGCCGCATCACCGCATCGTCGAACCGTCCCCCGCGATACCCTGTGATGAGACCGAGCGGGATGCCTATCGAGTCCGAGATGGCGATGGCGATCAGCCCCACCGAGAGAGAGAGCCTCCCGCCGTAGAGCACGCGGCTCAGCAGGTCCCGGCCGAACGAGTCGGTGCCCAGGGGATGCCGTACCGACGGCGGCGCGAAGCGCTGGTCGAACTGCACCTGGATGGGGTCGTCGTCGGTCAGCCACGGCGCCAGCGCCGAGGCGGCGATGAACAACAGCACGATTATCGCGCCGGCCGCGGCGCCGCGGTTGCGGCGCATCCGGCTGAACCCGATTGCCCAGTGCGACCGCCCGGCATCCATCATCCGTACCGGATGCGGGGATCCAGCAGGCCGTAGAGCAGATCCACCAGCAGGTTCATGAAGACGAAGATCACCGCCGCCACCAGCACCACGGCCTGGATCACGGGAATGTCGCGGGTGAAGATCGCGTCCACCGCCAGCCGACCTATTCCCGGCCACCCGAACACCGTTTCGACGATCACCGCGCCGCCCAGCAGGCTGGCGAACTGCATCCCGACGATCGAGACCACCGGTATCATCGCGTTCTTCAGCGCGTGCCGGTACACGAGCCGTCGAGGCCCCACGCCCTTGGCGCGCGCCGTACGGATGTAGTCCTGACGCAGCACCTCCAGCATGGACGAGCGCGTCAGGCGGGCGATGATGGCCGAGGAGCTGGTGCCCAGCGTGACCGCGGGCAGGATCAGGTGCAACAGACTGTCCGCGCCGGCCGGCGGCAGCCACCGGAGGTGCAGGGAGAACACGAGGATGAGCACGAGCCCGAGCCAGAAGTTCGGGAGCGAGACGCCTGCCAGCGCGACCACCATGGTGCCGTAGTCGAGCGCCGACTGGTGGTGCACCGCCGCGATCGCGCCCAGCACGACGCCCATCGCGACCGCGACGAGCGTGGCGGCCACCGCCATGCGCACCGTGTATGGAATCCGGAACGCTATCTCCTGCGCGACCGGCCGGCGCGTGTGGATGGAGCGCCCGAAGTCCCCCTGCGCGGCCCGCACGACGAACGAGGCGTACTGAACGTAGATCGGCCGATCCAGGCCAAGCTGCCGGCGCATCCGCTCCACCTGCTCCGGGGATCCGGCGTCCGCCAGCATGACGCGGACCGGATCCCCGGGCACCAGATGGACGAGCAGGAACACCAGGAACGAGATTCCCAGAAGGACCGGGATCAAGTGCAGCAGCCGCCTGGCGACGTAGTGAAACACGGCTCAGTTCACGCGATCCCACCGCGGATCGCCCGTCGCCTCACTGCCTGTCGTCCTATCACCTATCGCGTCCGGTAGGCGTCCAGCAACAGCAGGTTCCCGAACTTATCGTAGTAGACGTCCTGCACGTACGATTGATTGAAGTTGACCGAGAGCTCCGACGCCAGCGGCACCCAGGGCACTTCCGCCAGAAGAATCCGCTGGAGCTGCTTGTAGACCTCCAGCCGCTTGGCGGTGTCCACGGTCGTCTGCCCGTCTTCGAGCAGCTTGTCCACCTGCGCGTTGACGTAGTGCACGCGGTTTGTCGTGGGCAGCCGGCTGCTGTGGAAGAAGTAGTAGAGAATGTCGGCGTCAGGCCACCCGTACGAGATCATGATCGCGTCGTGCTCCCCGCGCTGGGTTGAGGCCAGGAGCGTCGCGGGCTCCATCTGCTCGATGTTCAGCTTGATGCCGGCCGTCCGTAGCTGCGACTGCAGGACGACGGCCACGCGCACGTTGGTCATGCGGGCGTAGGTCCAGACGGTGAACTCAAGCTGCCTGCCGTCCTTAATCATCGCCCCGCCCGGTCCCGGCCGGTAGCCGGCCTCGACCAGGAGCGCCCTGGCGCGATCGGGGTCGTGGTTGAGCGCGAACTGCTTTACGCCGTCCCAGTAGCCCCAGATCGTCGGCGCGATCGGGCTCAGCATCGGCACCGCCAGGCCCTCCAGCGCGATGCGCGCCACCTCGTCGGTGTTGGTCGCGTGTCCGATGGCCCGGCGTACGCGCACGTCGTTGACCGGCGCCTTCTTGACGTTGAACCCGAGATAGGTGCCGCTGGTGGTCGGGATCTGGATGAACGGGAACTTGCCGTCGCGCATCATGCGCCTGGCGTCGCGGGCAGGAGCGCCCGGCAGGATGTCAATGTCGCCCCGCTCGAACGCGATCACCCTCGTGGACTCGTCAGGCACGATCCGGATGATGAGCTGGTCGAAGTTGGGCGCGCCGCGGTTCTTGTAGTGCGCGGGCCCCCAGGCGTAGTCCGGATTCCGCTCGTAGACGATCCGGTCGTTTGGGATCCACTGCTTGAACCGGAACGGTCCGGTTCCGACCGGGTTCTGTCCGTAGTCGGCGCCCATCTTCGCGATGGCTGTCGGGGAAAGGATCGCCAGGAACGATATGCGCAGCGACGAGAAGATCGGAGCGTACGGCTTGGAGAAGACCAGCCGCACGGTGAGGTCGTCCACCACCTCGGTGCGCGTCAGCGTGCCGACCCAGGAGGCACCCGGCGCGTTCGTCTCCTTGCTCACCAGGCGGTCGAACGTGGTCTTGACCGCGGCCGCGTTGAACGGGGTGCCGTCGTGGAACTTCACTCCCCGCTTTAGCTTGAAGGTGATCGCCGTGCCGTCCTGCGAGATCTCCCAGGACTCGGCCAGCCCAGGGATGAACTCGCCGGTGCGCCGGTCCACGGTCACCAGGGTTTCGTACATCACCGCGTGCGCGATGTTGACCGACGGCGTGCGGTGCGGGTCGAGTGATGGAGGATCCGAGCCGATCACGATCGTCAGCGTGCCCCCTCGCGCCGGGGCCGCGCCGCCGCTGCCTGCGGTCATGGCCAGCAGGGCCACCACCACCATAAGAACCGGAAGAGCGTTCCACCGCGTCATCTGTCTGCCTCCTTCTTTCGTGCGACTACCTGGCGTGCGACTACCGTACAACCAGCACGGGACAGTGCGCCTCGTGGATCACACGCGTGCTGACGGACCCCAGCAGCGCCACGCCCACCCTGCCCAGCCCGCGCGAGCCCATCACTATCAGGTCGCACCCACGGGCGCGCGCAACGTCCAGGATGGCGTGAGCGGCAGGGCCTTCCAGCACCGACTCCTCGTATGCCACGCCCTCTTCCTCCAGTACCTTCGCCGCCTCCCGAACAAGCGCTTCGCTTGCCGCCAGCCGCTTCGTCATGAGCTCCTCCAGGTAGGGTGTCCCCAGATCCCTGGGCAGGGGCTCGAAGGCTGTCAGCACGACCACGGTCGCGCCGTAGCGCCGGGCGATACCGGATGCGATGGTCAGCGCCTTGCGTGCGTGCTCGGATCCGTCC
>Ga0208244_101433_pt1 | contig 12810 bp, 12 predicted proteins | sample SubbioCR12Aug_5A_FD_184828 | JGI IMG/M metagenome (GOLD analysis project Ga0208244, IMG submission 184828) | Serpentinite rock and fluid subsurface biosphere microbial communities from McLaughlin Reserve, California, USA - CR12Aug_5A (SPAdes) | ecosystem: Environmental > Terrestrial > Deep... | reverse complement strand
TTCGAACAATTCCGAACCTTACTTCAATTTATGCCTTTTGATAATTGGCAGCATTTGATGCGGTTCATGCTCTATGGAGAAAATCAAATACCTAGAAAAACGTAAGGTTTTAAAATGGGAATTGCTGCCAACTACCGGTTACAAGGACAATAAGGAATATCAATGCTAAAGTCACACCTCCAAGCATAGTTATTACTTGACCAATTTTAGTAATTATTTGTGCGGTCGAATAATTCATGTTGCGATACCTGACTCAAAGCAAAGAGGTGCGCAACTAAGCGCAGCGACCCTTTGATCATTAAGATACGCGTTATTCATTAGCTTGGTTTGCCCAATGACTATGAACATTTTTTAACTCATTAAGCCAAAAATGTAATCTGTCTCCACCATTAAATCGACCGACACGCTGAGCCATTGTAAAAAATCCATTTCCGGGCATATTGTCCTTAGTGTGAATAACGACAGCAGATAAGAGGGGGTGCCCAGCGCAATGCTCGTGTACGGATATTTCATCCAAAAGGCGGCTAATTTCGTCGCGATCAGCCGGCTCATTCATATCTAAGTGAACAATTAAACCTGCGTCTGAGTAACGGGTGTAAAGTCCGTTAGCTGCAATTCCTAATAAATATTGATAAAGCTGCTGATTCATTTGCTTTCCTAAAGAAAGAGCACGGGGGGCAAGTCTTGCCGCTAAGCATAAAAGCTTATGGGTTCAATCCTTACATTTTAAACATATCGATTTTACAAAATACACATTACGTGCTGCAACTTGTTATGACATTGCTTGACCATGGTTCCAAAGTTCGTACTCGCTGATATCAACCTCGCTACTCCAGGCCACAGCATATCCTCCTTGTTCAACTTTTACAGATTTGAATATGGCGGGGTTCCTCAACAGGTAAAACATTTCCTTACTTAGCAGAGGAGTGACATCATATTTTTTCTTTACGTTATTATCGAACTCATTACAAGTAGAGTGGTCGTCGATTGCCGATGCTGGTTTGACCTTTGGATATCGCATGACTTACTCCAATGGAGGTAATTTATGAAATTCCTGGGTATCCCGCATTTTTTTTTTCATTTCGCAGTAGTAGAAGTCAATCTAGCGAATAACCGAACCCGATTCATTGCGCATTTTGCGCGAAGTTAGTGAGGTCAAATCTTTAATAGTGACCTGCGGTAAAGGGATTCTCAAAGCTTTCCAGTACTTTGATGTAGTTGATTCTTTCAAAAGCGCCGGGATCAGACACATTTTTTTTGCTCATGACACCTTTTATTTCCTCCAGAGATTGATAGCCGCGAGCGGTTAACCAGTGTTCCAGTCCATCCACGAGCACCTGCAAAAATTGCGGCCCGTTTTTCATCAATGCGGAGGCCACCATGACCGTATCGGCTCCGGCGAGCAGATATTTGATGACTTCAACCGGCGAGTGCACGCCCCGACTGGCGGCTAACGAAGCTTTCAGCTGGCCATGCAATACAGCAATCCATAGCAGCGGCAGTCTGATTTCATCCGGGCTGCTGTAGCTGGATCGAGGGTCAACCTGCAATTTATCCAAATCAAAATCCGGTTGATAAAAGCGGTTGAATAAAACCAGGGCGTCAGCCCCCGTCTCATCCAGGCGCTTTGCCATATTACCGATGGCGCTGAAAAAAGGGCTTAACTTAACGGCAACCGGTATTGTGACCGCATTTTTGACAGCTTTTAATATTTCAAAATAACGTTGTTCAATTTCTTGAGCGCTTAAGCTGATATCCGTGGGTAAAAAGTAAATATTTAATTCCAGCCCATGAGCTCCGGCATCTTGAATAAGCTTTGCATAATCAATCCAGCCGCTGTTGGTGATTCCGTTCAGACTACCGATGATCGGAATATCAGTGCTCTCTACCGCTTTTCTGATCTTGTTGAGGTAGCGGTCAGAATCTTTGGGGGCATCGGAAATGTGCGGAAAAAAATTAAGTGATTCGGCAAAGCTGTCCGCGCCTGATTCCAGAAAAAAATCGAACGCATCGTTTTCCCGGCGAATCTGTTCTTCGAACAAGGAATGCAAGACAATAGCCGAGGCCCCTGAATCTTCGAGTGTCTTGATTCCGGCCAGAGAATCGGACAAAGGGCACGAAGACACCACAATCGGGTGTTTTAAATTTAGTCCCATGTAACGCGTGGATAAGTCCATACAGATTGCCTCTACTCGGAAAAGGTGGCGTCGGGATGAAACTGGCTGCCCTTACGGGTTGCCATTTGTTCGTAAATATCCCATTTCTGGTTAACCAGCTGTTGGGCCAGTTCTAGCATCCTATCCGCTTCATCCGGATTGGTGCGTTGCAGCATTTTGTAGCGTAATTCATTGTAAGCGTAATCTTTGAAAGCTCTGCGAGGTCTGGGCGAATCCAGTACGAAGGGGTTTTTATCCGCCTGCCTGAGTGCCGGGTTGTAGCGGACTAATGGCCAATAGCCGGTGGCTGTGGCCAGCGCTTGTTGTTTCAAGCCGTTTTGCATGTTAATACCATGCGCAATGCAGTGGCTGTAAGCCAGAATCAATGAAGGCCCCGGATAAGCTTCAGCCTCACGCATGGCCAATAGTGTTTGTTGCGGATTGGCTCCCATTGCGATACGGGCAACATAGACATTGCCATAGGAGATGCCCTGCAGTGCGATATCCTTTTTGGCAACGGTCTTTCCGGCGGCGGCAAATTTCGCTACTGCGCCCAAGGGCGTGGATTTTGACATTTGGCCCCCGGTATTCGAATAAACTTCGGTGTCCATTACCAATACATTGACATCCCGGCCGCTGGCCAGAATATGATCGAGTCCCGCCGAGCCTATGTCATAAGCCCAGCCGTCGCCACCCACAATCCAGATGCTGCGGCGTACCAGATGATCGGCCACCGATAGCAGATCACGGGCAGGCTCTGTATCCAGATGCAACAATACGGCTTTTAGTTCAGCGACACGCTCCCGTTGTATGCGAATTTCGGATTCTGTTTTCTGTCTGGCGCTGGTGATGTCGCGGATAAATCCGGCGCCCAATTCCGCTTCAAACTGGCGGGTGAGTTGAACCGCAAGATCATGGTGTTTGTCTGCGGTCAACCGAAATCCGAAGCCGAATTCAGCGTTATCTTCAAATAATGAATTTGACCAGGCGGGCCCTCTGCCTTCATGATTTTTCGTCCAGGGTGTGGTCGGTAAATTTCCCCCGTAGATTGAAGAGCAGCCGGTCGCATTGGCTACGATCAGGCGGTCACCAAACAATTGCGAGATGAGTTTGACATAAGGCGTTTCTCCGCAGCCCGCACAGGCACCCGAGAATTCAAACAGGGGTTCCAGGAATTGAGCGCCGCGTATGGAGGAAAAATCGACTCGGGCTCTGTCGTTGACCGGTAAGGTTTCAAAAAAGCTGATGTTTTCTTTCTCAGACACCATGAGCGGTTCTTTATCTTTCATATTGATCGCCTTAACGCCGCTCTCCTTAAGACTTAAGGCCGGGCAAACGCTGACGCAGAGATTACAGCCGGTGCAATCTTCCAGATAGATTTGTAAGGTGTAGCGGGTTTCGGGAAAGCCGCGCGCACTGATAGGCGCCGATTTGAAACTTGCCGGAGCGGCATCCAGTGCGCTTTGATGATAAAACTTGGCTCGGATGACGGAATGAGGACAGACAAAACTGCAGTTGCCGCATTGTATGCAAAGTTCCGGTTTCCATTCAGGGACAAAATCGGAAACATTGCGTTTTTCCCAGGCCGTTGTGCCGGATGGGTAAGTGCCGTCTATCGGCATTTCGCTGACAGCCAGATCATCACCTAAACCGGCAATCATTTTTGCGGTAACGTTTTGCACAAATTCCGGTGCCTCGATCGGAATAATTGGCGGCATTGCCAGTGTGCTGGTCGCTGTTTCAGGAACCATGACCTGATATAAATGCGCCAGTGTCTGGTCGACGGCGGCATAGTTCTTTAAAACGATTTCCTCGCCTTTTCTGCTGTAGGTTTTTTTAATCGCTTCTTTAATTTTGGCGATGGCCTCAGTTCTGGGCAACACCCCGGAAAGAGCAAAAAAACAGGTTTGGAGTATGGTGTTGACACGGCTGCCCATGCCGCTTTCGCGTGCTACGGTGGTGGCATCGATGACATAAAAGGACACTTTTTTGTCGATAATCTTGTCTTGCACATAGCGGGGCAAATGCTGCCAGACTTCTTCAGCAGAGAAAGGGCAATTTAAAAGAAAGACCGAGCCTTCTGCCGCTTTTGCCAGAATGTCGGTTTTGAACAGAAAATTGAATTGATGACACCCGATGAATTGTGCCGATTGGACAAGATAGGGCGCGTGTATCGGATCAGGGCCGAAACGTAAATGCGATACTGTTTGAGAGCCTGATTTCTTTGAATCATAGACAAAATAACCCTGAGCGAAAAAATCAGGGATATCGCCGATGATTTTGATGGTGTTCTTATTCGCGCCAACCGTACCATCGGCACCCAAACCATAAAATAATGCCGAGATGACATTGTCCGGATCAATATTAAAACCCGGATCATAGTCCAGACTGGTATGGCCGACATCGTCGTTGATGCCTATCGTAAAGCGGTGCTTGGGCTTGTCTTTGCTGAGCTCGTCAAAAATGCCTTTCACCATGGCCGGGGTGAATTCTTTGGAAGACAAGCCGTAACGGCCTCCGATGGTCCGGGGCAGGTTAGCTAATTCATCGGTAGTGAAAGCTTCCGTCAAGGTGTTAATGACATCATGAAGCAAAGGTTCGCCGGTGGATCCGGGGGTTTTACAGCGGTCCAGCACGGCAATTTTAAGGGTGGTGCCGGGTACAACCGCTAAAAACGCTTTTTCGTCAAAAGGCAGATAGAGGCGCACATGGATCACGCCCACTTTTTCGCCGAGAGCAACCAGAGCCTTGACGGTTTGTTTGACCGTTTCGGCGGCCGAACCCATGATCACGATAATGCGTTCGGCATCCTCTGCGCCGGTATATTCAAACAATTGATACCGGCGGCCGGTTAATTCAGCAAATTTGTCCATGGTTTTTTGGACGATGGCCGGTGTTTGCTGATAAAAAGGATTAACTGTTTCACGCGCCTGAAAATAGACATCCGGGTTTTGCGCGGTTCCCCTGATAAACGGATTATCCGGATTCAAGCCTCTGGCTCTGTGTTCCCTGACTTTTATCGGGTCTATCATGGCGCGAATTTGCTGGTCGTCCAGCAATGCGATTTTATTGACTTCGTGAGAAGTTCGAAAGCCGTCGAAAAAGTGAATGAAAGGAATCCGTGCTTCCAGGGTAGCAGCCTGGGCAATCAGAGCCATGTCGTGTGCTTCCTGAACCGAACTGGAACCCAATTGAGCGAAGCCGGTGTCGCGGACAGCCATCACATCCGAATGGTCACCGAAAATCGACAAGCCTTGAGCGGCCAATGAACGGGCGGCAACATGAAAAACCGTCGAGGTCAGTTCCCCGGCGATCTTGTACATGTTCGGGATCATCAGCAATAAGCCTTGCGATGCAGTGTAGGTTGTCGTCAATGCGCCTGTTTGCAGTGCGCCATGAACGGCTCCGGCGGCACCGCCTTCGCTCTGCATTTCGGCAATCAGTGGAATATTGCCCCAGATATTGGTTTTGCCTTCGCTGGCCCACTGATCAGCCCATTCGGCCATGGTCGACGAGGGCGTGATAGGATAGATCGCGCAGACTTCATTGGTTCTATAAGCCACATACGCAACCGCTTCATTGCCGTCGACAGTAACCAGTTGTTGTTCAGTCATTGCTTAAGCTCCCTGTTCAGATTGCATTTCTATGGCATGGCACGGGCATTGTTCGTAACAGACGGCGCACCCGGTACATTTCTCATAATCAAAGCGGTAACGATTTCCCGGGCCCAGTTTGACTACGGCAGTTTCAGGACACGAGCCGTAACAGCCGTCACATTCAAAGCAATTGCCGCAAGAATAGCAGCGCTGCGCTTCAAAAGTGGCATCGGCAGTCGTGAGTCCTGAGACAATTTCAGTGAAGCTTCCGGCGCGTTGCCCGGAGTCCAGAATACCTTGGGCTTTTTGGTCGGCATCGGTCGAATACCAGGTGTGGAGGTGCTCATGGCTGACCAAGTCATGTTTTGGTGCCTGTGTATAGCGGCTGTTGCTTAGCCAGGCGTCAATGTGCCGGGCCGCTTTTTTACCGTGTCCGACGGCGACCGTAACAGTCCGTTCGCTGGGCACCATGTCGCCGCCGGCAAAGATGCCGCTGGATCCGGTTTGCATGGTCGAATCCACGATAACGGTGCCGTCCTCTTTATAATCAATTCCAGGCACGGCTTGTAAAAAACCCGTATCCGTTTCCTGTCCGACTGCCAAAATCAGTGAGTCGGCTTCCAATGTCTCGTATTGTCCTGTCGGTTGCGGGCGGCCATTCTTGTCAATGGTCATGACCTCAACGGTCAATGATGTTTCATCCATTTCCTTGATCGTCCGCAGCCAGTTGATTTTGACGCCTTCTTCCAGCGCTTCGTCCGCTTCGAAATCATGAGCTGGCATATGCTCGCGGTCGCGGCGATAGATAATCAAGGCTTCTTCTGCGCCCAGTCGTTTGGCGGTTCGGGCCGCATCCATTGCGGTATTGCCGCCGCCGTATATAGCCACTTTACGGCCTATTTTGGGCGAATTTCCTGCGGCAACCTCACGTAAAAAAGTTACAGCATCCAGCATTTTTGAAGCTTCCCTGGCCGGTATGTCGACGCGTTTGCTTAAATGTGCACCGACAGCGACAAATACTGCGTCAAAATTGCCTTCCTTTTTATCGGCTAAAAGATTATTAACTTTGCGATTCAGGATGATTTCGACGCCTAAAGATTCTATGCGGGCAATTTCCTGATCCAGTTCTTTACGCGGTAAACGGTAGGTCGGAATTCCAAAGCGCATCATGCCTCCGGCGACCGGGCCTGCTTCATAAATGACAGCTTTATGTCCTTTTCTCGCCAAATGATAAGCAGCGGATAAGCCACTGGGCCCGGCTCCGATTATTAACACGCGTTTGCCGCTGGGTGCGGCATCGGATTCAATGGTCCAGCCTTCGGCTACCGCCATATCGCCGAGAAAGCGTTCAACAGCATGTATGCTGACGGCGCTATCAAAATGCGAGCGGTTGCAGCTGGTTTCGCAGGGATGATAGCAGACGCGGCCATGCACAGAGGGCATCGGGTTGTCCTGCATGATGACCTGCCAGGCCTGCTTGAAATGACCGGCCTGGACTAATGCCAGCCAGGCTTGAATATTTTCACCCGCCGGGCAGGCGTTGTTGCAAGGGGGTAAAAAGTCTTTGTAAACAGGCCGTTGACTGCGAATGGCACCCGTACCCAATTCGTGACTGTGAAGATTAGCCGGACGCGTGACATCAGAAGGATTCTTGCTCATTAGGTCAGCTCATTTGTTTGATTTGGAGAAATCAGCTTTAGGAAAAGATTCTAAGAAATAGTTTGTTGCGGATAGGGCTAATCAAAGCTAAACCCGGTATTCATTGCCGGTGGACTCGCAATCTTCGGTAATTCCGGCAATTATTGTGATTCCAGTAATCAGAGGACCGCTTAACGTTCAACTCAAGATTGGAAAAACGATAAATTCAGAGGAGAGTTTAATTCATACGAAATGGGAATGTAAGTAACATATTTTATAAGGTTACTTAATTGGAACGTGATTTGATTTGTACCGGCCTAATGAATTAAGTTTCCGGCTAAAACTAAACAGTCTTTTGGCAAAGGGTTTGCCTGGGTATCCCATTTGAAACAAAGGGGTATAAGTGATCTGACAGATAAAAATGCCTGTCTATTTTTGTAGTCGATAAAGCAGTATCTCCCACTTGCGCCGTAACACGCTATCGTCCTTGAACCGACGGTTCAAGTGGGAACTCAATCTACTTATCAGGCTCCCCGAATAAACGGGTATGCACACCAATGTAGAAATCAGCTCCCGGGGTAAATATAGGTTCAGGAAACACCCAGCACATCCTCGAACGCTGTAGGAGATACGTGCAACTATTCTAGCGCGTTTCTGAATTTTCCAAAACGTTTTCTATTTTTCCGCTTAATTTGATCAGGGTTTCTGTGAGATTCCGCTCAAGTTCCCGGTTGCGGGTTTCTGCGATGTGTAATTCATGCGCCAGATTAAGGGCAGCCATGACGGCTATTCTGTCCGTGCCGACCACTTTGCCGGAATCTCTGATTTTGCGCATCTGATTGTCGAGCTGACGTGCGGACTCAAGCAGGCCGGTTTGTTCGTCAGGCGCGCAGGCAATTTTATATTCTTTGCTCAGAATGTTGATGGTAATTGCTGATACATTTTTGTTCATGCGCCGTGCTCCATTGCTTTTAACCGGGATATCATCGCTTCGACCCGGGTTCTGGCCAGGCTGGTTTTTTCGAGTAATTTGGCTTTTTGACGAACCAGTTCTTCTTGTTTGATTTTGAGCGAGTTATTTTCGTTTTTTAATGAATTGTATTGCTCGATAAGTTGATCCAGCTTGTCTTCCAGATCTTTCAATTCAAGGGACTGATCATTTTCAGGATGTGTCATGGCAGTGGTTGTCTGTAAAGCTTGGAAAAAAGTAATATCCCGTCTCAATTACAACACGAGACTAATTCGGCACTAAGCCGATCAAAGGAAGTCTATGGTAACAAAATTATGGCTTTTCAAGTATCATTCGTAAGAAAATCAAGCGCATTTTAGTTTAGCCCTACTGCCAATCATTGCTTATGGATTATCACGTTTTTGAATCTCTTTTTGTCGCTGCCGGAACGAATTGCTCAGTCGCCGAGGCTCACGGCCTGGCAACCGGAATGTTGTGTGTTGATGAGCGTGCGAATGCAGCCAATTGGTTAACCGAATTGTTTGATGCGGATGCTCACAGCGATTCTTCGGATTTCAACAAATTTTTTGAAACTACCCGCGCATCGATAATCAGCGACGACTACCGCTTTGACTTGCTGTTGCCGGATGACCTGAATGATCTTGAAGAACAGGTCGAGGCCCTGCGCGATTGGTGTCAGGGTTTCTTGTTTGGCGTCGGTTATTCCGGAGGCTCAGGTGCCTGGCCTGGAGAAATCAGTGAAATTCTGAAGGATATTGTTGAAATTACCAAAATCGAAGCGGGACAATACGGCAGTGGTGATGCCGATCAAGATGATCTGAACGCAAAAGCCGAAGAAGACAAGGCGGCTTTCATAGAAATTAACGAGTATCTTCGTGCCTCGGTTTATATGATACGCGAAGAATTTCTCAGTCAGGCTGAAAGCGCTACCCATTGAAGTAAGTCAGACGCTTGGTATTCTGCTGATACCCTGGACGAAAATCAGCCCGTTTAGCCGGACTTTATTCAGGAAAAACGACCGGATTACTCCATTAACTCCCCCTCATGACACATAACTAAATGAAACAAGTTGAATTTAAAAAACGCCGCAAGCTTTTGATGAAGCGGATCGGTCAGGGAAATATCGGACTGATAGGCAGTGCGTCAGAACAGACACGTAATCGTGATGTCAGTTATCCATTTAGACAGGACAGTGATTTTTATTATTTGACGGGGTTCAATGAGCCTGAAGCCCTGGCGGTATTTATTCCCGGAAGACCTCAGGGCGAGTACATCCTGTTCTGCAGGGAGTTTGATGAAAAGAAAGCCTTGTGGGAAGGTGCGCATGCCGGATTGATGGGTGCGACTAAAGATTATCAGGCCGATGATGCTTTTCCGATTGATGACATCGATGATATTTTGCCTGGATTGCTGGAAAACAAAGGCAAGGTTTTTTATCCGATGGGACGCGACAGTGACCTTGACCACAGTTTGATGGACTGGATCAATCATTTGCGTGGTCAGACCCGCTCAGGCATCAGCGCACCCATGGAATTGGTATCGCTGGAACATATCGTTCATGAAATGCGGCTTATAAAAAGCCCGGCCGAGCTTAAGCTTATGCGAAAAGCGGCGGAAATTTCAGCGCAGGCTCATGTCAAGGCCATGCAATTGAGCCGACCCGGATTATTCGAATATCAAGTCGAAGCTGAAATTGTTCATCATTTCATGACCAACGGTTTAAGAGCGGTGGCTTATCCCTCTATCGTTGCCGCAGGCAAAAATGCCTGCACCTTGCACTACACAGAAAATGCAGACTCGCTTAAAGCCGGCGATTTATTGCTGATCGATGCCGGTGCCGAGTGCGATCATTATGCGGCCGACATCACCCGGACATTCCCGGTGTCAGGGCAATTTAATGAGCCGCAAAAACAGTTGTATCAGTTGGTTTTGGATGCTCAGTATGCGGCCATTGCCGAGATCAGGCCTGGTACTCCGTGGAACATAGCCCATGAAGCTTCGGTTTCGGTATTGACCAAAGGACTGGTTAAACTGGGTCTGCTCAAAGGCCGTACTTCCAAGCTGATCAAAGATGAAGCCTACAAAGCTTTTTACATGCACCGGATCGGCCATTGGCTGGGTATGGATGTACACGATGTCGGCGATTATAAAATCAATGATGAATGGCGATTATTGGAACCGGGCATGGTCTTGACCATTGAGCCGGGTTTGTACATTCCCAGCGACTGCGCGACGGTTGATGAGCAGTGGCGAGGAATCGGCATCCGTATTGAAGACGATGTGTTAGTTACTGAAGACGGCCATGAAATTTTAACCAGTCTGGTGCCCAAGTCCGTTGAAGCGATTGAAGCGCTGATGCAGGCCGCCTGATGCAAAGCCATTACGATGTATTGATTGCCGGAGGCGGGTTAGCCGGTAATTGTCTGGCTCTGGCATTGAAAAATTCCGGCTTGAATATCGCGATTATCGAGGCGCAAACTCGCAAACAGCTTCATGAATCACCTGCCGGTGACAGAGCGCTGGCGCTGGCGAGCGGAACGGTTGAATTGTTGGGTGACTTGGGCATTTGGCAAGGCATCAGTGAAATGGCCACGCCCATCGTCAATATTCATGTGTCGGATCAGGGGCATTTCGGAAAAACACGGCTGGCCGCTCAAAAAGAAAATGTAGCTGCGCTGGGCTATGTGATTCGGGCAAGAGACATAGAAACCCATGTGGCCAGGCTGGTCGATGAGGCCGGTATTACCTTGATCTGCCCGGCACGCGTTGCCGGATTGATGAGTACTGATTTCGACATCGGCGTCAGTGTCAAAGCCGGTAACGATTCGCATGCGTTGACCGCTTCGTTACTGGTAGGCGCAGATGGTGGCAATTCTTCGGTGCGCAAGTTGCTGGATATCGATCAAGACATTACCGAATATGGCCAGACCGCTCTTGTTGCCACGATAACCTGCAGTTTGCCGCATCAAAATATCGCCTTTGAACGCTTCACGTCTTCCGGTCCTTTGGCTTTATTGCCTATGGAAGGTCAAACTTGCGCTCTCGTCTGGACGCGCAAACACGAAGAAGCGGAATATCTTAAAGACTGCAGTGAGCAAGAATTTATCGAGCGCTTACAGGATTGTTTCGGTTACCGGCTGGGTGAGTTGAGTTTGTCGGCACCGAGGCGGGCATTTCCGTTAAGCCTGATCCGTGCCGAAGCGATGGTGTCCGGGCGAGCAGTCATCATCGGCAATGCGGTTCATCAATTGCATCCTGTTGCTGGGCAGGGATTTAATCTGGGTTTGAGAGATGTGGTTCAGCTGGCTGACACGCTGCTGCATCAAATTGAGATAAACGGAGATATTGGCGATCCGGACCTACTCAAAAAGTATGCGGATACCCGCCAGCAGGATTTATCAAAAGTGATCGGTTTTACCCACACACTGGTCAGCGTTTTTTCAAACCAGTGGGCGCCGTTAGCGCTGGTCAGAAATCTGGGCTTGGCTTTGCTCGATATTGCTCCTTCGGGAAAAAGCCTGTTGACCCGACATGCGATGGGCCTGGCAAGTCAATTGCCCCGGCTGGGCAAAAACCGTTGAGCCTGATCGGGCCCGCAAACGGGACCCGTACCCCGGATTGCCGTTTTGTAGGATGTGGTGAGGATCGAACCGCATCAAAATAACAATACCGCAAACAAAAACGGGTGCGGCAAACTGTAGGGCGTTTTCGCGATAGCAAAACGCCAACATTGTTTAAAGCTATGGCGGATTGAGCGATCTGTTAGCGGCTTTTAGGCCAACGATTCGGATTTCGGGCATCATGCATACCGCCAATATACGAATCAAATTGCTACGCGCCACTTAAAACAAACCGAATGGAAATCCTGGGATGAGGGCGCGGCGAACCCCTGGAATTATCTCGGCATAAAGTAATGGTGCTTGCCCCAGCCGTTTTAGCTGCAGTTCTATTGCGACAATAAATTCTTCGCCAAGTCCTGAGCTCTTTGACTCATACCATTCTTGGGCTTCGCCCGTTTCACGTAAGGCTCGTGCAGAAAACTTCAGGTGGTACGCCATGAGCCATCTTTTAGGCATGATTTTACTTGATCCCAGGAATAACCAGCCTCTGGGTTCTTCTCAAACTCAATCATGCGCAGTTCCAGTTCGGCTTTAAGCTCCGGTGATACTTCCAAAGCTTCAGGTACTGCGGCAACGCTGTCCCAGATAAGCTCAACGAGCCGAATGCGCTCCTGCACCGGAAGCTCAAGAATATCGGTAATAGAGATATTGTTCATGGTGGACACTGTCCCCTTTCGTTAAAAATCAAAAGCGAAGCTTACAACCTAAAAAGAGCGGTTGAATCCACTAAGCAGGCGCTGGCAGGCATTCCGGCGGCTGCAATTGACGCCCCTTGAGGTACTTAACCAGCGCTAAACTCAAGATTCGGTACCAGCGCTGGATCGCGGTCA